>Ga0209797_10000642_pt1 | contig 17496 bp, 16 predicted proteins | sample DOMMetBare3Fresh_2_FD_187472 | JGI IMG/M metagenome (GOLD analysis project Ga0209797, IMG submission 187472) | Wetland sediment microbial communities from St. Louis River estuary, USA, under dissolved organic matter induced mercury methylation -... | ecosystem: Environmental > Aquatic >... | reverse complement strand
ATGATCAATTGGGTGCATCGTTCAACACGTGGATGGAGTTATGGTGCATCTGTTGTTGATCCACGTACAGGAGAAATTATTAAAGGACAGGTTTCATTGGGTTCTTTACGTGTACGACAGGATTATCTCATCTTCTCAGGATTGCTTTCACCTTATGAAACAGGGATACCTGCCAATGATCAAATGTTAAAAGCTGCTTTGGCAAGGTTAAGGCAATTATCTGCACATGAAGTAGGGCATACCATCGGGCTCATGCATAACTATGCAAGCAGTGTAAGCAACCGTGCAAGTGTAATGGATTATCCACATCCGCTCATACACTTAAATGCAAATGGAGAAATGGATTTCTCAAATGTGTATGATGATAAAATAGGTGAATGGGATAAAGTGGCTGTAACATGGGGCTACCAGGATTTTCCTACAACAGTAAATGAACCAACGGCATTAAATGGAATGATGAATGATGCCATAAAAAGAGGATTACAATTCATCAGCGACCGTGATGCAAGAGCACCTGGTGGTTTACATCCTGATGCACATTTGTGGGATAACGGAACCAATGTAACAGATGAATTAAAAGAAGTGATGAAAGTTCGCAGCAAAGCATTGCAACAATTTGGCGAAAAAAATATTGTACCCGGTATGCCTATGGCTATGCTGGAAGATGCATTGGTGCCTGTTTATTTTTATCATCGTTACCAGATAGAAGCAGTTACAAAATTAGTTGGCGGCATGTATTATTCGTATACTGTAAGAGGCGATGGACAAGTGACTACAAAAATGCTGAGTAAAGAACAACAAAGCAAAGCGTTATATGCAGTTATAGATTGTATTGATCCCAAAGTATTGATGATACCTGATAAAATTGCTGCACTCATTCCTCCTCGTCCATCAGGTTATATTTTTTCAAGAGAATTATTCAGAAAACGAACAGGTCTGTCTTTCGATCAGTTATCACCTGCAGAAACAGCAGCCGATCTTCCTTTTTCTTTTTTATTTAACAGTGAACGTTTAAGCCGGATGGTGCAATTTGAAACCAAAGGAGGTTTGGGTTTGCAGGAAATGATTCAAACATTAATTGATAAAACATGGAAGGCCGCAAGAAGAAATGGAATGGAAGGATTAATTCAACAACAAACAGAACAGGTATTGTTAACGTATTTGCTTGCATCATCAGTTGATGAAAACAATTCTTTTGCTGTGAGAAGTGTGTTGCAAAAAGTAATCAGTGATTTGAAAAAGTATATTGAACTGCAAATGAAAACAAGTACTTCAGCAACTTATACCGGCCATTTGCAACTGGCTATTGAACGAATGAAAAATCCCAAAGATGCAAAACCAACATTTCATAAGGAAGCACCACCCGGTGCGCCAATTGGTTGTGATTGGATGAACGAAAATTAAAAAGTAAAAAAATTATAAGCCGGTATGATTCATTGTGCCGGCTTTTTTATTTACAAACTGATAGAGATTGAAATGGCCTTTGGTCATCTCAGTTTCAATTTGAAGTTTCAACAGTTGCTTGTTAACATCTTTCATGCGTTGTTGCTGTAATAAGAAATATGCTTTTTCAGCCAATAACCAGCTTCTTCTTTCATTAGTTAACTGCAGTTGAATATATTCATCAATTTGCTGCCACAATTCTTTGATGCCCTTTTTTTCAGTAGCAACTGTTTTTACAACAGCCGTTTTAATTCCTGAATTTGATGGAGCAAGCAAAAGCCCAAGATTTCTTACAAACAAATCTGCATCAGGTCTGTCGGCTTTATTTACAACAAACACATCAGCAATTTCCATCAGGCCTGCTTTCATAGTTTGTACTTCATCACCGGCTTCAGGTACAAGTACAACAACAGTTACATCGGCCAAACCTGCAATTTCAATTTCACTTTGTCCTACACCAACTGTTTCAACTATTATATAATCAAAAGGGGCCGTTTTACAGAGATCGGTAATTTCTAAAATCTTCGGATGCAATCCACCAAGCGATCCTCTTGTAGCCAGTGACCGGATATATACATCAGGATGATTATACCAATTGCTCATGCGTATACGGTCGCCAAGCAATGCGCCTAAATTAAATGCAGATGATGGGTCAACACAAAGCACAGCTACTTTTTTACCATGCTCAACTAAAACAGCAATCAATGAATCAACCAATGTGCTTTTCCCTGCACCGGGTGGTCCGGTAATGCCAATAACAGGTGTAGTTGTTAACGGAAGTTGTTGCAAAAACACTTCATAACCTGCTACTTCATTTTCAACTAATGAAATACAGCGGGCAAGGCTTTTATAATTACCCTGTTTCAAATCCTGCAAAAGTGATTGCCACATAATACAAACCTAAATGAAAAGATTTAATTATTGTTTATTTGCAATACCAAAACAATGAATACATCGAGAGCCACCATACAGCTTTATTTATTTTTTTTCTGCATTTTCTTATTGTTTGCGGGTTTCTTGTTTAGCCGTGCAGTTTTAAGTATTGGTATCTTTTTAATTATTGCCAATGGATTTTTGCAAAGCGATTGGAAAGAAAGACGGGCTGTTTTTATTTCAGATAAATACCTGGTTGGTATTACCTGTTTATTTTTATTTCCATTTCTTTCAGGTTTGTGGAGTGAAAATAAATCGGAATGGTTAAGTGTAATGCAGGATAAACTTCCGTTATTGCTCCTGCCTTTTGCTTTGGCCTTTCAAAAAGGGGTTACCAAAAAGCATCTTACTTCTATTGCGCTTCTTTGGATTGTATTCATCTTTATTGGTTCTGTATGGAGTGCAGTACAATACCTGTTACAATGGAAATTGTACAATCAATTATATCATTCTTCCAAAGTAATACCAACTCTTGCTTCCAACGATCATATCCGGTTTAGTATGGCTGTTATCATTGCCATTCTTTTATGGTTGAAGTTAAAAGAGTGGAAAACCATTCATGGCCCAACCATGTATTGGTTATTAAATACTATCATGATCTGGTTTGTATTTTATCTGCACCTGCTTGGGGCTAAAACAGGTTTGCTTGGGTTATATGCAATTGTAGTTCCATTAATCCTGTATCAATTATTTACAGCCGGTAAAAAGACAATAGCTGTACTGGGTTTGTTGTTTGTTCTTTCACTGCCTGTTATTGCTTACAATCTGTTGCCTACATTTAAAACCAGAATTGGTTATATATTATATGATGCAGGTAACTGGAGAACAGGAAACCTGAACGGTTCCTTTAGTGATGGCAACCGTATTCTTACTATGCAGAGTGGCTGGTATGTATTTCAGAAAAACTGGTTAGCAGGTGTTGGTTACGGTGATATTAAAACAGAAACCAATAAATGGTACAATGTACATGCGCCCTCTGTTCCTTTGTCAGAGCGGTTTTTACCCTTAAATCAATGGCTCACCAGTGGCAGTGGAAGTGGTATTTTAGCCGTACTCCTGTTTACACTTGTTGTGTTATTACCGTTCAGCTTAAAACAATGGAAAAAAAATAAACAGGCAATTGCATTCATTACATTCATGAACCTTGTATTTTTATATGAATGTACAATTGACGATCAGTTTGGCGTTTTTCTCTTTACTTTTTTTACATTGTACTGGCATTTAACCAACAGACCCAGATTATAATATGATTCCGATATCGGTAGTAATTATAGCAAAGGACGAAGCCCACATTATTTCAAAAACCATCCAGAGTGTAAAATCACTTACTGATGATATATTGGTATGTGATACAGGAAGTATTGATGCAACAGTTCCTATTGCCATTAAAAGTGGTGCATCGGTAATTGAACTAAGCTGGCATGGATATGGCCAATCAAAAAACGAAGCCAATGATCATGCTTTATACGACTGGGTGTTACAGTTAGATGCCGATGAAGTTGCAGATGAAGAATTAATTAAAGAATTACACAAAGTAAATCTTAAGGACCCCAAGCAAATATTTACCGTTAAACGAAAGAATTACTTCAAAACGAAACGAATCCGGTTTGGTCCCTGGAGAAACGATAATCCCATACGCCTATTTAACCGCACAGAAGCTGAATGGAATACTGATGTTGTACATGAAAAACTGATTTATCCCGGCAGTTGTATTATCAGCAATTTAAAAGGCTCTATTCATCATTATACTATACAGAGTGAACAGGAATTTGAAGAGCGTATGACAAAATATGGAATAAAGAGTGCTGAGAAATATTTTAAACAAGGAGTTAGAGGTGCATGGTACAAACAATTCCTTTCACCGGCTTTTACTTTCATAAAAGATTTCTTTTTCCGGTTTGGTTTTTTAGATGGCATTGAAGGTTGGATTATTGCTGCTATCAATGCAAAGTACACACGTATAAAATATCAAACTTTATATAAGCTTCAGCATACACAAAAGAAAGATTGAATTGGGTTTCTTCGTTAATTTGTAAACAGAAGATACCTGTATGACCAATTTCATTCCTGTTTTCCCACTCAGTATTGTTGTTTTCCCGGGTGAAAACTTAAACCTGCACATTTTTGAACCAAGATATAAACAGTTAATAACTGAATGCTTTCAACAAAAAAAACCATTTGGTATTCCGGCTGTAGTAAATAATGAATTAAAAGAACTGGGTACACTTGTTGAAGTAAGAGAAATTAAGCATGTATATGAAGATGGTAAAATGGATATTTCTACAACCGGTGTAAAAGTGTTTCGCCTGCTTGAACTCATAAAAGAAATTCCTGATAAATTATATAGTGGTGCCATTGTTACTTATCCTGATGATGCTGATGATGGTAACAGGTTGCTTATGCAAAAAGTGGTACTGGGCATTAAGGCGCTACATAAACTTTTGGAAGTAAGTAAGGATTTTAAAAAACCTGAAGAAGAGTTGAAAGCATTTGATGTTGCCCATCATATGGGATTAAATGCAGAGGAAGAATATGAACTCCTCGGCTTGTTTCGTGAAGCACAACGGCAGGAATATTTAAAACGGCATTTAAGCAAAGTACTTCCTATGCTTACAGAAATGGACACGTTGAAAACAAAAGTAAAACTCAACGGGCATTTCAGGAATTTAGAAGGGTTTAGTTTTGATCTGTAACTTCGCTCTATGCCGGTAACCATTTGTTTCGATTTTGGCAACACCCGTTTAAAAGCGGCGGTGTTTGAAAGCAATCAACTGCAGGAAATTATTATTCTTAATGATGACAGTAAAGAAAGCATAGAAGAAATCATACAAAATTTCAATCCGGCATTTTCTGTTTTATCATCTGTAATCAACCATCAACCGGTTGTTGAAGAAGTATTAAGTCATCATACTAATTTTCATCTTTTATCTCATCTTACCCAATTGCCTTTTACCACACCTGTAGGTAAACCCGAAACAATTGGTGCCGACAGGTTAGCTCTTTGTGCAGCAGCTGTTTATTTGTTTCCAAAGAAGAATAATTTAGCTATAGGTATTGGTACTTGTATCACTTATAATTTCATCAACAATCAAAACCAGTTTTTGGGCGGCAGTATTTCTCCCGGTTTGGAAATGCGTTTTAAAAGCATGAATCAATTAACTGCAAAACTTCCTTTAGTGAATATGGAATGGAATTTTCCTTTGATTGGGTATGATACAAAAACAAATTTGTTAAGTGGTGTTGCATGGGGAATGGCAAAAGAGATTGATGGCATTATTGATGCTTATGCAGAAAAGTACGGGAACTTTAACGTGCTGTTAACCGGGGGCGATACGGTTCATTTTGCTCCTCTGCTCAAAAACCAGATATTTGCAGACCCTCAACTAATATTTAAAGGTCTGTATGCAATCAGTGAGTATAATAGGTAAACGAGTTTTTTTGGTTTCTTTGCTGTGGTCAGCACTTGTAATCAACGCATTAGCGCAAGATAATTCACCATGGAGCCGTTATGGCTTAGGTGATATTGTTCCTTCTGGCAATATTGCCAACAGAGGAATGGGAAATTTATCAGCCGCTTATGGCGATTTTCAGACAATCAATTTCATTAATCCGGCTTCGTACAGCAAGTTTGGTCCGCAAAGGGCTATTCTTGATATTGGGTTAGATATGAATAACAGGCGGTTGAGTAATAACAAAGGCAGCACCTATTCATCTAACAATGCTTATATCCCTTATTTGGCAAGTGGTTTTCAGATAAAGCCACAAAAAGCAAAATATAATTGGGGACTTGCTTTTGGTTTAAGACCATTAAATAAAGTAAGTTATAATATTCAGGGAGGCGGCCGCATTTCTGCAGGCGATAGTGTTCAAACTATTTATGAAGGAACGGGTGGTACCTATCAGGCATTTATAGGAACAGGAATTGGAATTAAGAATTTCAGTTTTGGTATAAACAGCGGGTATCGGTTTGGTACTGCAGATTATATAACCAAGCTTTCAATTTACAATGATACTGTGCCCGATCGTTACCGTTTAGGAAAGAAAGAACTTAAAAATAATTTTGGTGCTCCTTTTGTTGATTTGGGTATCCAGTACATGATTAAAATAAAAAAAGATACAGTTAACAGAAAACTGAGTTCGCTTCATCTTGGTGCTTACACAAGTCTGCAAAGCAAAATGAGAGCAAAAAGAGATGAAGTGTATGAATCTTTTTTTGTTTCAGATGAAGCAGGTACAGAAATAAGACTCGATTCAGTATCTGAAATAAAAAATATTAAGGGAGAAATCATTTATCCATCTACATATGGTTTTGGATTGATGTATGAAAGCGAAGGAAAAAGCAGCTTAAGAATTGGTGCAGATATTGAACTTTCTAACTGGGGTGAATACCGTTATTTTGGAAATAAAGACTTAGTTCAAAACAGCTGGCAATTAAAAGTAGGCGGACAGTTTATGCCTGATATTCGTGGCACAGGAAAATCTTACTGGAACCAGGTAATTTACCGTGCAGGATTTCATTATGGAACAGAGCCTTTTACAATAGCAGGCGATTTAAATAATTATGGAATTACATTTGGAATTGGATTGCCCATTAAACGTTATTCCTTTTCTGAGTTAAACAGAAATAATATCATAAACACATCATTTGAATTTGGACAGCGTGGTAACAGATCTTCATTGTTACGTGAAAACTATATTCGTTTTGCACTTGGTTTCTCTTTAAGTGATATCTGGTTTATTAAACGTAAGTATGATTAACCGCACTGGTTATAAAAATAAATTATTGAAGGCAGCAGTATACTTTGTAAGCTGCTGCTTTTTCTTTGCCTGTGAGAATGATATTAAAGTGATTCAGGGCCTGCAGGAAAAAAAATTAAGCGTAGATGAAGTAAAAGGGGTAGTGAGTTATCTCAGCCAGGGTGGGCGGCTAAAAGCAAAACTCACTTCTCCATATATGTTACGTTATTTTGATAGCGTACCACGAGTTGAATTTCCAAAAACAATTCACGTAGATTTTTATGACAGCAGCCTGCAGATAGAAAGTTACCTCGATGCAAAAAATGCATTTTATTATGAGCAGCAAAACCGTGTAATATTAAATGATAGTGTTGTGGTAATACGCATTAACGGCGATACACTTAAAACAAATGAGTTGTTTTGGGAGCAAAGTCTGCATAAACTGTTTACCAACCGGGATGTTGAAATAAGGCAAAAAACCAAAACCATTTTTGGAAAAGGATTTGAAAGCGATGAAAACCTGAAAAACGGCCGTATTGATTCTGTTACAGGAATTATACTTGTAGGCGCTTCAAAGTTTGCCGGAAATTAGTTTGCTTTTGTTCAAAAATGGGAAGCCTTTACTCAACAAATAAATGAATTCCAAAAAATATTTTCACTCTTTATCATTTTCTTTAAACTTATAACTTACAACATATAACTTTAATTTATGGAATATAGAAGATTAGGAAAATCAGGATTACAACTCAGTGTGCTTTCATTTGGAAGCTGGGTTAGCTTTCATAAGCAAATTGACGACAGCATTGCCGATGAACTCATGGGAATTGCTTATGATCATGGCATCAATTTTTTTGATAATGCTGAAGTATATGCTTTGGGCGAAAGTGAAAAAATGATGGGCAGGGTTTTACATAAAAAAAATTGGGACCGTACAAGCTATACCGTAAGCAGTAAAGTGTTTTTTGGCTGGCGGGGAAAAAACAATAAGCCTAACCAACATGGCCTCAGCCGCAAACATATTATAGAAGCTTGTAACGAAGCATTGCAACGTTTGCAGGTTGAATATCTGGATTTGTTTTTCTGTCATCGGCCCGATAAAAATGTACCAGTTGAAGAAGTAGTATGGGCCATGAATCATTTAATACAACAGGGAAAAATTTTATATTGGGGTACCAGTGAATGGAGTGGTGTTGAAATTATGGAAGCTCACAGGGTAGCGCAGGCTTACCGTTTAATTGGTCCAACAATGGAGCAGCCAGAGTACAATCTCTTTAATCGTCAAAAAATGGAAAACGAATATCTTGAAGTTTTTAAAAATGTTGGGTTGGGCACTACAATTTGGAGCCCTTTAGCAAGTGGGTTATTAACCGGTAAGTACAACGCAGGTATTCCTGAAGACTCCAGGTTAAGCATCCCTGGTTTTGAATGGTTAAAAGATAAAACCATTGCCGATGAAAAATTAAACAGGGTTCGGAACTTTGAAAAGCTTGCAAATGAATTAGGTGTAAGTATGGCTTCGTTATCTATTGCATGGTGTATTCATAATCCCAATGTTTCAACAGCCATTTTAGGCGCAACTAAAAAAGAACAGCTTATAGAAAACCTGAAGGCAATTGAAACAGAAAAACTTTTAACCGATGATGTTATGCAGAAAATAGATTCCATCTTTGATACAAAACCTAAGTTAGCAGAATATTGATGATACATTTTTTTAGCAAACAGAAACCTACAGCATATGAGTTTAGAGAAAGACATCCACCAAATCAGAAAATTCAGAAACGAACATCACAAAGTTGTTGTGAATTTAATTTTTACTTACAACTGGGTTACTGAGCGAATTAAAAACTTTGTAGAAGCTCATGACTTAACACTACAGCAATACAACATTCTTCGCATATTAAGAGGAAACGTAGAGCCCATGTCTACTTTACAAATAAGAGAACGCATGCTGGACAAAATGAGCGATACCAGCCGCATAGTAGATCGGCTCATTATAAAAAAACTGGTTAAAAAAACCATCAGCAAAAAAGATAAAAGACTGGTTGATGTTAGTATTACCGCAAAAGGAAAAGCCCTTCTTGCTAAACTTGATGAAAGCCCCCAGGCAATTGATAGTATTGTAAAAAATCTTTCAAAAGGCGAAGCTGAACTAATAAGCAGTTTGTTGGATAAAATCCGTCTTTCAAATTAAAGCAACATGTTACGCTTACTGTTATTTTTATTTTCAATAAACACATGGTTCATTGTTCATGCTCAAATAAAAACTGAATTCAGGGCGGTATGGGTTGCATCTGTTGATAATATTGACTGGCCTTCAAAAAAAGGAATAGCTGTTGATTCTCAAAAAGCAGAATTCATCCGCTTACTTAATCTGCATAAACAAAATGGAATGAATGCCATCATTATGCAAATTCGCCCTGCAACAGATGCATTCTATCCTTCAATGTATGAACCATGGAGCGAATGGTTAAGTGGTGTACAAGGCAAACCACCAACTCCTTATTACGATCCTTTACAGTTTATGATCAGTGAAACACATAAACGCAATATGGAGTTTCATGCATGGTGTAATCCATACAGAGCCGATTTTAAAATTGGAACAGCTTCAATTGCGCCTTCTCATATTACCCGTTTACACCCCGATTGGTTTTTAAATTATGGCGATAAAAAATATTTTGATCCGGGTAATAAAAATGCACAGGCATTTGTTGAAGAAGTGATCAGAGATATAACTGAAAGGTATGCTGTTGATGCTATTCACTTTGATGATTATTTTTATCCTTATCGTATTGCAGGAAAAGAATTCCCCGATTCCGTTTCTTATAAACGTTATGGAAAAGGAATGAATAAAGAAGACTGGCGAAGAAGCAATGTTGATTCTATTATTCTGGCGCTTGCAAACACAATTAAAAAAACAAAGCCATGGGTAAAGTTTGGAATCAGTCCGTTTGGAGTGTGGCGAAACAGTGATAAAGATGCAAGAGGCAGTAATACCAAAGCCGGGCAAACCAATTACGATGATTTGTACGCCGATATTTTGTTGTGGTTACAAAAAGGATGGATTGATTATGTAGCCCCGCAATTGTATTGGGAGTTTGGCCATAAAGCGGCGCCTTATGAAGTGTTGATTGATTGGTGGAGCAAACATACTTATGGAAAGCATTGTTATATTGGCTTAGGTATTTACCGTGCAGGAAGTAATGATGCATGGAAGGACAGTACACAACTACCACGACAAATTCAATTGCTTCGAAATACTGCAAACATACAAGGCATGATTTTTTTCAGCAGCAAAACATTTAATAAAAATCCAAATGGATGGAATGATAGTTTGCATTTTAATTATTTTAAAGATGCTGCTACAATTCCTGAAATGAACTGGATGCAAAAAAATAAAAAATAAAATGAATCAACCCAGTGAAATAAAATTTTTAGAAGGCCCGCAAAGCAGATGGAAAGAATTCATTTTTGCATGGAAAGTATTACTTGAGTTTATTAAAGGTTACCGTGAACTTTCATTTATTGGTCCATGTGTAACCATCTTTGGTTCGGCCCGTTATGGAGAAGATCATGAGTATTACAAACTTACTCGTAAAGTTGCAGCAGAAGTTGCAAAAATGGGGTTTACCGTTATGACGGGAGGAGGGCCAGGATTAATGGAAGCAGCCAACCGGGGTGCCAAAGATGTAAATGGAAGAAGTGTTGGTTGCAATATTCTGTTACCTCAGGAGCAAGAGCCCAATCCTTATCTCGATAAGACTGTAACTATCCGCTATTTTTTTGTACGTAAAACCCTGCTTATTAAATATTCCTATGCTTTTATTTGTATGCCCGGTGGCTTTGGTACTTTAGATGAATTGTTTGAAAGCATTACGCTTATTCAAACAAAAAAAATAATGGATTTCCCGGTTATTGTTTTTGATAAAGAATATCATAAAGAAATGATGGCGCATATTCAACTTATGAAAGAAAAGGGAGCTATTTCACAGGGAGATGATCAGTTATTTTTTTTAACCGATAGTATTGAAGAAGCCATGCATATCCTCAGTGAACGGAGTATTAAACAATTTAAATTAACACCTGAAAAACAAGTGCCATTGAAATGGCTGTTTGAAAGAAACGGTAAGAGATAATTTTCAATTTTCTTTTTTCCAGTTCACAAAATATACTCCTGAAAAAATCAAAGCTGCAGCAACCAGTTTATAAACAGAAAGTTTTTCATTAAAGAAAAACACAGAAATGCCGGCAGCAAAAAACGGTTGCAGATAAATATAAGAACCTGCAGCAGTAGCACTCAAATGTTTAAGCCCGTAAACAGTAAACAGATATGCAAAAAAGGTGGCACCTAATACCACAAAAGCTAATGCTGCCAGTTGTGAAAAATCAAACACATTCCATTCAATAGATACAAATTGACTCCAGCATAAAGGTGTAATCATTACAATTCCAAAACTAAACACCCATCTTATTACATGTACCGGACTGTATTTTTGCATAAGTGGTTTAACCAATACATAATAAAATGCATAAGAAACGGCGTTGATTATGATGAACAAATCACCCAGAAACATATTGGGTGCTATAGCTACCGTTTCTTTAGATGCAATGAGAATAGATGACCCCGCTATAGCCAACATTAAACCGGTTAATTTTAATAAAGAAACAGTTTCAGTTTTTAATACAATAGCAATAAGTAAAATAAAAACAGGAGTAACCAAAATCAGCAGAGCGGCATGCACAGGTGTGGTTAATGTGAGGCCTTTAATAAACAGCAATTGATTAATACCAACACCGGTAACGCCGCATAAAATAAAACGGGGAATATCTTTTTTATCAATACCCGCAAAAGAAGGTTTTATCAAATATAAAATCCAGAATAAGAGTACAGTTATGGCAACACGTATAAAATTTAAACCAAAAGGCTGTACAAGTGCAGGCGATATGAGCTTTACCATACTGAAGTTGATGCCAAAAAATAAATTGGCAAGCAATACAGCTATATGAGCTTTTGATTGTTGAGTTAAATTCAAAATGCAGAAGAATAGGTAAGTGAATTTAAATTACAGTTCATGAGCTTATTGTTTTGTCAATTATATTCTTAAACAGTTCAAAATCTTTTTGCTGAAACGGGTTTTGATATGTAAACAGTTCTGCTTTCTTTAAACAGATTTGCAAATCAAAATCTTTTTGTTTTACAAATGGAAAATAAGATTGATCCTGCATATAAGCAGCTAAATATTCCTGCTCGGGTTGGCCGGGTGTTGGAATAAGAATAGCTTTTTTTTTCAGGTTAATTAAATCCATCAGGGAAGTGTAACCGCTTCTGCAAATGATGAATTTGGAAGCTGCAATTACTTTTTGCAAAGTTGAAGCAGGCATATAATTAAACAGTTTAACGTTAGGTGGAACTTCAATATGTGATGTATGAAAATTAGGAAGCCCCCGCACAAAATAAACTGAACCTTGATATTCCGTAAGTTGTACAACAATCTTTTTTTCCAATATCGTTCGTTGCGGCTCTGGACCAGATATTAAAATCAACAGATCAATTTCTGTAGAAACCGGTTCCGCACTTTCTAATCTTGATAAAAACCCAATATAATCTGGATGCAGGTTTGTTTTTAACGGGTGTGATAATTCACCTGCCAGGTTTTTAGGGCCCTCCAGATCGGGAACCCAAACGCTGTTAAATTTTTTAATATAGGTTGAATGAATTTTTTGCAACAAAAGATTCATCCATTTCCCTTTTCCTGAATGTATTAATAACTGATGGGTGATATAAATGCAGTTTGCTTTTTTATTCCATAAGCCCGGACGATTATCGCTGATGATATAATCAAAATGATTTGTTTTTAACAAGTTTTGCAGCCAGCTATGTTCTTTTTGAATGGTTCTTAAAATTGAAGGCAATTGGAAAAGGATGCTTTTGAACAACGAAGTACGGGAACTATATTTGATGTTATATCCTTTTAATTGAATAATCTTAATTCCAGGAAACTCATCTTCCAATAAAGTGGCTATGGAACCATCTGCAGCCAGCACCACTTCGCAGCCTTTTAAACGCAACTCCCTGATTATGGGTATACAACGAACTGCATGCCCCAGTCCCCAATCTAGCGGTGCAAGAAGTATCCTGTTATTTTTTCCTGAATTCATTTGGCTTATTACAATAATTCTCTGGGAAAATAGTTAATTTAGAATTCACGTTAAAAACAATTGTCCAATGATCCTGAAAAAATTTGTGAGTTTGCAGATGCAGCGTTCAACCAAAATTACTTTTCTATTGTTAATTACTTCGATATTGCTGTTTTCCGGTTGCAGCGCATCCAAAAAGAGCAATTGCGGATGCCCAAATAAGAAAGGAATGGTAGGTTATTAACTAATTGTTTTATTTACATGAACAGAAAACAACGCCGAGATTTACTTGTTTTGCTCAATAATGAGCATCGTAGCCAACAGGATATAGACCAGGAGGTGGAATGGCTGCATGATGTGTTGTTTCATGTAGAAGATCTTGACAATTATTGCAAAGCACATGAATTGATTGATGTAAACCGCTATAAGATTTTTAATAACCCGGCCAAAGTAAAAAAGGCCGCCATCAGAAAAGATTTTAAAGCATTTGAATTTATCAGCAACAAGAATTAGCTAAGAGATAAAAAATTAAAATAAAAAAAGGAGAGGGGTTACATTGAAATGCAACTCCTCTCCTTTTTTGCAAATTGCTAATTGCTTATTTTTAATGTGATGCTTTCTATTCTTTCATTTCTTAGCCTAAAGAAACTTATCACCATTATTCCGTTTCACCTCAGCCACATATTCTTTTATCTCTTGTTCTTTTTCTTTTTTGCAGATGAGCAGTACGTCTTTTGTGTCAACAACTATAAAATCGTCTAAACCCTGCAATAAAACAAGCTTTTTGTCTTCGGCATGTACCACATTTTTAGTTGCATCAATAATCATTACATGCTTTCCTGCTACCGCATTGCCAAAATAATCTTTCTCCATATTTTCATAAGCACTGTTCCAGGTGCCTAAATCGCTCCAGCCAAAAGAAGATGGAACCACATATACATTATCTGCTTTCTCCATTATGCCATAATCAATAGAAATATTTGTGCATTGCGGATAAATACGTTCAACAGCCTCTTGTTCCTCAGCCGTATTAAATTTATCTTTCTCTGCTGCAAACACTTCATTCATTTCAGGCAAGTATTTTTCAAATGCTTTAATGATGTTTTTTACTTTCCAAACAAAGATGCCGGCATTCCACAAGAAATCTCCGCTGGCTAAAAATGTTTTGGCCAGTTCAAGGTTGGGCTTTTCAGTAAAGGTTTTTACCTGGTACACATTATCTGCTACCGGCATGGGTTCATGTTGAATATACCCGTAACCGGTATTTGGATAAGTTGGTTTTATACCTAAAGTAATTAAAGCATTAATGTTATCAACAAAATGAAAAGCATCCAGACAAACTTTTGTAAAAGCAGGCGCATCAAGTATTAAATGATCTGCAGGTGCACAAATCAATAATCCGTTTTTATTAATTTCCTGCAGTTTGTATGAAACATAAGCAATACAGGGTGCTGTGTTTTTACGTGAAGGTTCACATAAAATATTTTCAACAGGAAGGTTTGGCAATTGCTTTTTTACAATTTCCTTGTACTCATTAGAGGTTACTACATAAATATTTTCATTGGGAATAAATTGCAGGTAACGATCATAGGTGGATTGAATGAGTGTGCGACCTGTATGCAAAATATCTAAAAACTGTTTAGGGAAACCAGTGCGGCTCATAGGCCAAAATCTGCTGCCTATACCACCGGCCATAATGGCTACGTAATGATTTTTATCCATAGATTATTTTCTGAAACAGAACTTTTTTTAGTTTAATCGTTTTTTTATGGTTTCCTTTTCTGTATTGAACTTAAATTAATCCCTCTTTTATTAAGTCGTGCAAATGTATAACACCTAGATATTGGTTTTCATTTGTTACTAATAATTGACTGATATTATTTCCTCTCATGATTTCCATTGCATCAATTGCAAGTGCATCGGCTTCAATGGTTTTTGGCGATTTGCTCATTATTTCATTAGCTAGTACCGTATCAATAGAACTGTTTTTTTCAAGCATTCTTCTTAAATCACCGTCGGTAATTACACCAAGCAACTCATTGGCTTCATTTACTACTGCAGTAACGCCCAAACGCTTTTTTGATATTTCAACAATCACTTCTTTTAATGTTGCACTTTGAAAAACTTTGGGCTGTTCGTTGTTAAGATATAAATCTGCAACACGCAGGTATAATTTTTTACCTAATGAACCACCGGGATGAAACTTGGCAAAATCACTGCTTTTAAATCCTCTCATCTCCATTAAAGCAACTGCCAACGCATCACCCATTACCATTTGAGCTGTTGTGCTGCTGGTGGGAGCTAAATTATTAGGGCAAGCTTCCTGACTTACGGTAGTATTTAAAATAAAATCTCCTTGCTTACCCAAATACGATTCTGTATTGCCAATCATTGCAATTAACGGGTTGCCAAAACTTTTAACCAGTTGCGATAACACTTTTATTTCGGGGCTTTCTCCGCTTTTGCTGATGATCATTACAACATCGTAATTCAAAATCATACCCAAATCACCATGAATAGCATCTGCTGCGTGAAGGAAAACAGCTGGTGTGCCTGTTGAGTTAAGGGTAGCAACAATTTTTTGAGCAATTACAGCACTTTTACCTATACCACTAACAATAAGTCTTCCCTTGGCATTTAAAATGACATCGCATATTTTATTAAAATCGTCTGTAAGCAGATTGCTGATTTCTTTCACTGCTTCGGCTTCCTGTAAAATAGTACGCCTGGCAATCTCTTTTGGATTAATATGTTGTTCCTTATTCATTGGCGGGGCAAACCTACTTTAAATAACCAAAAAAGTAAAGAATGTAACAGGATAAAAGATGAATAATTAAACCGAATGATTAAATAAAGGAGTTTCTGAGGCGAGGATGATGAATATAGATAAACGGATGAAGGGCTGCCCCGCTTAGACGTAAATGCTTTTTTCACAGGCTTGTGCTAAGCCAAAAGCATTGCAGGCGGGCGGGGAACTGTTGCTGCTTAACCAGTTATAGCTGAAAGCCCATAATCTTTCAAACTAATTACCTGTTAAAAGTTATAAATGTGAAGATTTTATTGATACTGATTCCTGAATATGGGTTATCTTAATATCTTATGTGTTTTTTAGCATGTTTTTGTCTTATTCAAGCGGGGTAGAAGCCCCTTTTTAAGTACCTTCGTGCCCGTTTAAAAGGGCATAGGTAAGTTACCAGTCTGAATTAGAATTACCTGCTTTAAACATCCTATCAGTAAAAACTATAAAAGAGTGAAGAACGAAGTGATGACAACTGTAAAGAAAAAAACTGCTGTTAAACCAGCCAAAAAAGAAACGGTAAGTAAAACTGCAAAATTGAATGGCAATTCTTCAAAAGCCGTTTCACACAACATTGATATTTACAAGGCTCTGAGTGAACATTTTGGATTTGATTCATTTAAAGGAACTCAGGAAGCTGTAATTAATAACCTGCTATCGGGCAGGGATACTTTTGTAATTATGCCAACTGGTGGCGGCAAAAGTTTATGCTATCAATTACCGGCACTGGTAAAAGAAGGCGTGGCAATTATTGTGAGTCCGCTTATTGCATTAATGAAAAACCAGGTAGATCTGGTACGTAGCTACAGCAGCAAAGATGATGTAGCTCACTTTCTTAACTCCACACTCAATAAAAAAGAAATTAAAGAAGTACATGATGATTTAATTGCCGGACGTACCAAGATGTTATACGTTGCACCTGAAACCTTAACCAAAGAAGAAAACATTGATTTCTTTAAAGATTTAACCATTTCATTTTTTGCAGTTGATGAAGCACATTGTATCAGTGAGTGGGGCCATGATTTCAGGCCGGAATACCGCCGCCTTCGTGAAATGATGGATATGATTGATGAAAAAATTCCTGTAATTGCGTTAACCGCTACAGCCACTCCAAAAGTACAGAGCGATATAGTAAAAAACCTGGGCTTACGTAAACCTGAAATTTTTATTTCATCTTTTAACCGCAGTAATCTTTATTATGAAATCTTGCCTAAAGTTCAGAAAGATCAAACGGTAAAAAGTATTGTAAAATATATTTCACAGCATAAGGGAAAAAGCGGCATCATTTATACGCTCAACCGTAAAACAACCGAAGAGCTGGCAGATATGCTGATGGCTAATGGAATTAAAGCCGTTGCTTATCATGCAGGGCTCGACAGTAAGTTAAGAGCCGAAAGGCAGGATTTGTTTTTAAATGAAGATGTACAGGTAATTGTAGCAACCATTGCATT
>Ga0209797_10000640_pt1 | contig 17522 bp, 28 predicted proteins | sample DOMMetBare3Fresh_2_FD_187472 | JGI IMG/M metagenome (GOLD analysis project Ga0209797, IMG submission 187472) | Wetland sediment microbial communities from St. Louis River estuary, USA, under dissolved organic matter induced mercury methylation -... | ecosystem: Environmental > Aquatic >... | reverse complement strand
TGTTTGCACCAAGCACAGCGCTCGGGTCGTGCCGGCGCTGGCACGCCGCGCAAACTCGCGCAACATGCCGAGCGAACGGTCTACTCCGACATAATCGTCACCCGCCGCCACGAACGGCCATCCGATCCGCCCGGTGCCGGCGCCGAGGTCCAGCAGACGCGGACGCGATGCTCCGACAACAGACAAGATTGCAGCCCGGACCGCTTCCGGCACCCCGCTCGGCGGTCCGCGATGACGCTCGAAGCTTGGCGCCGAAGCGTCATAGGCCGATGCGGACACCATTACTGCGCCTTCAACAAGAACGCACCGAAAGTTGCTGCGAGGGCGGCACTCACGAGGGAGGCTTGCTTGACACACGAACGCGTGTTCATGAAGGAAATCTGTCTCGACCATCTCGGGTATTCTTGCCAGCTAGACGGCAGGCTGTATAGACCTCCTCGCAATCTTCGCATGCATTCATGCGGCCCGACGTTGTGATCCGCTGCAAGCGTATCATGCCGACGTGTTTGCCTCGGTGACAGCGGGCCAGTCGAGCGCATCGGGACACGGGCCACCCGTGAATAGCCCTCCCCACTCGCGCGCGATAACAGCTAGTATGGCCCAAGTCGGTCGGGCAGCATACGGGGGAAACAGAACGTGGACCAAGCATCGGAGCAGCCACCTCGCGACGCGGCCCCGGCCGGCGCGGCCGGCATCCAAACCGGCCCCGCGGGCGTCATCTACATCGTCGCGTTCATCACCGGCGGGATCGTGATGAGCTTTGAGATGCTGGGCTCGCGCTACCTCAATCCCTATTTCGGCAGCGGCATCTATACCTGGGCGGCGCTGATCTCGACTGTGCTGGCGGCCCTCACGCTCGGCTACTTCCTAGGCGGCTGGCTGGCCGACCGCACAGCGTCCGCGCTGGTGCTGGGCGCGACCATACTGGTCGCCTCGCTCTATTTCCTTGCACTCCCTACCTTCTCCGACGCGCTGCTCGAATTCCTGCTGGCCGATATCGATGATGTGCGGGCGGGCAGCCTGGTGGCATCGCTCGCCATCCTGCTGTTTCCAGTGACGCTGCTTGGCATGTATTCGCCGTTCGCCATCAGGCTGATGCTGCGCAGCGCCGAGCGATCGGGCACCGTGTCGGGCACGGTCTATGGCGTTTCCACCGCAGGCTCGATCGTCGGTACGCTCGGGACGACCTTCGTCCTCATTCCCCTGATCGGCACCAAGGCCATCACCTATTCGCTCGGTGCGGCCGGTCTGCTCTGCGGATGTGTCTTGGTGGCGATCTCGCGGCTGGGGCAGCGCCGCGCCATGATCCTGCTGATGGCGGGACTGATTGCGGCGGGCGCCGCACCCGCCGCTCGCGCGGACACTCTGATCGACGAGAGCATACGCGCGGCCATGCTCAAGCGCCCCGACGGGCGCGTTGCCCATGTGGAGAGCGAATACAACGACATCTATGTCAACAAGCGGCGGAGCGAGCTCACCATGTCGTTCCAGCTCAAGGGCTGGGACTACACCGAATCGGTCACCGACCTGCGCGATCCGGACGCGCTGGTGCTGCGCTATTCGCAGGTCATGACGATCGCCACGATCTATCCCGGCGAGTTGAAGAAGGTGCTGATGCTGGGCCTCGGCGGCGGCTCGATCTCCACCTATCTCGGGCGCTTCATGCCGGATGTCGCGATCGACACGGTCGAGATCGACCGGCGGGTCGTCGAGGTGGCCAAGCAATATTTCGGCCTGCGCGAGACCGAACGGGTGCGCTACCTCGACGGCGACGGCCGCGTCTTCCTCAATCGCAACAGAGGCCTCTACGACCTCATTCTGCTCGACGCCTATCGCGGCGGTTTCGTGCCGTTCCATCTGCTGACCAAGGAATTCTATACCCTGGTCAAGCAGCGGCTTACGCCGGGGGGCGCCGTCGCCTCCAATGTGCACGACGGCACCAAGCTCTATCACTCGACCGTCAAGACGCTCGGCGAGGTGTTTCCGACGCTCGATCTCTATCCATCGGGTGCCGGAGAGGTGATCGCGGTCGCCAGCATGGCTGCGGCTCCGGACAAGGAAGAGCTGGCGCGCCGGGCCGCCGCGCTGCAGGAGCGCTACAACTTTCGCCATCCGCTTGCGGATTCGCTCAAGCGTCGCATGGACGATCCGCGCTCGCAGGCGGCGCAGGGCGAGCTCATCACCGACGATTTCGCGCCGGTCAACCTTTACGACGCGATCGGCCGCGAGCGGCCGAAGCGGAAGTAGGACTGCACGCTCTCCACCAAGCCTGATGCTGCGCTCCCGGCCCATCGCCGATCTGATACCAACGGTGCTTGGTGATGACTCAGGGCATCGTCATGGCCGGGCTCCGTCCCGGCCATCCACGTCTGTGAAGTTGCTCTGCTTTCAAGTCGTGGATGCCCGCGACAAGCGCGGGCATGACGAGTGGAGATGTCGTGCCCTTGGTATGACGCGCGGGAGCGTCGCCGCTAAAAGCAAAAGGGCGGCCAAAGCCGCCCCTGTGTAAGCCATATGAGCTCTCAGCGAGCTTCGCTCAGGCCGCCGGTGCGGGTGCCGCCGCCTTGGCGGCCTCGTGGCGGGCGAGATCGTCCTTGCCCTTGGCGTCGACGTCGCGATCCACAAACTCGATCACCGCAACCGCCGCCGAGTCGCCGTAGCGGTAGCCCGCCTTGAGCACGCGGGTATAGCCGCCGTTGCGATCCTTGTAGCGGGGGCCGATCACATCGAACAGCTTCTTGACCATGGCGATGTCGCGCATCTCGGCGATCGCCTGGCGGCGGGCGTGCAGGTCGCCGCGCTTGCCGAGGGTGACGAGCTTCTCGACGATCGGACGCAGGTCCTTGGCCTTCGGCAGCGTCGTGACGATCTGCTCGTGCCGGATCAGCGAAGCGGCCATGTTGGCAAACATGGCGCGGCGATGCTCGGACTTCCGGTTCAGCTTACGATGGGCGTTACCGTGACGCATCGCCTCTTCCTCATTCACGTGTCGCCCGGCCTGGACAGCGGGCATCAGGGTTCTTGCTTCGCGTCCGCGTTCCAAGACGCGGATGGCCGGGACGAGCCCGGCCATGACGTTTCATCCGATCAGTAGTGGTCCTCGAAGCGCTTGGCCAGCTCCTCGATATTCTCCGGTGGCCAGCCCGGCACTTCCATGCCGAGATGCAGCCCCATCTGGGCCAGCACTTCCTTGATCTCGTTGAGCGACTTGCGGCCGAAGTTCGGCGTGCGCAGCATCTCGGCCTCGGTCTTCTGAACGAGATCGCCGATGTAGACGATGTTGTCGTTCTTGAGACAGTTGGCCGAGCGCACGCTGAGCTCGAGCTCGTCGACCTTCTTGAGGAAGGCCGGATTGAAGGCGAGATCCGGAATACTCTCGGCCACCTCCGGCTTGTGCGGCTCCTCGAAATTGACGAACACGTTGAGCTGGTCCTGCAGGATGCGCGCCGCGTAGGCGAGCGCATCGTCCGGCGTGACCGCGCCGTTGGTCTCGATCGAGAGCGTGAGCTTGTCGTAGTCGAGAATCTGGCCCTCGCGGGTGTTCTCGACCTTGTAGGAGACCTTGCGCACCGGTGAGTACAGGCTGTCGACCGGGATCAATCCGATCGGCGCGTCTTCCGGCCGATTGCGCTCGGTCGGCACATAGCCCTTGCCGGTGTTGACGGTGAATTCCATGCGGATCTCGGCGCCCTCGTCGAGCGTGCACAGCACGAGGTCGGGATTGAGCACCACGATGTCGCCGACCGTCTGGATGTCGCCGGCGGTGACCTGGCCCGGGCCCTGCTTCTTCACCACCATGCGCTTGGGCCCGTCGCCCTGCATCTTGATGGCGATGTCCTTGATGTTGAGGACGATGTCGGTCACGTCCTCGCGCACGCCCGGGATCGACGAGAACTCGTGCAGCACGCCGTCGATGTGAACCGACTGGACCGCCGCGCCCTGCAGCGATGACAGCAGGATACGCCGCAGCGCATTGCCCAGCGTCACGCCAAAGCCGCGCTCCAGCGGCTCGGCGATAACGGTGGCCTCGCGCTTGGGATCGGCACCCACCGTGACGTGGAGCTTGTTCGGTCGGATCAATTCCTGCCAGTTTTTCTGGATAGTCACCTTGGCACCCATCGTATTGAGTGGCGCGTTAGTCGAACGCGCATCCCACTCTGCCCTGTGGGACAATTCAGCGGTGGCGGACGGGTCGGGCGTCCGCCGGATGAGAATGTCATCGGTCATACGCGCCGCCTCTTGCGGGGGCGGCAACCGTTGTGCGGGATCGGCGTGACATCACGGATCGACGTGATCGTGAAGCCAGCAGCCTGCAGCGAACGCAGCGCCGACTCTCGCCCTGAGCCCGGCCCTGCAACCTCGACTTCGAGGGTGCGCATGCCGTGCTCCTGCGCCTTCTTGGCAGCATCCTCTGCCGCCACCTGCGCCGCATAGGGCGTCGATTTGCGCGAGCCCTTGAAGCCCATGGTGCCGGCCGACGACCAGGCAATCGTGTTGCCCTGGGCGTCGGTGATGGTGATCATGGTATTGTTGAATGACGCGTTCACGTGCGCAACGCCCGAAGCGATGTTCTTGCGTTCGCGTCGACGGACGCGGGTGGCTTCCTTACCCATTCACGATCCTTTCGCGGCCCGGCTCCGCAACCGACGTCGCCGTGTCTGTTCCTATTCCGCGGCCTAGACGGCCTTCTTCTTGCCGGCGATAGCCTTTGCCGGCCCCTTGCGGGTCCGCGCATTGGTATGCGTGCGCTGGCCCCGTACCGGCAGGCCACGGCGATGACGCAACCCCCGGTAGCAGCCGAGATCCATCAGCCGCTTGATATTCATGGCGACGTCGCGCCGCAGATCGCCCTCAACCATATAGTCACGATCAATCATTTCGCGAATCTGGAGCACTTCCTGGTCGGTCAACTGGGCCACCCGGCGCTCGTGCGGAATCCCCACTTTCTCCATGATTTCACTGGCATTTTTCGGCCCGATTCCATGGATATATTGCAATGCAATGATCACGCGCTTGTTAGTGGGTATGTTAACACCAGCAATTCGTGCCACGGCTTCAACTCCTGTTGCCGGCGACGGAGGCCCGCCGGCCGATGGCTACATCCTATAGCTGCAAACGATAACGCGACACCCTCCCTATGTTCCCTTAGGGCCGGTATCGTTCGCACTTCTCCACCTGGATGTGGGGGTTATTAATGGATTTATCGCCCTTTCGTCAACCTCACTTACGCTTATCGGTGCGGTCACCGTTACCGCCGTGCTGAGCGTGAAGACTTGCCGCCCCGCCGGCTGCGCTTGGCGGCACCCTTTTTGCCGGCCCGTGCCGCCCTGGCGGCGCCCTCAACCGCCTTGGCGGGAGACTTGCGGGCGCCCTTGGCTGCCTTTGTAGCCTTGGATTTGGCAGCCCTGGATCCAGTAGCCTTGGGTGAGGCGGCCTTCTCGGCAGAACGCCTGTTAGCGGTCTTTTTCTCGGCAGGCCTTCTTGCGGCCGCCTTGGACGATGGCCTGCCCACTGGCGCGCCACCGAGCACACGATCAATCGCGCTCGCGACCTCAAGGATCGAGGCCATGCCGTCGACCGACTTCAAAGTCCCTTCCAGGCGGTAGTAATCGACGAGCGGCGCGGTCTGCTCGCGATAGGCCTCGACCCGCCGCTTCAGCACATCGGGGTCATCGTCGGCACGCAAGGGTTCGCCACGCGCCTTCGCCTCCGCAACACGAGTTGCAATACGCTGGTGAAGGATGCCGGCATCAACCTTGAGCTCGATGACCGCGTCGAGCTTGATCCCCTTCTCCTTGAGCATGCGGTCGAGCGCCACAGCCTGCGGGACCGTGCGCGGGAAGCCGTCGAGAATAAATCCGTTCCTGGCGTCGGGCTGGTCAATGCGGTCGGAGACGATCGCGACCACCACTTCGTCCGGCACGAGCTCGCCCCGAGCCATGATGTCTTTGGCGCGCAGCCCGATCGGAGTGCCCGCCTTCACCGCGGCGCGCAACATGTCGCCGGTGGAGAGTTGTACGATCCCGTGATTCTGAACGAGACGTTGTGCTTGCGTGCCCTTCCCCGCCCCCGGCGGACCGAGCAGGATGAGCCTCATCGACGACGCCCCCGCAACTTCGAGCGCTTGATCAAGCCTTCGTACTGGTGCGCCAGCAGATGGCCCTGAACCTGCGCCACCGTATCCATCGTGACACTGACCACGATCAGAAGCGACGTGCCGCCGAAATAGAACATGCCCGGTGCGTAGGAGAGAATGATTTCCGGCAACAGACAGACCAGCGCCAGATAGATCGCACCGATAGCGGTGATACGCGAGAGCACATAGTCGATGTATTCGGCGGTTCGCTCGCCGGGCCGGATGCCGGGAATGAAGCCGCCGTGCTTTTTGAGGTTTTCGGCGGTTTCCGTCGGGTTGAACACGATCGCCGTATAGAAGAAGGCGAAGAAGATGATCATCCCAATATAGAGGATGAGGAACAGCGGCCGACCGTGTCCGAGCTGAGTGACGATGGCCTGGAACCACTCCGGTCCGGCGCCGGCATTGAAGTTTGCGACCGTCGTCGGCAGCAGCAGCAGCGACGACGCGAAGATCGGCGGTATGACGCCCGAGGTGTTCAGCTTGAGCGGCAGATGCGAGCTCTGCCCCTCGAACATGCGGTTGCCGACCTGACGCTTGGGATACTGGATGAGCAGGCGCCGCTGCGCGCGTTCCATGAAGACGATGAACGCGATCACCACGACCGCCATCACCATGACGGCCAGGAGGAGGCCGGTCGAGAGCGCGCCCTGGCGGCCCAGCTCGAACGCCTGCGCCAGCGCCGCCGGCAGCTCCGCCACGATGCCGGCCATGATGATCAGCGAAATGCCGTTGCCGATGCCGCGCGCCGTGATCTGCTCGCCAAGCCACATCAGGAACATGGTTCCGCCGGTCAGCGTGATCACGGTCGAGATGCGGAAGAACCAGCCCGGGTCGGTGACCACGGTGGCAGCGCCCTCAAGCCCGATCGCGATGCCGTAGGACTGGAACAGCGACAGCATCACGGTGAGATAGCGGGTGTATTGGTTCATGACCTTGCGGCCCTGCTCACCCTCTTTCTTGAGCTGCTCAAGGGTGGGCGAGACCGTGGTCATCAGCTGGATGATGATCGAGGCCGAGATATACGGCATGATGTTCAAGGCAAAGATCGCCATCCGGTGGATGCCGCCACCGGAGAACATGTTGAACATCCCGAGAATGCCGCCGGCCTGCGATTTGAAGATCTGATCCCAGGCGGATGGGTCGATGCCGGGCAGCGGAATATAGGTGCCGAACCGGTAGACCAAGAGCGCGCCGAGAGTAAACCAGATACGCTTCTTCAACTCCTCAGCTTTGGCCAGGGCTGCGAAGTTGAGGTTGGCCGCCAATTGTTCCGCTGCTGAGGCCATCGCGATCTCCCGTGCCGCCACCCTGATCATCAACCGCCGATCTATATGGGGATCGGACGGCCGGTTCCGATAGGGGGTCAGGCGACTTCTTCGGCCTCCTGCCGCGTGGGCGCCAGGATTTGGACGGAACCGCCCGCCTTCTCGACCGCGGCGACGGCCGACTTGGAGGCGCCCCACACCGAAAAGGCCACTTTTGCTTTGATTTCGCCGGCTCCCAGGAGCCGGACTCCATCCTTGGCGCGCCGCAGCACGCCCGCCTTGACCAGTGCAGCAGCGTCGATTGTGCTGCCGGCGTCGAGCTTGCCGGCGTCGATCGCCGCCTGCACGCGCTCGAGATTGATCTCATTCAGCTTCTTGGCGAACGCCGTGTTCTTGAAGCCGCGCTTGGGCAGGCGCCGGTGCAGCGGCATCTGGCCGCCCTCGAAACCCTTGATCCGCACGCCTGAACGCGCGGTCTGGCCCTTGCCGCCACGGCCGCCGGTCTTGCCCGTGCCCGACCCGATGCCGCGCCCGATGCGGGAGCGGCGCTTGCGCGCACCCGGCCGGTCGGCGAGTTGGTTGAGCTTCATCGCTCTTCTCCCGTTACTTTGAATCGACCACGCGCACGAGGTGGTGAACCTTCGCGATCATGCCACGGGTCGCCGGCGTATCGGGCAGCTCCGATACGCGGCCGATCCGATTGAGCCGCAGCCCAATCAGGGTTTCCCGCTGGCTGTGGTGGCGGCGCGTGGCGCTACCGGTCTGCTGGACCTTGATCGTCTTGCCGGCACTCTTGCTCATGTCGTTCTCCACTCGTGCCCCGTTTCCGAAGTTCGTGATACGTCCCAGAACCCTCTGACACGAACTTCGGAAACCAAGGGGCACTAGCAACTCTAAGATTCTAGTGTCGCTTTTCGATTTGAAGTTCCTAACCGAATTTGCTGCATCCGTTGTAGGAACTTCAAATCGGCGGCGCTAGTCGCCCTCTACTCGACCGCCTGCTCGCCTTCGCCGGCCTCGCGGCGGCGCGACTGCAGCGCGGATACCTTGATGTTACGGCGCGCCGCAACCGAGCGCGGCGAGTCCTGTCGCTTGAGCGCGTCGAAGGTCGCCCGAACCATGTTGTAGGGATTGGACGAGCCGAGCGACTTCGCGACCACGTCCTGCATGCCGAGCGTCTCGAACACGGCCCGCATCGGGCCGCCGGCAATGATGCCGGTGCCAGGCGGGGCCGCGCGCAAGAACACCTTGCCGGCGCCGTGACGCCCCGCCACGTCGTGGTGCAGGGTCCGCCCCTCGCGCAGCGGCACCCGGATCAGATTGCGCTTAGCCGCGTCGGTCGCCTTGCGGATCGCCTCCGGCACCTCGCGCGCCTTGCCATGGCCGAAGCCGACCCGCCCCTTCTCGTCGCCGACGACCACGAGCGCGGCGAAGCCGAAGCGGCGGCCACCTTTCACCACCTTGGCCACGCGGTTGATGTGGACAAGCTTGTCGGTGAACTCGCTCTCTTCCCGCTCGCGTTCCCGCTGTCGTGGTTCACGTGCCATATCGATGTTCCGTTCCGTTCCGTCCGGGCCGCGCCCGTCCTGAAGTTAGAATTTGAGACCGCCCTCGCGCGCGGCGTCGGCCAGTGCTTTGACGCGCCCATGGAAGAGATAGCCGCCGCGGTCGAAGACCACGTCCTTGACGCCCTTAGCGGTCGCCCGCTCCGCCACGAGCTTGCCGACGGCCTTGGCCGCCGTGATATCGGCACCGGTCTTCAAGCTCTCGCGCATCGGCTTCTCGAGCGAAGACGCCGACGCCACGGTCTCGCCTTTGAGGTCGTCGATGACCTGGGCGTAGATGTGCTTGGACGAGCGGAACACCGAAAGCCGCGCACGGCCCGTAGCGGCACGCCGGATCCTCCGCCGCACCTTCGCCGTCCGCCGCAGCGTCCGATCAATGACTGTCGCCATCGCCAGCTCCCGTTACTTCTTCTTGCCTTCCTTGCGGAAGATGAATTCGCCTGAATACTTCACGCCTTTGCCCTTGTAGGGCTCCGGCTTGCGGAACGCCCTGATCTCGGCCGCCACCTGCCCAACCTTCTGCGCGTCGATGCCGCTGATCACGACCTCGGTGGGCTTGGGAAGCACGATCGTGATGCCCTCCGGAATCGGATAGGCGATGTCGTGCGCGTAACCGAGCTGGAGCTGCAGGGTCTTGCCCTGCAGCGCCGCGCGATAGCCGACCCCGGTGATCTCGAGCTTGCGCTCGTAGCCCTTGCTGACACCTTGGATGAGCTTCGCCACCAGCGCCCGATAGGTTCCCCACATCGCGCGCGCCTGCTGGGTGTCGTTGCGCGGATCGACCCGCACGGAGCCGGACTCGAGCTTGGCCGAGACGTCGCCGTGCAGCACGAGCTGCAGCGCCCCTTTGGGGCCCTTCACCTTGATGGTCTGGCCCTCGATATTGGCGGTCACGCCCGAAGGGACGGCGACCAATTTCTTGCCGACACGAGACATGGCGTCATTACCCTTCGTTGCGTTCTAGAACACCGTACAGAGGATCTCGCCGCCCACGTTGGCGTCGCGCGCGTCGTGGTCGGCCATCACCCCCTTCGGGGTTGACACGATTGCCACGCCGAGACCGTTGTTGATGCGCGGCAGGTTCCTCACCGAAGCGTAGACCCGTCGCCCCGGCTTCGAGACCCGCGAGATTTCGCGGATGACTGGAGCGCCGTCGAAATATTTCAGCTCGATCTCAAGCTCGCTGCGGCCGCTCGCATGCTCGATCGAGGCATAACCACGGATGTAGCCTTCGCTCTTGAGCACGTCGAGCACGCTGACGCGCAGCCGCGATGCCGGGGTCGACACCTTCGACTTGTTACGCATCTGCGCATTGTGGATACGTGCGATCATGTCGCCGAGCGGATCGTTCAAAGCCATCGCGCGCCCCTCCTTACCAGCTCGACTTCAGAAGGCCCGGGATCATGCCCTTCGATCCCAGCTCGCGAAGCGCGATACGGCTCATCTTGAGCTTGCGGTAGTAGGCCTTCGGGCGGCCGGTGATGAGGCAGCGATTGTGAACCCGTGTCGCCGACGAATTGCGCGGCAGCTCGGCGAGCTTGAGCGTCGCCGCGAAGCGCTCTTCCATCGGCGTGCTCTTGTCGTGCGCAATGGCCTTGAGCTTGGCGCGCCGCTCCAAGTACTGCTTGGTCAGCTTTTCTCGCCGCTTGTTCTTCTCGATCGAACTCTTCTTCGCCATTAAAGTCTCCTGATTTCCGCGTCTGAGGGATTTCGCCCCTCACTGCCGGAACGGGAAGTTGAATGCGGCCAGCAACGCGCGCGCCTCGTCGTCGGTCTTCGCGCTGGTGCAGACCGTGATGTCCATGCCCCAGATATCGGACGCCTTGTCGTAGTCGATCTCCGGGAAGATGATGTGCTCCTTGATACCCATGGTGTAGTTGCCGCGTCCGTCGAAGCTCTTGGGCGACAAGCCGCGAAAGTCACGCACGCGCGGCAGCGCGATATTGATCAGTCGATCAATGAACTCGTACATCCGCGCCTTGCGCAGCGTCACCTTGCACCCGATCGCCTGCCCGTCGCGCACCTTGAAGGTCGCGATCGATTTGCGTGCCTTGGTGATCACCGCCTTCTGACCCGCGATCAAGGCGAGATCGGCCGCCGCCGCATCGACCTTCTTGCGGTCGTTGACGCCCTCGCCGATTCCCATGTTGATGACGACCTTCTGCAGCCCCGGCACTTCCATGCGGTTCTTGTAGCCGCGCTCCTGTGTCAGCTTCTGGCGCACGACCTCGTCGAAATGGGTCCGCAGCCGCGGCGTCACGCGTTGCTCGGGTCCGCGCGGCTTCTTCTCGCCGGCCTCCGACTTCGGGGCCTTGTCGCCCTTTTGGGACTTGCCGGCCGACTGCGCCGCCGGCTTGCCCTTCGGTGCTTTGTCGGCCGTCTTGTCGGCCTTGGGCGCCTTCGCGCCCTTGGGGGCTTTTGCCTTGTCGTCTTTGTCAGCCATCGATCTCTACTCCCGAGCGCTTGGCAACGCGCACCTTGCGGCGCGCGTCGCCCTCGCCGACGAACTTGAACCCGACGCGGGTCGGCTTGCCGTCCTTCGGATCGGCGAGCGCGAGATTGGACAGGTGGACCGTCGCTTCCTTGCTGATGATGCCGCCCTCCTGCTGCGCCGTCTGCTTCTGGTGGCGCTTGACCAGGTTGACCCCGCGCACCAGCGCGCGGCTGGCGGCCGGGCGCACTTCGATCACCTCGCCGCTGCGGCCCTTGTCGCGGCCGGTCAGCACGATCACTTTGTCACCCTTCTTGATCTTCGCCGCCATCACAACACCTCCGGCGCGAGCGAAATGATCTTCATGTGGTTCTTGGCCCGCAGCTCGCGCGGGACCGGTCCGAAGATGCGGGTGCCGACCGGCTCCATCTGCGGATTGATCAGCACCGCCGCGTTGCGGTCGAAGCGGATGACAGAGCCGTCCGGGCGCTTGATATCCTTGCGGATGCGCACCACCACCGCCTTCATCACTTCGCCCTTCTTCACGCGCCCGCGCGGAATGGCCTCCTTGACCGAAACCACGATCACGTCGCCGATCGTGGCGTAACGCTTCTTGGAGCCACCGAGCACCTTGATGCACATGACCCGACGCGCGCCGGAATTGTCCGCCACGTCGAGGTTAGTCTGCATCTGGATCATGATGCTATCCCCGCTCTTGTTCCTGCGCCCATCGCGCTCATACGACCTTGTGCTTCTTCTCGCCCTCGATCACTTCCCAGCGCTTGAGCCGCGACAACGGCCTGCGCTCCTCGATCCGGACGACGTCACCCACCGAGAACTCGTTCTTCTCGTCGTGGGCGTAGTATTTCTTCGACCGCCGAACGGTCTTCTTCAGAACCGGATGAGTGAAGCGGCGCTCGACGCGCACCACCACGGTCTTGTCCTGCTTGTCGCTGACGACGACGCCCTGGAGCATACGCTTCGGCATCTTCAGATCCCCTAACTCTTGGACTTCGAGCGCGCGACTAGCTTCGGCGTCGATCCAGTCTTGCCCCGCTTCTGGGCCGCAATGGTCTTGATCCGCGCGATGTCGCGGCGCACCGCGCGCACCCGCGACGTGTTCTCGAGCTGGTTCGTCGCCCGCTGGAAGCGCAGGTTGAACTGCTCCTTCTTGAGCTTCAGCGCCTCGTCGTCGAGCTGGTCGACGGTCATGGTCCGGAGATCGGCAGCCTTCATGGTGTAATCTCCATCTAACCCGCGATGCGCTCGATGAAGCGCGTCTTGATCGGAAGCTTGGCGGCTGCGAGACTCAGCGCCTCCCGCGCCACCGTCTGCGATACCCCGTCGATTTCGAACAGAATGCGGCCGGGCTTGATCCGCACAACCCAATATTCCGGCGCACCCTTGCCCGAGCCCATGCGCACCTCGAGCGGCTTCTTGGAGACCGGTACATCCGGATAGATCCGGATCCAGACCTGGCCCGAGCGCTTCATGTGGCGCGTCAGCGCACGGCGGGCCGCCTCGATCTGCCGGGCGGTGACCCGCTCGGGCTCCAGCGCCTTAAGCCCGTAGTGGCCGAAGGCCAGCTCGACGCCCGAGGTCGCAATGCCCTTGATCCGGCCCTTGTGGGCCTTGCGGAACTTCGTTCGCATTGGTTGCAGCATGGCGTCTAACCCTTGTGATCCCTCTTATAATGCGCGGCGTCAGGAAGCGTCGCGGCGCGTCCGACCGGCATCGCCTTCCGCCATCTTCTTGTCCTGCGCCATCGGATCGTGCTCCATGATCTCGCCCTTGAAGATCCACACCTTCACGCCGCAGGTGCCGTAGGTCGTGAAGGCGGTCGCGACGCCATAATCGACGTCCGCGCGCAGCGTGTGCAGCGGCACGCGACCCTCGCGGTACCACTCCATGCGCGCGATTTCGGCGCCGCCCAGGCGCCCCGAGCAGTTGATGCGGATGCCGCCCGCGCCAAGCCGCATCGCCGACTGCACCGCCCGCTTCATCGCACGGCGGAAGGCAACGCGTCGCTCGAGCTGCTGCGCAATCGATTCGGCCACCAGCTGGGCATCGAGCTCCGGCTTCCTGATCTCGACAATGTTGATGACAACGTCGGACTGCGTGAGCGCGGCCACCTTCTTGCGCAGCTTCTCGATGTCGGCGCCCTTCTTGCCGATGACCACGCCGGGCCGGGCCGACTGCACGGTGACGCGGCACTTCTTGTGCGGGCGCTCGATCACGATCTTGGAGACCGCGGCCTGCTTGAGATCCTTCATCAGCTCCTCGCGGATCTGCATGTCCTCGTGCAGGAGCTTTCCGTATTCGGCCTTGCCCGCGTACCAGCGCGAGTCCCAGGTACGGTTGATGCCGAGCCGCAAGCCGATCGGATTGACCTTTTGACCCATGGGTCACACTCCTCAGGAAGCCGCCGCTTCGACCTGACGCACCACGATGGTCAGGTTCGCGAACGGCTTGAAAATTCGACCGACGCGGCCACGGCCGCGCGGCATGAAGCGCTTGATCACGATCGCCTTGCCGACGTGGGCCTCGGAGACGATCAGATCATCGACATCGAGGTCGTGATTGTTCTCGGCATTCGCGATCGCCGATTCCAGGCACTTGCGTACGTCACGCGCGATCCGCTTGCGCGAGAACTCGAGATCGGCAAGCGCCATCGACACCTTCTTGCCGCGGATCAGCTGCGCGACAAGATTGAGCTTTTGCGGGCTCACCCGCAGCATGCGGGCAACCGCCTTGGCCTCGTTGTCAGGGAGGCTGCGCTCGCGCTTCTTTTTGCTCATCGCATCTCGCCTCAGCTGCTGGTGGACGCCGGAGCCGCGGCCGGTGCCGCGGCAGGCGCCGAGGAACCTGATGACCGCTTGGCCTTGCGATCGGACGAATGGCCGTAGAACACCCGCGTCGGCGAGAACTCGCCGAACTTGTGGCCGACCATTTCCTCAGTGACCATCACCGGGATGTGCTTCAGGCCGTTGTAGACCCCGAAGGTGAGCCCGACGAACTGCGGCAGAATGGTCGACCGCCGGCTCCAGATCTTGATCATTTCGTGCCGGCCCGACGCGCGCGAGGCTTCTGCCTTCTTGAGCAGATAGCCGTCGACGAACGGACCCTTCCAGATTGAACGTGCCATGGTGTTCGCCTACTTCTTCCGCGCGTGGCGGCTCGCCAGGATGAACTTGGTGGTGGACTTGTTCTTGCGGGTCTTCTTGCCCTTGGTGGGGAAGCCCCACGGGGTGACCGGATGACGGCCACCCGAGGTGCGCCCCTCGCCGCCGCCGTGCGGATGGTCGATCGGGTTCATCGAGACGCCGCGATTGTGCGGGCGCCGACCCATCCAGCGCGTGCGACCGGCCTTGCCGATCGAGATGTTCATGTTGTCCGGGTTCGACACCGCCCCGATCGTGCCCATGCAGCGGCCGTTGACCAGGCGCTGTTCGCTCGAGTTGAGACGGACAATGACATAGTCTCCGTCGCGTCCGACGATCTGCGCATAGGTGCCGGCCGATCGCGCAATCTGCCCGCCCTTGCCGAGCTTGAGCTCGATGTTGTGCACGATGGTGCCGATCGGAATGTTGACGAGCGGCATGGCGTTGCCCGGCTTCACGTCGACGTGCTCGCCCGAGACGACGGTATCGCCGGCCGCAAGCCGCTGCGGCGCCAGGATATAGGCGAGCTCGCCATCCTTGTATTTGATGAGCGCGATGAAGGCGGTGCGGTTCGGATCATATTCGAGCCGCTCGACCGTCGCCGGCACATCGAACTTGCGGCGCTTGAAATCGATCGTGCGATAGGCCTGCTTGTGGCCGCCGCCGCGGAAGCGCACGGTGATGCGGCCGTTGTTGTTGCGACCGCCGGACGAGCTCTTGCCCTTGGTCAGCGTCTTGACCGGATCGCCGCGATGCAGGCTGGAACGGTCGACGATGACCAACTGGCGCTGGCTCGGCGTGGTCGGATTGTACGATTTCAATGCCATCGTCGTTTCCTCACAGGCCCGTGGTCACGTCGATGGTGTGACCATCGGCCAGGGTCACGATCGCGCGCTTGGTGGGCGATTGCCGCCCGACCGAGCCCTTGAACGTCTTCACCTTGCCGCGGCGCACGAGCGTGTTGACGGCCTTGACCTTGACGTCAAAGAGCTTCTCCACCGCTTCCTTGATCTGCGGCTTGGTGGCGTCATGGGCCACCCGGAACACCACCTGGCTGCGCTCGGAGGCGAGCGTCGCCTTCTCGGTGATGACCGGCGACAGGATGATGTCGTAGTGGCGCGGATCCGAGGTGCTCATTTGAATCGCGCCTCCAATGCTTGTACGGCCGCCTTGGTCAGCACCAGGGTGTGCCGCCGCAGGATGTCGTAGACGTTGATGCCTTGAACCGGCAGCACGTCGATGTACGGGATGTTGCGCGCGGCCCGCTGGAAGCCGGCGTCGACCTCGGCGCCATCGATGAACAGCGCGTTCTTGAGGCCGAGCTTGTCCAAATGCGATTGCAGCACCTTGGTCTTGCCGTCCGCCACCGCAACCTTATCGAGCACAATGATGCCGCCGTCCTTGGCCTTGGCGGACAGCGCATGCCGCAGCGCCAGCGCACGCACCTTCTTTGGCAGGTCGATCGCATGGCTGCGTGGGGTCGGCCCGAACGAGCGGCCGCCGCCGCGGAACAGGTTGACCCTGGCGGGGCCGTGGCGGGCCGAGCCGGTGCCCTTTTGTCGATACATCTTCTTGCCGGTGCGGTTGATCTCGGCGCGGTTCTTCACGTCATGGGTGCCGGCCTGGCGCTTGGCCAATTGCCAGACCACGCAGCGCTGCAGGATATCGGCGCGCGGCTCCAGCCCGAAGATGTCGTCCGAGACGGTGACGTCGCCAGCCGCCTTGCCCTCAAGGGTCGTGACCTTCAGTTCCATCTCACGCACCCTCCTTCCCGCCCGACGCTTCGTCGGATGTCGCGGCCTCGGCCAGCCGGAACTTGCCCGGCTTCGGCACCTCCTTCGGCAGCGGCTTCTTGATGGCATCGCGCACGGTGATCCAGCCGCCCTTGCTGCCAGGCACCGCGCCCTCGACCAGAATGAGGCCGCGCTCGACGTCGGTCTGCACCACCTTGAGATTAAGCGTGGTGACACGCTCGACACCCATGTGGCCGGCCATCTTCTTGTTCTTGAAGGTCTTGCCCGGGTCCTGGCGGCCGCCGGTGGAGCCATGTGAACGATGCGAGATCGACACACCGTGGGTGGCGCGCAATCCCCTGAAGTTCCACCGCTTCATCGGGCCGGCAAAGCCCTTGCCGATCGTGGTCCCGGCGATGTCGACGAACTGCCCGACAACGAAATGGTCGGCGGTGATTTCAGCGCCGACCGGGATCAGCTCATTCTCCTCCACGCGGAACTCGGCGACCTTGCGCTTTGGCTCGACCCGCGCGAGCGCGAAATGGCCGCGCTCGGCTTTGTTCACGTTGTTGATCTTGCGCGCGCCGGACCCAAGCTGAACGGCGACATAGCCGTTCTTGTCCTTGGTGCGATGCGCAACCACTTGGCAGTTGGCGAGGCGGAGCACCGTCACCGGCACATGCTCGCCACCGTCGGTAAAGACGCGCGTCATCCCGACCTTTTGTGCGATGACCCCGGAACGCATTGGCTTCTTCCTTCTCGTCCCACTCGCTTTAGAGCTTGATCTCGACGTCGACGCCGGCAGCAAGATCGAGCTTCATCAGCGCGTCCACGGTCTGCGGCGTCGGATCGACGATGTCGAGCAGGCGCTTGTGCGTGCGCATCTCGAACTGCTCACGGCTTTTCTTGTCGATATGCGGCGAACGGTTCACCGTGAATTTCTCGATCTTGGTCGGCAGCGGAATCGGGCCGCGCACCTGCGCGCCCGTGCGCTTGGCGGTCGCCACGATCTCGCGCGTCGACGCATCGAGGATGCGGTGATCGAACGCCTTGAGCCTGATTCGGATGTTCTGGCCGTTCATGGACTGTTGCTCCACGGCAAAGGGGCGCAGAGCGCCCCCTTGTTCCTCTACTCAGTGATCGAGACGACGACGCCGGCACCGACCGTCTTGCCGCCCTCGCGGATGGCGAAGCGCTGCTTCTCCTCCATCGCGATCGGCGTAATCAG
>Ga0209797_10000639_pt1 | contig 17530 bp, 14 predicted proteins | sample DOMMetBare3Fresh_2_FD_187472 | JGI IMG/M metagenome (GOLD analysis project Ga0209797, IMG submission 187472) | Wetland sediment microbial communities from St. Louis River estuary, USA, under dissolved organic matter induced mercury methylation -... | ecosystem: Environmental > Aquatic >... | reverse complement strand
TGAAAAAATTGATTCGGCACAGTTCTTGGGGCTTCAACTACAGGAGGTCATCACACTGTTGGAAAAACAGCAGTTGGAAAAATCCTTGGTACAACGGGGCCCAGCAACCAATCACGAACTGGTTGAGGCGATGCTGCAAAATCAGCATCAAGCCCGCCTTCAAGAAAAGTTTACACAGTTGCATCCTGCCGATATTGCTTTTATTCTCGAGTCCTTACCCCTGGATCAACGGAAGACGACTTGGGATGCTATCAAAACCCTACATGATGGGCAAGTCTTGCTGGAAGTCTCCGATGCGGTACGGCAGACGCTCATTTCAGGCATGGAAGCGGAAGAACTGGCAACAGTTGCCGGTAAATTAAATACCGATGAAATAGCCGATCTCGCTGCCGACCTTCCCAAGAGGACCATGCTAAAGATACTCCGGTCGTTAAACAGCAAGGATCGCAAGCATTTAAATGCCATTTTGTCTTATCAGGACAACCAGGTCGGCGCGCTGATGGATTTTGGCATGATTACAATACGGAATGATCTCACACTTAAAGCGATCATCGCTTTTATCCGCAAACTGGGCAAACTGCCCAGTCACACCGATAAATTGTTTGTGGTTGATCAACACGATAAAGTCCAGGGCATACTCCCATTGCAGCGCTTATTGACGCATTTGCCCTCCCAACAGGTTGCCGATGTGATGGTGACTGATTTTATTCGTTTTCAGGTGGATCAGGAGGCCGCCGAAGCGGCACGGGCATTTGAACGTTATGACTTGATCTCCGCACCGGTCGTCGATAACGAGGGTAAGCTCCAGGGACGGCTTTGTGTCGATAATATACTGGACTTTATCCGCGAAAAAACCGATGAAGACCTGCTTACTCAAGCGGGTGTTGGCGAAGAAGAAGATTTGTTTTCCAGTGTCTGGAAAAGCGCCAGAAACCGCTGGGGATGGTTATTGATTAATATTGGCACAGCCTTTGCGTCGACACGCATTATTGGCGTCTTTGAAGATATTATTTTGCAACTGGTTGCATTGGCGTCATTAATGCCGATCATCGCGGCAATGGGCGGCAATACTGGCAATCAAACCAGTATGTTGATTATCCGATCATTGGCATTGGGACAAATCACCCCTAGCAATATACGTCGTTTGATCAAAAAAGAGCTTACCCTTGCCGTTATCAACGGTACCTTTATCGGCTTGATTATGGGGCTGTTAAGTATGTTGCTCTATCGGGACATTGCCCTTTCTGCTGTGATGGCAACCGCTATGTTCATCAATTTGTTGGTTGCTGTGCTGGTCGGTCTAGGCATTCCCCTTTTACGGCATAAATTTGGAAAAGACCCCGCAGTTGGCACTAGCGTTATATTGACAGCAGTTACTGATTCAATGGGGTTCTTTATATTTCTTGGGTTAGCGAGTTTGTTTTTAATAGGAAAATAAGGCAAAAGGCCGGAATCGTGTGCCTTTTTGAATGGAATTATTCCCATGCGGGAAAGTGAAAACGATAAACCTACACCATTCCCGAGTTTGTAAGCAAGATTTGAGCGCAACGTTTTGAGATACTGATAAATTATTTCAATTCTTTTGATTGAAGGAAAAAACTTGTATGAGCCTGACAGCGGGGGGTTGTAATGCCGGATATGATTTCGATGGGCGATTCTACGCAGTATTTGCTCGCATAGTAGGCATGACGCCTTCGAATTATCGCGCTGACGGCGTTAATAACGAATTACGTTTTGCTCTCGGCGAGTGTTCATTAGGGGTTATTCTCGTTGCAATGAGCGGTCGTGGTGTGTGCGCCATCTCTTTCGGTGATGACCCGGTTGCCCTGGCGCGTGATTTACAAAACGGATTCCCTTATGCCGGGTTGGTTGACGGCGCGGGTGATTTCGAACAATTCGTGGCGAAGGTGGTAGGCTTCCTTGAGGCGCCCGCATTAGGGCTTGATCTGACGCTCGATGTGCGAGGCACTGTATTTCAACAGCGGGTGTGGCAGTTGCTGCGAGAAATCCCGGTGGGTGATAAGGTCAGTTATACCGATATTTCAAATCGCATGGGTTCGCCGAAGTCAGTTCGCGCGGTGGCGGGGGCGTGTGCCGCCAATACCTTGGCGATAGCTATTCCTTGCCATCGCATCGTTCGGATTGACGGCAGTTTATCTGGCTACCGATGGGGAATCGAGCGCAAGGCTGAATTGCTGCGTCGGGAAAGTAAAGCATGACCACCCCTGTTCGGGATGAGCGAGTATTGCTGTCTTGCTCGTTTGAACTGCCGCCTGATTTTCGGGAACGCGATATTCTCGCTTTTCATAACCGCGACACCTTAGCCATAGCCGAGCAAGTTGATGGACGAACGTTTAGGAAGGGTTTAGCATGGAATGGGCATGCCGCCTGCCTCACGATCAGATTTCGTGACCGATGCGCTGACGCCGAACTGGCTATTGATGGAAATGCGTCAACAGTCGGATTGGATTCCCTGATCTCCATGGTTCAACGCATGCTGGGCTTGACACAGCAAATCGAAGGCTTCGAGCAAACCTATCGGGATCATTCGCCGTTGGGTGCTCTTATCGCCAGACAGTCGGGCTTAAGGGTTCCCCTCGCCGCTACGCCGTTTGAAGCCCTTACTTGGGCGGTCACCGGGCAACAAATCAGCGTAAAGGCTGCAATAACGCTGCGCCGGAAACTGATTATGGCTGCCAGTTTAAAACACTCTGGCGGACTAAGTTGTTACCCGGATGCCGGGCATATCGCAGGTCTTACTATGCTGGATTTGCACCAGGCAGGCTTTTCGCAAAGAAAGGCGCAAACGTTAATCACGATAAGCGAAATGGTTCTTGAAAACCGGCTTCCGCTCGATTCGTGGATGGTCGACAGCCCACCGGTCGATCAAATTCATGAACAGTTGTTGCGAATACGCGGCATAGGGCCTTGGACTATAAACTACGCACTGCTGCGTGGCTTCGGTTGGCTGGATGGGTCGTTGCACGGAGACGTCGCAGTTCGACGAGGATTGCAATTACTGCTTGGCGTTTCGGAAAAGATCACCGAAGATCAGGCAAAGCGATGGCTTGCCGATTTCTCTCCCTGGCGCGCTTTGATTGCTGCGCACCTTTGGGCGTTTTCACAGCCTGATATCGAAGACAAATGAAATGGATTCAAACGCGAGAAACAGCGTTCAAATAGCTTTTTTGCCTGGTAATCTATCTCCGTCATAATAAGATACAGGAGAATAGAAAATGGCAAAAGCCTGCCTTTATTTTTCTTTAAAGAATGGACGCTTACGGACTGGTTGGAGGATTGCTGATATTACAAACGATGGAGGGGTATATTTGGTATGCAGCATCATGGATTAATTTACTCACGCACGGCAAAGCCCTTCTTAGCGACAAGGCAAGCGACAGTTAATGCGTCGACAATTACAAATTAGGCCTATAATTTGACTTTTTAGCACTTGAGCATCTATTATAAAAAGTCTAATAAAAAAGCTAAGTGGCAACATTCATGAATAATTCAAAATTGAACAAAGTAAAGCCCATGATCTTGGCTAGTTCACTGGCACTTGGTCTCTGCGCCCATCCCGCCCAAGCGGCCTTGACATTCTCATTTAACTTCCTTAATCCTGGCCAAGGCTTTGATGGCCCCGTTTCTGGCGCGGCCAGAAAAACAGCACTGAATGAAGCAGCGGGCTTGTTAGGAGCGTATTTCAGCAGCTACACTGCAAATTTAACCTATGACGTCACCTCATCAAGTAGTGATGACAACACGCTAGCCTCAGCAGGTAGCTCGATGTTTGTCTTGCCGGGAACCTTTCAGCAAACATTTGTACAAACAAAAATTCTGACCAATGGTCGAACAGACGCCAACGGCGCTGCTGCTGACGGCACCATTGATTGGAATTTTTTCGAGAATTGGGGACTCACTGATAATGTTACGACAACTGAATTTGATTTCAAAAAAGTCGGCATACATGAGTTATTGCACTCATTTGGCTTTAGCGGAAATGGCAGCGCTACCGGTGCGGGATTAGACGGTAAACCGCCAGGCACCCCGGATACCTGGTCTATTTATGATCAATTTTTAACCGATGCGTCGGGAAATCGACTGGTCAGTACCGGCGGTGTTTTCGATAGCACTAAGCTCATCGCTCTGACAGGTGGCAGCGGCAGCGTCTTGTTTAGCGGAGCTAATGCCAAAGCGGCAAATGGCGGAGTGGGCGTAAACCTGTATGCGCCTAAACCATACAGTGACGGCAGCAGTATTTCGCATCTTGATGACAACACTGTGGCACTTTCCCAATTGATCATGGCATCATCCGTCGATAAAGGACTAAAATCGCGCGAATTATCCGCGATAGAACTCGGAATTCTTAAAGATATTGGCTATACCCAAATAGTTGCACCGGTTACAGTCCCTCTCCCTGCGGCTGTCTGGTTGATGCTAGTTGGATTGCTTGGTCTGTTGGGCTTAGGCCGTCGTAAAGCTGCAATTTAGATTGCGGACAATCAGTTCCTTATAAGGTTGAAAGGGGCTCTTTGAGAGCCCCTTTTTTATTGGTTTAAAAGGAAAACACATGTACAAATTCGCGATGACTCTGTTGATAACACTGGGAATGAGCCTAATGGCCAATAATTTGTCGGCAAACCCCGATTTACCGTTACAGTTCCCGCTGAAAGAGATATTAATTTCCATCGTACATCAAACCGGCCATGGTATACCAGGAGGTTACGAGATCACTATTAGCGGTGTCGGCAACAGTTTTTATAGCCGTTCCGGCGCGCCTAAACTGGCGCAGTCTGTCGATAAAAAAACCATACTGGAATTGGTTAACGATTTTTACCAAATTCATTTCTTTGAATTGGCGGATACCTACTCTGTTAAAAAACTGGTGGTGCTTAAGGATGATACGACCCTAGCAACCATTGCCACAAAAATGATTGATACGGGCAGCAAACGTCTTTGTATTCAGCTTGCCGATTATAAAAAATGCGTGACTATCGTTGATAACCAACCTGTTGAAGCAGCACAACTTGTCAAGAAAATCGAAGGACTGTTTGTTAATTTGTAACCGGCCCGATGGCCTTTGTTAATGGAACATCAATAACCGCTTGTGATCACTGATAATCTTGAAGCCGCCATCCGGAACCATTTATCAACGTCCGTTCCTGTCCGTTATGCAGTGCTAACGGCTATCGGCTGCTACTACGCCCCCTAAAACGACCATTAAAAACACTCGCCTCCAGCAGCATTTCGCCCTGACCTTTTGGTCATGTTTGGATGATTTATCCGATTTATTGACAATAGCAGGTTAATGGGCGACTCTGAACGCATAATTCTTAATCACACCATTCCTAGCGAAAGAAAAATGAAAGATCAGGCATTCACTTTTGACCAGATTCATATTGAAGTGGCCCGTAACGCCACAGATGATTTTAATTTGTTTCATGATAAGCATAAATGGTTACAGATTACTCATAACCCGTTCAGAGGTCCTATCGTTCTTGGCTATCAACTTAATACCCTCATTGAGTATCAGATGCGCCTATACCGGGAAGCGCATCATGAAAACCAGATCATTGCCGAAAACAATCTGCGTTTCAGTAACTATCAAATTACTTTTGTTAATGCTGTTCGCCCCCGGATGCCTGTTTATCTGGATATTAAAAAAACCCTGATCAAAACTATTCCCAACCTGACTCTGTGCAATCGTATTGCGATGAAGTCTGATGGCAAAACCGTGTTGCTGGGTTTTAAAAAAGAAACACGAGCTCCGCTATTTTTGCCCAATACAAAATTTAACAAGCTGCCTGACCTTAACGAAATGGCCGACTGTACCATGATTCCCGATACAAACTATTTTCTCAAACGGAAATTCATGAATAACGGTTCTGTTAAAAACTTTCTATCAGGGTCTTTAGCCGAGCAATCCGATTATTTTGATGAATTAACTCAATTTGCACATTATCCGGAAATATTTCCTTGCAGCCTTACATCAGGCGCCTTACTGGAAAAGGCGCAATTAGAAAATCATGACTTTAAACTCAATCCTATGGTTTACACCTCCCATGAAATTTCGATAGACCGGCAGCATTTAAGCCAGCTTGGAAATAATGACAAACTGCATATTCTGGTTAAGCAACTTCCGGAATCCAGTGATAACACATTGAACCAGACCAATATTATGCTAAGAACTTATCATTGTTACGGCCTGTTACAGAATAATGAAGTTTTATTCAGAATGACGATGAACCTAGTTCCTTTAGAAGAAATACTCAAAAACCTCAGGCAGAAATAATGAACTAAAACCTGGAGTTGAAGAGCTCGCTTGTCGATTTAGCATTTGACCTTGGGCAGTTCTCTTCCCAGTTTGGGTTAGAGGGGACCCCATTGTCCAGACCAATATTTGCGAAAGCTAAGGAGAAATCATTAGGTCGTTTTATAAAAATAGAACTCAGTGGATGTTTGATAATCCAATTTTTGATGAAGTCAATGTTGATTCTAAATTCAAGGTACTTCAAACCTGATTGATCCGCACATCGCAACGCCTCTTAACAAATAAGGATAAATTTTTTGTTCGGAGTGGGGCTTGCTGGTATCCGCGGCCCAGGCGCATCTGCGCGTAACCCCATAATGCGCAATAAGCGCTGAATACGCTTACGATTCCAAATGGTCATCATGATCTCTTTTAATTGTGATGTGATCGGTCTTGAGTCATAGAATGGACAACGGGTGTAAATCTCATCAATCAATCTCATCAGGCGATACCGGTTCAGGCTGATAATATACACTGGATCTATTGAGACCCAACAGCCCAAATTGGGGGCGTAAACTCATCTCTTCATGATCGCACTCAAGCCAAGATTGCTTCACGGCTGACGGATTAGCAAACTTTTTAAGCCAATCCAGTTCGGCTTTTAGCCGTACTATTTCCTCATACAACGGCGCAGTTAAAGCCGCGCCTTCAAGCGCTTTAGTTTGTCCCGCCTCAAACAGTGACGCAGCACCATCAAGCAACTTTTGCTTTGAAGTTGGCACTGTGTATTTTAATTCTTGTTTTCATTGTACACCCCTTCTTAAAACTTTTATTTTGACACTATTTCTCCTAAGCATCTGGTCTATATTTTGAGGTCCAGTATAGTGTTGTGATTGCAAAAGTAACCCCAACATCATGAAATATAATTAACTTGAACCAACTTGAATGCTGATAAACAGATTTATTAAACGACGCCTGTTGAAAAGAGAATCTATGCGAAAAAATCATTTCCTTGACTCAAGCTGAACACTTAGAGTAAAAATTCATATACATTGATGCATTTGGTTTTAGATGTCCAAATTAGGGCAGAATCAGAATCGAAATTTTCCAGAATACCCATAGGTAACCCTTAAATTCGTAAACTTAAGAAGAAAATGATTATTTTATTTGCAAAAATATTTACCTTGCTGGTTTTATTTTCTTCAGGGTTATTGTCGTCTTGTGCCGAATTTAAGGATGCAGGAAAAACAATAGGTCATACGACTCGCAATGTGACCAGAGAAATTGGACATGGTACTCGTGATGTTGCCAGGGACATTGGCCATGGCACGAGACGCGGAGTTAAAACTATAGGACAGGGAACTAAGAACGTTGTAAAGTCGCTATCTGATGATGAGCAATAATTTAACAGAAAGGGTTAAAGAGCTTTATTTTAGGAGCAACTTCAGCCGCTCTGCTGTTGGTAAAGGCCGCTCCCTCAAAATTGTAAATGCCCACGGGTGTTATTTTCATTCTTTAACTGCATAGTCTCACAAGGTGAGTGAGAACGAGATACGATATTTATTAATGGCTAATTCACTCATTTTTTCCCCCAACGTTCCACAATCAAAAGACCCTGCTGTCATATGGACAGGATTAACCGGATGCGGTGATTCCTTGGCTTTGTCTTCCGCGATTAACAATGAAAACCGCCTGTTTGTCATTGTTACACCCGACAATCAGACTGCTTTGCGTCTTGAGCATGAGTTAGCATTTTTTTTGCAGGCTGAGCATCCTATTTTGCATTTTCCCGATTGGGAGACATTGCCTTACGATGTTTTTTCACCGTTGCCGGAAATTATTTCGGAACGCCTGAAAACGCTGGCTTTATTGCCGCAGGTGAAACGGGGCGCACTGGTGGTGTCGGTGACCACGTTAATGCTTCGGCTGGCACCGAGAGAGCACGTTTTAGCCAACAGTTTTGCCATTAAAGTCGGCGATGATTTTAATCTGGAACTGAACAGAATCAAGCTGGAAAGCGTGGGTTATCAGTGCGTGTCGCAAGTCTATCAACATGCTGAATTTGCCGTTAGAGGTGCGATAGTTGATTTGTTTCCGATGGGCAGCAAAGTGCCTTTTCGCATTGAATTGTTTGATGAGGAGATTGAATCTATTCGTACGTTTAACCCTGAAACCCAACGGTCATTGGAAAAAATCGAGCAGATCCAATTATTCCCGGCACGGGAATTTCCGTTTACCGACGAGTCCATCAAGCATTTTCGCCAGGCGTTCAGAACGTATTTTCCGGAAACTTCACCCAAAAATACCTTGTATGTGGATGTCAGCAAAGGCATTACGCCCAGCGGCATTGAGTATTATTTGCCGCTTTTTGTAGAGCGAACGGCGACCCTGTTTGATTATTTGCCGTCGTCAGCGGTTTTAGTGGCGACTGATACGTTTAACGATACCGCACAGGCTTTTTATGCAGAAGCCGGGGAGCGTTTTGAGCAACGTAAATACGATGTTGAAAGGCCCATCCTAAAGCCTGAACATCTGTTTTTGTCGGCTGAGGAGTTGACGCTCAGGACAACGGCATTCGCTCGTATTATGCTGGGTGGAAAGGCGCCAGTCGAGAGCATCGCTTTTACCTGTCATCCGCTGCCTAATTTAACTCTGGATGTTAAGCTTAATGAGCCGGCACGGGCTTTACAACTATTTATCGGTTCATTCGCGGGTAAGATACTTTTTATTGCTGAATCGGCAGGACGCAGAGAAGGGCTGATTGACAAACTAAGATCCTATAAAATCACAGTCAAGCCCGTGGAAAACTGGCAGTCATTTTTAAAATCCGAAGTGTCACCGTGCATTCTGGTCGCGCCTATGGATCATGGCTTGTGGCTTGACAATCCCGCAATTGCCATTATCACCGAAAGCCTGCTTTCCGGCGAAAAAGTGCTGCAACGGAGGAGAAGACGAAAGTCTGCGGCGCGTGAGCTGGAAAATATCGTCAATAATCTTAACGAGTTGACGATAGGTTCACCCGTTGTTCATCAGGAACATGGCGTAGGCCGTTATTTAGGCTTGCAGACCCTGCAAATTGGCGGCATTACGGCGGAATTTCTGACTTTGGAATACGCCCATAACGACAAGCTATACGTGCCGGTTTCTTCACTGCATTTGATTGGCCGTTATACTGGCGTTAGTCCCGAAAACGCGCCTTTGCATAAATTAGGCGGCGATCAGTGGAGTAAAGTCAAGCAAAAAGCGATAGCGCGCATCAGGGATGTCGCTGCGGAATTATTGGAGATTCATGCCAAAAGAGCCGTAAAGCAAGGTCATGCCTTTGTTATTGAAGAGGCTGATTATCAAGCTTTTGCCGATGCTTTTCCCTTTGAAGAAACCCCTGATCAGCAGACCGCAATTGAAACCATCCTGGAAGATATGGCCAGTCCGCATCCTATGGACAGAGTGATTTGCGGCGATGTCGGTTTTGGTAAAACGGAAGTCTCCATGCGGGCGGCGTTTATTGCCGTACAAAATGGCAAACAGGTGGCGGTATTGGTGCCGACGACTTTACTGGCGCAGCAGCATTATCAAAATTTTCGTGATCGTTTTGCCGATTGGCCTGTACGTGTCGAAGTCATGTCGCGTTTTGTTACGCCCAAACAGCTAAAACAGATTGCCTTAGAATTGGCTGAGGGCAAAGTCGATATTGTGATCGGTACCCATACCTTATTGTCCAAAGAGCTTAAATTTAAAGCGCTGGGATTGGTGGTTATTGATGAAGAGCACCGTTTTGGCGTGCGGCAAAAAGAGCATTTCAAAAAGCTGCGTAGTGAACTTGATTTTCTGACGCTCACGGCAACGCCTATTCCACGGACATTGAATATGGCGATGTCGGGCTTAAGGGACATTTCCATTATTGCCAGCCCGCCACCTAACCGTCATGCCATCAAAACCTTTATTAGCGAATGGATGGATGCACAGATCAGAGAAGCTTGTCTGAGGGAAATTAAACGCGGCGGTCAAGTTTTCTTTTTGCACAATGAAGTTAAAAGCATGGACAAAATGGCTAAGCAACTGACTGAGCTGATACCTGAAGCGCGGATTGAAATTGCGCATGGACAAATGCCGGAACGTGAGCTGGAACGCATCATGCTGGATTTTTATCATCAGCGCTTTAATTTATTGTTGTGTTCCACCATTATTGAAAGCGGTATCGATATTCCCAGCGCCAACACGATTATTATCGATCGCGCCGATAAACTGGGACTGGCGCAATTGCATCAGCTGCGCGGCCGCGTGGGCCGGTCGCATCACCGGGCTTATGCCTATTTTATCGTGCCGCCAAAATCCTTAATGAGTAAGGATGCCATGAAACGGCTGCAAGCGGTTGAAGCATCGGGCGAGCTAGGCGCAGGGTTCATGTTGTCATCCCATGATTTGGAAATTCGCGGCGCAGGCGAGTTGCTTGGCGATGACCAAAGCGGTCAAATTCAGGAAATAGGTTTTACTATGTATACCGACTTGTTGGAGCGTGCAGTCGATGCCTTAAAATCAGGTAAGCAGCCGGAACTCGATACGCCGATGGATAGGGGCGCTGAAGTTGATCTGCAAACAGCCGCCCTTATTCCGGAAGATTACCTGCCGGATATTCAGGCTCGATTAGTGCTATACAAGCGCATAGCCAGCACCGAAACGCTAGCTGATTTACACGAATTGCAGGTAGAAATGATAGACCGGTTTGGCCTATTGCCAGAGCCTGTTAAAACCTTGTTCAGCGTTACTGAATTAAAGCAAAAGGCGGAAAAACTGGGTATCAGGAAAATAGAAGCTAATGCGGGAGGCGGTCGCATCATCTTTACTTCAGAACCCAACATTAATGCTGAACAATTAATTACCCTGATACAAACCCAGGCGCAATGCTATAAATTTGATGGCGCTGATAAGTTAAGGTTTATCAAACCGTTTGAGATGACCGAGCAGAAGCTTGAGTTTATTAATGGGCTGTTGGAGAAATTAAGCCTGGAAGCTCCACAGGACAAGATAGCTTAAGCCGCTGTTTGGTGGCTTACGCTATCGAAAGCATCTGACTGCACTGGCTGGGAATGCCGCCAGAGATGCAGCGTCTTTCAACGCCGGAGCAGTGAAATGATGAAAATTCGTATATCTCTACTTTGTCAGATGACATGATCTATATTTTCCAGGATCGTCATTCCGGCATGGATTACCGGAATCCAGGCTCCATGGATGAATTTGAGCTTGCCATCCATGGCACTGGATAACCGCTTTCCGGCGGGTATGATGAGGTTGCACATAATCTGACAAAGTAGAATTATGACTTTTGGCATATATACCTTGAGAGCTGAGCTAAAGCGAAGCCACCGGGTTTTTATAAAAAATAAAACTTAAAAAACCGTCAACAGTCGCCCCGTCCCTTTGACTGATTTTTTAGGCCAAGCAGAAACTACCACAGCCATACCAACTTCCTAAAAACTATGGCGGATTGCCTATCGGCGAATGAAGTTTGCGAGTTAGGAATGCTTACTAAATAAGGCGAAAAATGCATCAGCAATGTAGCGACGGTTCAACAAAGTTCACAACCTGCCAAGCAGATAATATTCCCTAATTTCCAAGGTATCCGCTTTTCTGAGGCAACTCAACAGAGCCATTAACCTCAATGCTGAAATGGATTACCAGCGCGACAGCGCTGTAGTTAACTGAGATTATCGACAATAATGACAACGCTTAAAGTATAATTCGCCTAATTATACAGTAAGCGATTTTTTGGCATAAATGGCACAACACATTGTAAATTATAGTGATATTATGCTTTTTGGTGATGCAGTCAATCAACATGCTTTCGATTTAAGAGACAAAATCTGTGCTTATTTCAGATAAACAAAGAAAAATCCTTATCCTGCTGGCTGATGGCGAATTTCATTCTGGAACTGAACTGGCCGGGGCGTTGGGTGTTAGTCGATCCGCTATATGTAAACAGTTAAGGGGCTTGTCTGAATTAGGCTTACAGCATTCGGCAGTCAGCGGTAGAGGTTATCGGCTGGATAAGCCGCTGGAATTATTGGCATACTCAACAATCAATGCAATTCTGAGCGAGCAAAGTAAAGCATTAATCTCATCGTTGGAAATTCATGATACCCTCAATTCCACAAACAGTTATCTGGTGGAACAATCTCAAAATAATGCGCCCTCGGGTTTTATTTGTTTCGCAGAGCATCAAACGGCGGGTAAAGGCAGGCGAGGGCGGCAATGGGTTTCACCTTACGGGAACAATATTTACGTATCGATACTCTGGCGTTTTCTACAAGGTGGCATTGCCAGCACGGCTGGATTAAGTCTGGCTATGGGAGTCGCCGTCATCAGGTCTTTAAAACAGCTAGGTATCAATGATGTGGGTTTGAAATGGCCTAATGATATTTACTACCAGGGTAAAAAATTGGGAGGCATACTGATCGAAATTTCAGGGGAAACTGAAGGACCCTGTGTCGCCGTCATTGGTTTGGGATTAAATTTGTATTTATCTGAAATACAAGCGCAAACCATTACACAGGCATGGACTGATCTGACTAAAATCACTGGTGAAAAGCTGTTGCCTAGAAATACATTGGCTGGAACGGTATTAGATCATATCCTCTCTATCATTAACGGATTTGAAGCGGCCGGCATTAAAGCTTATCTTGATGAATGGCGAAGCTATGATTGCCTGAAAGGTCACAGGGCAACGCTGTTCATTGGCCAGCAACCAGTTCAAGGCATGGTCGAAGGCATAGATGATCATGGCCTGTTATTGATTAAACGGTCTGATGGCTCTATCCAGGCTTATGCCTCGGGTGAAGTCAGTTTTAACGCTTCAATATGATGAATTTACTGGTGGATATGGGTAATAGCCGGCTTAAATGGGGTGTTTTGCAAAAAGGTGTGCTATTTTCAGGTCATGCGCTGGTTAATCAACAGATTACCCGCCATCAACTTATTGAAACCTGGAAAATGAAAACTCCGCCTAAACGCCTTGCCATTGCCTGCGTTAGCTCAACTCCCTTGTTAGAACTGGTGCAGGATGTAGCCGTTGAACTTTGGCCAGCTATTGAGATAATTCGCATAATATCAGAGGCCCATGCATTCGGTGTAACTAACGCCTATCAACAACCGGAAAAGCTGGGGGTTGATCGCTGGTTAGCGTTAGTGGCTGTCCGCAACCATCATCAAAAACCAGCCTGCATAGTGGATTGTGGTACCGCCATTACCGTCGATTTAATAGATGCGGATGGCAAACATCAAGGCGGCCTGATTTGCCCCGGATTAACGCTGATGAAAAAATCGCTGGCTGCAGGGACTGAAGCGCTTCAATACCATGAAACACGCTATGTATTTGGCCCTGCAAACTCTACCGAAGCCGCCATTTACAGCGGTACATTAGCTGCCGCAGTCGGCTTAATTGAACATGTTTTAACCAAACAATCGAATATTATGTCTGTGATATTAACAGGTGGCGATGCGGAAATTATAGCTACTGAGCTTGGGATCAAGCCTATTATTGACGCTGATTTGGTGTTGCGGGGATTAGCTGTAGCCCTGGAGGGTCGAGTATGAAAACGCTGTTTTTTTTGGTGGTGATTGCTAACGTTGCGCTGTTTATGTGGGAATACAAAACAGGTGCTTTTGTCCCGGTTGCCGCAACTTCAGAACAGAATGCAGATTCGGATCAGGAACAGATTCTGTTGGTCAGTGAGTTAAAAAATGTCCCGCAATCGATAACACCTGCTACAGTTACAGAGCAGCCGGTAACAGAAAATGCGTTAACCGATGAAGCTGATAAGTCGGCTCTGGAGCCCGAATCATTGCCCTCAGTTGCAGAAAGCATTGATAAACCGGCTATAGAAAAATCGGTTGCAGGCAATTCAAATTTCAGCGAGTTAAAAAATGTCCCGCAAGCGATAACTCCTGTCACAGTTCCAGAGCAGCCGGTAACAGAAAATGCGTTAACCGATAAAGTTGATAAGTCGGCCCTGGTGCCTGAATCATTACCCTCAATTTCAGGAAGCATTGATAAATCGGCTTTAAAAAAATCGTTTGCAGGCAATTCAAATTTCAGTGAGTTAAAAAATGTCCCGCAAGTGATAACACCCGTCACAGTTCAAGAGCAGCTTGTAACAGAACATGCGTTAAACGATGAAGCAGACAAGTTGGCTCCGGTGCCCGAATCATTACCCGCCAAAACAGAAAGTATTGATAAATCGACCTCAGAAAAATTATCATCCAAAGAATCAAATATAAACGATGCTGAAAAAGTTGAGGCGCTTTGTTACGAAGTTGGGCCATTTGCCAGTACAAATGCCTATCAGACTTGGTTGAGCCATTTAAAAGATATCAAGAGCGATATTAATCCAATAAATCGGGAAGAACAGATACCCAGTAACTACATGGTTTATTATCCCGTTGCAGAAACAGAGTTGGAGTCTGAGGCTACAATTAAAATGCTTAAAAATCATGACATAAAGGACATTTGGATATTATCAGGTGAAGATAAAGGCAAAATATCGCTAGGATTGTTTAGTAAGGAAGAAAGCGCGCTAGCAATGAAAAACGAACTGCTTGCTAAAGGCGTTAATGCTGAAGTGAAAGCTAAATATAAAACGAAATCGCAAAAATACGCCCTGGTTAAGGGTGATAACAAATTGCTTGAACGCCTGGACGCTTTTAAATTAACGTATCCAAACTTGGTGGTAAAGCCAATCACCGATGTAACTCAGAGTTGTCGATAACAAATTACGGGCATGCGATGCAATCGGCAACGGGCAGCTGGCAGCGGAGGAAAATCTTATTTAACCCGCCATTAATCAATCTTCATTAGCCAGCAGATAAAAATTGTTTTTACGCCAAAACACCTACGATGTAGAAAATTCCATAACCCATACGTCAGGAACCTTTTGCTGCAAGCGCTTCAACGTTACGCTTGGCAAGTTCATCAATAACAACGCTTAAAGAACCTTTCCTTTGAATTTCTTCGCTAAAGCTTGTACGGTAATTAGTCACCAGACTCACGCCATCTATCATAATATCGTAAACTTTCCATTTGCCTTTACTCAGAAACATCCGGTAATTGACGTCAACAGGGTTAAGGCTGGGTTGCTGAACTTCTGTTTTTACAATGACTTTTGTGGCTGCATCTAACATTTCCAGAGGGAGATAACGAATTGTCCAGTCATTATATTCAACAAATGCTCTGGAATAGGTTCTTATCAACAGTGTCTGAAATTCATGTTTAAAACGCTCCTGTTCTCCAGTTGTTGCAGTTTTCCAATGTTTTCCCAGAACCAACGGTGCAATTTTGTCGAAATCCGTATGAGGGTAGATAACATCATTAACGTACTGTGTCACCTTAACAAAATTCTGGGTAAAGACTTTGTCCTTAAGTTTTTGCCGTAACTGTTCCGAAACACTTTGTATAACTTGCTGTGGATTTTGTATATCTCCCGTTATTCCTTGAGTAGGGAGTATTAAGCTGAGTAATAGTGTAAATAATCCAAATATTGCATAATGTTTGATTTGATTTCGCATAATGATTTCTCTCAAAATAAATAGGTTTCGGTACTGACTATTTTATTGTCGTGCGGGCGAATAGTTTGCTTAAGTCAGAGTCATGAAATAACTTTTTCTTTGTGTTCCGACAAATCCCGGCGATCGACTTCAATTATGCGCTTAACGCAATGTGAAACCAATACAGCTTCAGATCAAGCCCATAAATATAATAAATCGACCAGATCATACCCATAATACAGTTAAATAATCGAGGTTAATTTAAAGTTTTATTTTTCTGGATCACGTTTATCCAGCCGGTACTGCAGCCAGTCATCGATAAGATTAAGAAGGTGTTCCCGAAGTGGCATGGCGGAAAAAAGCTGCTCATGATATTGATTGCCTGCTAGCAATACCACACGATTATGATCGTTTTTATGCCGTGTTGCCGCTGAGAAATCGGTGTTTCCCCAGGCGGGCGTAATGGGGTCGTTTTCTGAATAAATCAGTAAATAAGGAAAATCGAATTGATTCATGCGGCTTCGAAAATCGATAATTTCCTTTTCAACGGCCAACACAAAGCGCAGGACTGAACGTTTCATCATATATTTGTCATTGCTTGCAAGAATTCTCTCTTCCTCCGAATCAGTCAGATAGTCTTTCACCCAAGGTGGTGCTGTTGGTGAAAAAACTTGGCGTAAGCCGGGTAATGAAAGCAGTTCAATTATGCCGTCTTGAATAGGCACAGTGATCAGAGCGGCTAATTGATTAAACAGCATGATGACAATTGGCTCGTTATGTGGATTTAAAAAGTTTTCGTGGGTATTGAAGGTAAAGTGCACAATCGGGTTTTGAAACCAGCCGCGCCATCCTGGAACTTCAGTAACTGAAAATGCGGGGCCGCTGAAAATGACGCCTTTTATTCTGGCCGTTATCGGATCCTGTTTTGATTGCAGCAGATGGCTTGAAGTAACCAGCGAACCGAGACTGTGCGATAAAATGAAAATGGGCAGTGGCGTATGATCGTAAGGATTGTTGCAACGGATTGATAAATAATTTAACGCCAGCTTCAGATCTTCCCTCATCGTCTGCAAATCGCCAAGCTGCGCCTGTTCGATAAAAGCGTCGCCTGCATCATACCCTGCCGCACCGCTAACAATACTTTCATGAGCCTTTGCCAGCACTGGATTACTCATGCCGTGAGCGGTCAAGTCTATACCGGCGACCATATAGCGATCGGCAAAATGTCTGGCGACATCCCCATACCGGCCAATATGTTCGTTCATGCCGTGTACGATGAGCAGACATCCCTTGATTAAATCGGTAGATTTTGGGGTAAGTAGCTGCATAACTCGGCCCGAATCGCTGCCCGGCTCCTTCAGGAAAACGGCCTCACCCCAGAAAGGGTAAAGGGCTGTTACCGTTTGCCGATGAGCGCAACCTATGCATAAAAACAGCAATAATGAACAGATGAGGCGTATCCGCCGCTCTAGCTTTTGGATTTGCATCGGCTTACTCCTGGAAATGAACCCCGTAAGGCAGTTTTACGCCAGCAATTACCATGACAGGGCAAGAATACGTTGGATTGCTGCCCAGACCCTATGCGAGCTAACATCTACTCCACATTAGCTCGTAGGGCGGTTTCGCGCTAGCAAACCGCCAAGGCCGCCAACAAACCTCTGTTTCCCCTATAACAACTAGGCGTAAAAAAACGCTAACAAAGCGCATTCGATAGCGAGAGTGTCCAATCTAGGTTGGCGGATT
>Ga0209797_10000638_pt1 | contig 17531 bp, 19 predicted proteins | sample DOMMetBare3Fresh_2_FD_187472 | JGI IMG/M metagenome (GOLD analysis project Ga0209797, IMG submission 187472) | Wetland sediment microbial communities from St. Louis River estuary, USA, under dissolved organic matter induced mercury methylation -... | ecosystem: Environmental > Aquatic >... | reverse complement strand
ACCGTGGCGTTCAGTCAATCAGGGGGCTGCTCAGCCTGCCGCCATCGCTCCCAGTGCCAGCCCGGTTTCGACTTCGATCGCGCGTCCGGCGATCGCGTGCGGCCTGAACGTCCACTCTCGAAGCGCATCCTCGATGCCTTTGCGCTGCGCAGCCGCCGCGCGGATCATGTGGACGTGCTTCCGCCACCGAGACATTGTCGCCGCGGTGCTCACGTAGCGCGACGATGAAGACAATGCGCGATAGGCATTCGCAGAATCTTGTTCAGGTCGGACCGCCGTCGGCGCATGCGACGGCCTTGTGCCAAGGAGGCTCATCCGCCTGTTCCAGCGCCGGCTTCTGGTCGATTGGCGGGGCGGCCCATCCTGCTGCTGGTCTTGCAGAGGCCGTGCGTCAGTTCGGCGAGGGGTCCTTCGGCCAGGTCGTCACGGAGTGCGCATCCGCTTGCGCGAGCTCGTCGACCGCGATCCGGAGACAGCGAACGACCACCGCGGACACTTGAAGGCGCTGAGCTTCCTCTGACGCATAATTGAGAATGTGCTCCAGGGCAGTGACTTCCGATCTGTAAGCCATAAGCTCCTCTGAAATGGACTTGTCTCTTTACTTTACTCTCGGTCTGTCACGTCGCATCGTCGCGATGGCTGCCACCAAGGCGTCAGCAATGCCGGACGTCCGGCCTGATCCGGCGTCAGCGCCGGAAGGCTCGGCGCCTCCTGGTGGGCATGCACCTCAGCGACAACTCGCCGCCGATCAAGGTCAAGGCTGATACTCTTTGATCCGCGCTCGGCTGGTCGCCCTGTCGGCAACGGCAAGAGTCGGCACTCACCACTCAAGCGCCTCAGCTGCGCGTTCAGTAGCGGCATTTCCACGGGCATGAACCATCGCCTGGATGAGCCGATACGCGATGGATTATGAAATATGGTTATATTGATGAAATGGTACACGTCAAGGAAGTGTCACTCCGTTGATGAAATTTCCAACGCTACATTCTCACGCGGCGTGAGTTCCTCGCCGCGTCTCTACCAGAGGTGGCTGAGCTTGCTGGCGGGCCGCCATGGACGGCTGCTTCCGCTGCAAATGTCGTTGTCGGAATTGCTCCCCGTGGCAAGCGCTGGGCCATCGCGCTGCGCTTTGGCTGCTCCGAAAGTCTAGCAAGCTTCCGCGTGTGGCCGGTTCGCCGACCTGAGATCACCTTCGCTTCATAAGAATCATTCGCAGCGCCACGTTGCTGAAGGTGGCGGTATCGCGCGCCCAACGCTCCAGCTCGTCGCGAACTCGGTCGAAGTCGAACCTGAACATGTTGGAGCGCTCACAGAGATCGATCCACAGCTGGTAGACGGCCAGGAGCTTGCTGCCGCCGAACGGGCCGACCTGTGGATTGGCGATGCTTTCCTGATGCTCGATCGACCAGAGCGGATCGGTCTCGCGCACCAGCCGGTCGGCATTGGTCAACAGGCGAGGCTTGATGGCTCCCTGCTCGCCGCTCACGCGCGCGAAAGTGAGCAACATATCCGTTAGCGCGGGCAGGTCGGGATGATGGCCGCTCGCCGCAAGGTCGGACTCGATGATCAGGAGCCGTCCCGTTGGGGTGAGCAGGCGGTCGGCGGCGTCCAGGATGGCGCCGAAGTTCTTCAAATGTTGAACCAGGAACCGCATGATGATCAGGTCAAAGCAGCAGTTCGGCGTGTATTCGATAAAGTCGGACATGGTCACGGCAATGTCGGGGTGGCGACCAGCCGCGATGGCGACGAGCTCCGGCGAGACGTCGACGCCGAAATATCGCTTCTCGGGGAAGAACTCGTGCAGCCGCGATATGTAGTAGCCGTTGCCGCAGCCGGCATCGAGAACGCAGGTCGCATTCTGCCAAGCCTTCAGCGACACAAGAAATTTCAACTCTTGTGGAAAGGCCAGATCGACCTGGTAGGCAAGGAGTGAATCCCAATCGGCCGCCGCTCGCGGCGCGGCAGTGCTGAGGAATTGCTGATTGGCCTCGACCGCTAACTGCATCGTCTCCTCCTTTGACGCATGCCAGGGCCCCGAAGAGGGAACCTGACGCAAGACCGTTTTCCGTTCGGATCGATCCGCATCCGGCCGTTCGTTACCGCGCAAGCGGGAAGCCGGGGCCACTTGCGCTGATGGCTCAATCTGCCGCTCCGGGGCCCGGCCTGCGCAGGGACGAGTAGTTGAGATGAGCGCCGCAGAGTGTTCCGGCCTTGCGGCCGCCACACCGGCAAGACCTTGGGTTCCCGTGTGTGCTTAGGCTCAGGAGTCCGCAAGTCGAGTCCGCCGCGAGAAGGTTTCGGACTTCTGATCCGCCGCGCTAATGAAGCGATGCGTCTTTGGCCTCCATTGAATTCTCGGCGGGGGTCGTCTTCGCAAGCTCAAACGCCGCCATGCGAAGACAGTGAACCACGACCGGCGACAAATGAAGGCGCTGCGCCTCCTGCGCCACATAGTTGAGTATCTGCTCGAGAGCCACGACGTCGGATGTGTCAGTCATTTACTTCCCCGCGCTCACTGCGTCGGCCTTCACGGTTGGGCCGCTCAATTGTTGTATGATCTGTTGTGTCGACATGACCTCCGCGTAGCAGGTCATGACCTCGGCCAGATAGGCATGCGATTCCGGCGCGCTGAGCTTTCCAAGCTGCGGGGTCGCTGAGGCATCGTGGACGAACGTGATCTGATGCTTCCGGTGGAAGCCGTCGAGCACCGTCGCCAGGCAAGCGCCGTGTCCGGTCAAGCCGGCAAGAACCAGACGCGGAGAATCGATGTTGTCGAGGACCGACACGAATCCGTCAGCCGCGTAGCAGGACGGCATGTCCCGCTCGAACACCATCTCTGACGGGCGCGGGCGAAACTCTTCGATCCAGCCCGCAAACGGAGTGGCGGGGTTCAGGAGGGTGCCCCGCCAGAGCTGACGGAAATGCGCAATCGACATCCGCTCTGCGCGCGCGAAGGCAAGCAGCCGTCGACAGTTTTCCGTCCAGGGCGTGCGCTCCTCGAGTGCGAGCGCCCGTCCCTCCGCGACGTATTCGATCTGCAGATCGAGGAAGCATATGAGCGGCGCTCCCTCGTGGCGAGATCGATGTGGAAAGGGGATGATGTGCATCATGCGGTCGTTCGCTATGCGGCTTTCTGGCCGCTCAGGGGTGACGTCACCGGTCGCATCGCCGATGCATCAAGGACGCCCTTGGCATGCCATTCACCCTCGGGTCTGATGATCACATACGGATCACTGTCGATCGTGATGGGGTCGTCGTGCGGATCAAGCTCGATGACCATCTCGGTGTATGAGAAGTCCGAGAACACAAGCTTCCGGTTGCGTCCCAACGGCTTGGCGCCGAAATGAGCCCAGAAGTTCACGAGGCGATCCTGGGCGTGCCCATAGATGCGCCGGAAGCCTTTCTTGCGGGCGAGCTCGATGCCGGCGCGAACGGTTTGGAAGGCGAGACGCGTCTTGCGATATTCGGCCCTTACCGCCAACCTCTCGAGTTTGCAGAAATCAGCGAAGAATCTTGCACGGATGCAAGCCGCAGGCTCGCTGCCCATGTAGCCAATCAAGTGGATTGCGCAGAAGTCGTTGCCGTCAAACTCCTCCTCGTAGGGGCAGACTTGGTCGCTCATGAATACGCTGGCCCTGATCGCGACCACCTGCATGATGTCCGTCAGCGAGCGGGCCACCCGCACGCTGATCTTGCGTGGCGCTTTGGGATTGTGGTCGGCGGCTAGGCCGGCTTTCGCGGTGGCATAGAGGGGCATGTCCTCGGTCATGGCTTGCGATCCTCAGGCGGCGAAGGCGCACGGATGTGCGCGGTTACACATGCGGACGTAGACCAGCAGCTCGCTTCCGGGGCGGACGGGCTCAAAGCCCAGGTTGAAGTCCAGCCGCTTCGCGGCCGCGCCGACCGCCCGGGCATAGAGGTTTGCGGCCGCATAAAGCGGGCCCCCCAGGTGCCTGCTCATCGCATGCAGTCCTTCAGCCGCGGTGCCCCGCGCGACGACGGCCCACTTGTAGATGGCCGTGACCGGCGTTCCGGGCTCGCTCAGGCATTCGAGCGGAGGGTCCGCAAAGTCGATGGAACCGGCCAGCAATCGCTCGAGGCCCGCCTTGTTGAGCAACAGCATCGAATAGATGCCGACCGTCTGCCCTGCTCGGCGAAAGGCCCACACGCTTTCGGGATGCTTCGCTTGGACCCGCATGACCGCAGCCTCGGCCGCGGCCAGGCTCGGAATCTCCTGGGCGGCGAACCGCACCAGGTCCGGGATCTCGGCCAGGGGGGCCGCGATGGCGCTGACCCGTCGAACTGGTAAATGTCGAAGCTCATCGAATTCGCGTTTCATCTCCGTCTGACCTCCCGCCGCACGCTACGATTGTCCTGAAACGGATTGCGCTGACCGTCCGTGGCGATCTAGATTGATCTCCGTGTAAAGCCGAATTGGCTAAGAATAGTGCCAGCGGGGTGGGAACCTGTATGCCGTCACGAGCGCAACAGGGCGCTGCAAGGATGCAGCATGACCCTCAGCCGTCCCCCAGCGGGTTCGATTGGGATTGGAACGACGTCCGCGTGTTCCTTGCCTGCGTCAAGCTGGGAAGCTTCCGCAAGGCGGCGGACCAGCTGGGCCTGAATTCAAGCACCGTCATGCGGCGGATCGAAGCTTTCGAGCATCGGCTGGGGTTTCCGCTCCTGAACCGGCTGCACGAAGGCGTCAGTCCGACGCCCGCTGGCGCCGCAATCCTGGACAGCGCGGAGCGAATGGAAGGCGCGTTCTTTGATGTGCTGCGCAGGATTCCGGGACCTGACGCCAAGCATCGCGGCACGGTCAGGATTTCGATCACCGAGGGCCTCGGGATCTATTGGGTGATGCCCCGCCTGGTCGGGTTTACGCAGCAGCACCCGAGCCTCCTTGTCGATCTACGCTGCGCGATGGAAAGCGCCGACGTGCTGCGCATGGAGGCCGACCTCGCGGTGCAGTTTGTCCGTCCCTCGGCGCCCGAACTGATCGTGACCAAGCTCGGGCGCCTGCATGTTTATCCGTTCGCGGCTCGCAGCTATGTCGATCGCTACGGACTGCCGCGCGACAAATCCGACATGGTGCATCATCGCCTTGTCCAGCAGGCCGCCCCTCAGATCAACGCCGATGCCTGGGCCCGGCTGCTCGGACTGGACAACGTCGAGAGCATCGTGGGGATGCGGTCGAATGCGAGCTCGGCCGTGTTCTATGCGGTCGAGAGAGGTGCCGGCATCGGCGCGCTTCCGACTTATGCCTGCGCCTTGGATGCCGCCGTCGTTCCCGTCGACATTGGCATTCATCTCTCTTTCGATATCTGGCTGACCTACCATCCCGATGTTCGCAGGAACAAGCGCATCGCGCAGGTCATCGATTGGATGAAAAGCATATTCGACCCGCACCACTATCCTTGGTTCCGCGATGAGTTCATTCATCCGAATGATCTGGTCAAGCAGGCGCCCCGCGATGCCGAGCTCCATTCCGTCCGAGGGTTTTTTACAGCGCGCCCGGTCGTCGAGTGAGGTCGGCCGCGTAAGCGGTCGCGATGGCTGCGCCCGTCCGTAGCTTCGTCGGGACAGGGCGCATGCGACCTGCTCCAAAGTCGCATTGTGACGCACTGCACCTCTGGTAGTGTGCGCGCGACTCAAGCGCTCTGGATGTATCTCTGGATGAATTATGTGGAAACAGGTGCCAAGAACTCCGGCCGAGCAGGTATTTCACGTCGAATCTCGGTCCATTGGCGATACGCTCGCGATTACGGTGATCGAGCCGTTTCCGGGCGCCGCTTCGGCGGGAAAGCTGTTTCCGACATTGTATGTCCTGGATTCGTTTCTCACGCTCGACATCGTCGCTGGGACCAAGCACCTGTTCGACGTTTTTTCCGGCGGCGCGCTGCCGCTCTGCTACCTTGTCGCGATTGGCTACGCCGATCCCGATATCGGCGCGCGGCGGTTTCGCGACTACACGCCCACCCAGGCTGACCTGCCGCCAGGGCTGAGCCAGCCGCTGCCATTCGGCACGGGTGGAGCAGCATCGTATTTTGATGTCTTGAGCAGAGAGATCGTCCCTGCTCTTGAGCGGCGCTATCCCCTCGATCCACGTGAGCGTGTGTTGATGGGCTATTCGCTCAGTGGGCTATTTGCAACTTACGCTCTATTCAGGAAGCCCGCTGCGTTTGGCCGCTATCTCATTATTTCGCCATCGCTCTGGTGGGATCAGGGATCGGTTTTTCAGGAGGAGCAGGCCTGGGCCAGATCGAACACCGATTTGCAGGCAAAGGTGTTCCTGGTCGGCGGCGCCGCCGAAGAAACATCCGGCGGCGGCTGGCGCAACAATCTCCCGGACGAGATTGGCCTGCCGCTCAAGCAGCTGACCAACATGCGCGAGCTGGATCACAGGTTGGAGGCCCGCAACTACCCGAGCCTTCGCTTGAAGACTGTGCTGATACCGGATGGACGCCACATCACGGTGCTTCCGGCAGCAGTCGCGCTGGGGCTGGTGGAAGTATTCGCCTTATGAGGTCAGCCGCACAGGAGTTCTTGGCGCCGCTCCGATCATCATGACGATCCATGAAACCGGCCAATAGTTCCCTTGGTGGTTCGCCTAGAGGTCGCCTAATGGTTCTTGGCAATTTCCTCGACCAGTTGAACGACCGAACGGCGCAGGCCATCGTCATCGATGCGGGCAAATGCTTGCAATAGCCGATTGGCATGCGGCTTGGCGAGCTGGTCAAATATCGACTGCTTGTCGGAGTCCTCCATCTCGTCGCTGCCTCTGAACAGGGCCGTGACTGGCACGCCCAGGAACATGGCGATCTTCAGCAATCTCCCGCTGCCGACACGATTGGTTCCCTTCTCGTATTTCTGGACCTGCTGGAACGTCAGTTCGAGTTGATCAGCCAGCTCGGTCTGAGTGAGCCCCTTTTGCAGACGATAGATCCGGATATTTCGGCCAACGATCCGGTCGACAGAGTCAGGTCCCTTGCGAGTCATCATAACCCTTCGTTCCCCCAGCAACGGAAGTCCCCACGGACAACTGATTTACGGGTGCAAGAATAGCGACGGGTCGGTACGTTACTCCATAGTATCCGTGGGAGCCAACCAAATATTGATTGTGGGCATGCCGATTTCCAGCAACGTTCTTTTGGGAGACTCGCGCATCGGTCCGGCCCTGTACTCATGCACGAGTAACGATTGACCGTCATCGTTAATGACGGAGGTGTTACGTGAGATACCGAGATCATTGGAAACTCTTCAATCGTTGCGGGAGGTTGGCTCATCAGAGGTCCATTCCCGGTTGGAAACCAACGGCATCTCTGCAATTTTGGGTGGTTACAACCAGATCATTCCGGTTTGTGACACCTTGCTTCGGCGTTATCGATGTCGGACGAGACCTTCAGTGAATACGTGCGATGTCGCAACGGATGCCTCACTGGACGCCCTGACAAATCAACGATCAAATGGCATTGCCGGCGGGATCGCGTGGAGGCGGGGAATGCAGTTGACGCCGCGAGAGTTCGACAAGCTCCTCATTTATATGGTCGCGGAGGTTGCACTGAAACGAAAGGCGAAGGGCCTCAAGCTTAACCACCCTGAGGCGGTCGCGATTATTTCCGCCGCCGCTCTTGATGGTGCGCGCGCCGGCAAAACCATCGAAGACGTCGCCAGGGAGGCGCGCCAAGTCCTGACCAAGGATGATGTCATGGATGGTGTCGCCGATCTCATTCCGATGGTGCAGGTGGAGGCGGTATTCACCGACGGTAGCCGCCTCGTAACTGTGCATATGCCTATTCAATAGGCAAGTATTCAGGAGCGCTTTATGGCCCAGGTCAGCGCCTATGCGGCTGTGCCCGCCGATGTGGATCCGGCGAGTGCGGTCGTGCCGGTCGGCGGCTATGTGTGCCGAGCGGAACCAGTCACCTTTGATGAGCGCAAGCCGGTCACCACGCTCACGGTTCGAAACACGGGCGATCGTCCGGTGCAGGTGGGATCGCATTTCCACTTCTTCGAGGCCAATCGCGCGCTCGAATTCGATCGGGCCGCGGCATTCGGATTGCATCTCAATATTCCGTCCTCGACCGCGATGCGGTTCGAGCCGGGTGACGAACGCGAGGTGTCGCTGGTGCCCTATGGCGGCAAGCGGAATGTCTATGGCTTCAATAATCTGACTGATGGACCCACCGCGGGGGAGGATACCGCCGACCGGAAAGCCAAGGCGGTGGCGCTGGCGGCGCAGCGCGGATTCCGCTCATCCCCGAAGCGTTAGGCCACGTCCGGTTTCACAGGCCTGACATCCATAAAGACGAGTCCCATGGCAACGATCTCGCGCAATGAGTATGTCGGCCTCTACGGCCCTACCGTCGGCGACCGCATCCGCCTGGGTGACACCGGGCTGTTCGTGGAAATCGAGCGCGACCTGCGGGGCGGTTTCGGCGATGAAGTGGTCTTCGGCGGGGGAAAAAGCCTGCGCGAAGGCATGGGCATGGACAACCGGCTTACCCGCGCGGCCGGCGCGCCCGATCTCGTCATCACCAACGTCACCGTCGTCGACGCCGTGCTGGGGGTGGTGAAGGCCGACATCGGCATCAAGGACGGCCGCATCTGCGGGATCGGCAAGGCGGGCAATCCGCAGACCATGGACCGGGTGACGCCGGGGCTCGAGTTCGGCGTCGGCACCGACGCCATCTCGGGCGCGCATCTGATCCTGACGGCGGCCGGCATCGATACGCATATCCACTTCATCTCTCCGCAGCAGGCCTATGCGGCGCTGTCCAACGGAACGACCACGCTGATCGGCGGTGGCACCGGTCCCTCCGACGGCTCCAACGCCACCACGGTCACGCCCGGTCCGCACAACATCGCGATGATGCTACGCGCCTGCGAGGGGCTGCCGGTCAATGTCGGCCTCCTCGGCAAGGGGCACGGACACGGCAAGGAGACGCTTGTCGAGCAGATCGAGGCCGGCGCGGTGGGCCTCAAGTGTCACGAGGACTGGGGCACGACTCCCTCCGTGCTGCGCTCCGCGCTCACGATCGCGGACGAGATGGACGTTCAGGTGTGCATCCACACCGACACCTTGAACGAGGCGGGCTTCGTCGAGGATACGATCGCGGCGTTCGAGGGGCGTGCCGTGCATTCGTTCCACACCGAGGGCTCGGGCGGCGGCCATGCACCCGACATCATCAAGGTTGCCGCGCTGCCCAATGTTCTGCCGTCGTCAACCAACCCGACGCTGCCCTACGGCGTCAACGCGCAGGCCGAGCTCTACGACATGATCATGGTCTGCCATCACCTGAGCCCCGACATTCCCTCCGACGTCGCCTTCGCGGAGAGCCGCATCCGGGCCGAGACCATTGCAGCCGAGAACGTGCTGCACGACCTCGGCGTCATCTCGATGTTTTCCAGCGACTCGCAGGCGATGGGGCGCATCGGCGAATGCTGGCTGCGCACGATCCAGACCGCGGACGCCATGAAGAGCGGACGCGGCAAGCTGCCGGAGGATGCGCCCGGTAACGACAACTTTCGGGTCCTGCGCTATGTGGCGAAGATCACCATCAATCCGGCGATCACGCACGGCATCGCGCATGTGCTCGGCTCCGTCGAGGTCGGCAAGGTCGCGGATCTGGTGCTGTGGGAGCCGGCCTTCTTTGGAGCAAAGCCCAAGCTCGTGATCAAGAACGGCTTCATCAGCTGGGGGCTGATGGGCGACCCCAATGCGTCGCTGCCGACGCCGCAGCCGGTCTACTATCGGCCGATGTTCGGCGCCTATGGCGACGCCTTGCCGGCGACCTGCATGACATTCGTCTCCGGGGTGGCGCATGCGGCCGGGATCGGCGAGCGCCTGGGTCTCAAGCGGCAGGTCGTGCCGGTCGGCAAGACCCGCAAGATCGGCAAGCGCGACATGGTCCGCAACTCGGCGACGCCGCAGATCGAGGTCAACCCCGAGACCTTCGCGGTCACCGTCGACGGCAAGCATGCGACCGTCGAGCCCGCGAAGACGATCGCGCTCAACCAGAAATATTTCTTCAGCTGAGAAAGCCAGCGTGGTCATCATCGAGAGCGTGCTGGGAAACAGCGGCGACCCCGAGTGGGCCTCCCGGCTATCGGCGGCACACCTCGACGTCCTCGCGCTTGATCAATGGGAGGCGCAGAAGAACCGCTTCCGCAAGCGGACCGCCAACGGCACCGAGGTGGCGGTCTCGCTCGATCGTGGCGTCTTTCTCCGCGACGGCGACATCCTCATGTGGGACGCGCAGGCGTCGACCGCCGTCGTGGTGCGCCTGAGCCTGCGCGAGGTCATGGTCATCCACCTTGACGGTCTCAAAGGATTGGCTCCCGAGGTCGCGATGCGCACCTGCGTGGAGCTTGGCCACGCGCTCGGCAACCAGCACTGGCCGGCGCTGGTGAAGGAGGGCGTCGTCTATGTGCCGCTCACGGTCGACCGCAAGGTGATGGCCTCCGTCATGGAGACGCATCGCTTCGAGGGCATTCGCTACGAGTTTGCCCCGGGCGGCGACATCGTCCCCTATCTCGCGCCGCATGAATCGCGCCGCCTGTTCGGGGGCGCCGAGGGGCCGCTGCATTCGCATGCGCACGAGTCCTTCGCGCGCACCGAGCCCGACACCGGACTCGCCTATGGCGTGCCGCCGGTGCGTGCCGACGCGGACCGAAACACGCCGGGCCGGGATCGCCGATGACGACCGGACCCGACAAGGCCGAGGCGCGCACCGGCTGGTTGCTGCGTCTGCTGCAGTTCGGGGACTCGATGTTTCCGATCGGAGGTTTTTCGTTTTCGTGCGGCCTGGAATCCGCCGTGCAGACCGGCGTGGTCAGCGACCGGGCCACGCTGCATGCGTTCGCGCGCACCGCACTCGAGCAGGCCGCGCGCGGCGACGGGATTGCGCTGGTCGCGGCGCATCGCGCCGCGGTCGCAGGCGATGTCGAAGCCCTGGTCGCGATCGACCGGAGGATCTTTGCTCGCAAGCCGTCGGACGAGACGCGCACGATGTCGACCCGCATGGGGCGAAAATTCACCGAGATCGGCGTCAAGGTGATCGGTGCGCCACTGCTCGCGGCGTGGCGCGACCGCATCGTGCGGGCCGCGACGCCCGGATGTTATCCGGTCGCGCTCGCGGTCAATTTCGCCGCTCAGGGTCTCTCGGCGCGGGACGCCTTCGTGGTTCATCACTATGGCGTCGCGACCGCGCTCCTGGGGGCGGCACTGCGGCTGATGCGGATCAGCCATGTCGACACCCAGAGCATCCTCTATGATCTCAATGCCGGCGCGGACGCGGCCTATGAGACGGCTGCCAGAGCGCAGCTCGCCGACATGGCGGGCTATGCGCCGCTCGCCGACATTCTGGCGGCCGTCCACACCAAAGCGCATGTGCGCCTGTTCATGAATTGAAGCCGGGAACGCCGATGGCGAAGAAGAAGATCACGCGCATCGGCATCGGCGGCCCGGTCGGCTCCGGCAAGACCGCGATCGTGGAGGCGATCACGCCGCGGCTCCTCGATCTCGGCCTCAAGGTGCTGATCGTGACCAACGACATCGTCACCACCGAGGACGCCAAGCACGTGCAACGCACGCTCAAGGGCATCCTGCTCGAGGACCGCATCCTGGGAGTCGAGACCGGCGCCTGCCCGCACACGGCGGTGCGCGAGGACCCGAGCATGAATCTCGCCGCGGTCGAGGACATGGAGGCGCGCTTTCCCGACAGCGACATCGTGCTGATCGAGAGTGGCGGCGACAACCTGACGCTCACCTTCTCGCCCGCGCTGGTCGACTATTTCATCTACGTGATCGACGTCGCGGCCGGCGACAAGATCCCGCGCAAGAATGGGCCCGGCATCACCCAGTCGGACATCCTGGTCATCAACAAGACCGATCTGGCGCCGCATGTCGGCGCGAGCCTCGAGGTGATGCGGCACGACTCGGCGTTGATGCGCGGCGACAAGCCGTTCCTGTTCACCAACTGCAAGACCGGGGAGGGCGTCGCGCAACTGGTCGATCTGATTGCGCGGGACATGTTGTTCGATCTGAAGCTGCCGGGTTTCGGAGCAGCGTGATCATGTCCGCGCTCGCCGTAACCACGCTCCCACCCTGGGCTGCCGCCGAGGCGCTCGGCCGGTCGGCGCCGGAGCTGGCGGCGTTCCAGGACGAGCCGCCGCAGATGAAGAGCGGAGCTGTCGGCAAGACGGGTTTCCTCCATCTCGGTTTCGAGCGCCGCGGCAGGCGCACCATCCTGGCCGATCTCGACTATCGGATTCCCTATCGGGCGCAGCGCGCGCTCTATTGCGACGACGCGATGCCCGATCTGGCGCACGTGTTCATGATCACCACGACCGGCTGCCTGTTGCAGGGCGACCGGCTGGCGCTCGAGATCGTGCTTGCGGCCGGCGCGCGCGCCCACGTCACCACCCAGTCGGCGACCAAGATCCACAGCATGGATGCCAACTATGCGGCGCAGACGCAGACCATCACGCTGGCCGACGACGCCTATCTCGAATTCCTGCCCGATCCCGTGATCCCACATCGGCGCGCCCGCTTTGTCAGCGACACGCGGATCACGCTCGCGCCCACCGCTACGCTTCTCTACGCCGAGATCCTCCAGCCGGGCCGCAAGCATCACCATCCGGAGGAATGCTTGGGCGCGGCGGTGATGTCGATGGCGCTCGACGTGGCGCGGCCAGGCGGCGGCTCGCTGTTTGCCGAGAAGCTGCTGATCGAGCCGCAGCGCCACGCCATGCGCCAGACCGGCGTCATGGGTCCGTTCGACGTGTTCGGCAACGTGCTTCTGTGCACTCCCAAGGACTCCGCGGAGCGCATCTGGCGCCGGATCGGCGCCGACGTGGATGCCGCCAATGGGCTCGCCTTCGGCGCCTGCCGGCTGCCCAACGACGCCGGCCTCCTGTTCAAGGTGCTGGGCCGCGAGACCCAGCCGGTGAAGGCCAAGGTGCGCGAGTTCTGGAGTGTGGTGCGCGAGGAGATCACCGGCGCCCGCGTGCCGCCGCCGTTCCTGTGGCGGTGAGCGGTCCGGACCTTTCCGCCGGATGATATTATTCCGGCACCACTTCGGTCTGCGGCACATCCTTGTCGGTGATGTTCATCTCGACCGCGCGCGCCGGCGCGTTCGTCAGATTCTGGTTGCGGTGGATGGTGCCGCGTGGAGCGTAGACCCAATCGCCGACCTTCAGCACGCGCGGCGCCTGGCCCCGGACCGTGTAGGTGATCTCGCCCTCCTGGATCGTCCACCACTGGTCGCCGGGATGGCGATGAAACTCATTGCTGGCGCCCGCCGGAATGATGACATTCTGCATCCGCACGAACCGCGACGGGTCCTTCTCGAGTGGCATCTGGAAATACACCGTCGGCCGGAACTGCGACTGCCTTGGCGGCGATTGCGACCACGCAACGGCTGCGATCATGCCTGACGCGAGGATGGCAACTGGTACGACCAGCTTTCTCATAGGAGACCTCCCGATATTGGCTGCGGCAGTTTGCTGCCATGGGTGCACTTGCACACCGCAACCGTAGCTTGGATGGCGTGCCGGTCCAAATATAGAAAGGGGGCCCTTGGAACCCCATTTGTCAGGCGACTTTGCTGGCAAAGCGGTCCATTTCGGACCCGGCATCCTGGAAAGGAGCCGAAATTGTTACCAGAAACGGATGATCAGCATCGCGCTGACGACGGTTCCCCACACGGCCGCTGACGCAACACCGATGAGGACGACCGCGGCAAGAAAGGCGAAACAAATCAGCAGCCCGTCTTCCTCAATATAAGCAAGAGCGATCAGCGCGATCACGATCGCGGGCGCAATATTGCTCAAGGGGACAGGAATGAGGAGCAATATGGCAGTCAGCAGCAAGACAAAAATGCCAACAAAGCGCTTGGCCGCCTCGAAGGTGGTCGGCCAGCGCGGATGAATGGCGTTCTCAAGATATCGCAACACCGGAATCGAGCGCGCACCAAGGAGGAAAAGATAACGCGTGGGCAGGCGCCGGGCTGTGATGAAGTGCGGAAACGCTAAGTCGCGCCGGCCGGCGATCATCTGCACCGCGACGACCGCCAGCACCAGGCCTGGCACCGTTGAACCGATCGGGGCGGTCGCAAGCAGACCCAGCAGCAGCATGACGATGCCGAACGACCGCTGATGCAGCGCCGAGATCAGCCACCCGAACGTGAAGAAATCCGCAGGTGCTTGATCGAGAAGGGTTTCCAGCACTTGTGAGCTAGGCGTACGATTTTTCGTGTCGCTCAGCTCCATTCGGAATTCCTGGCGTTTCGCATAATAGGTTTCAACGTGCCCCTATCTGGCCCATCACTACGGGCCGAATTGTGACGGCCGACCGTCGCTTTCGGGGCGAAGCGGAAGCTCGCTAACCTACGCCTTTAGCCATCTGCGATGCGGATGTCTCCGTCGCGTCGTTTCGCCGCGTTGTCATGATTCGAGAAGCAGAACTCGCAACGAGCTTGCTTGTTCCTGTGCGTCCGGCGCCGACGCGTCCGCGATGGCGCCTGCCAGATCGGGGTCGCTGTGGCTCCGGTCGAGTCGCGCCGCCTCGGTCGGCTGGCCGGCCTTTGGCGCTTTGCTCGGGGCGGCAACGGCGGCCGGCAGCGCGCTGCAAGCCCGCTTGGCGCTTGTATTAACTAAAGCACGATGCCACTGTTGGGCCTTGGGCGAGAGCCGTTACAATTGTAACTGTGGCCGGACGTCAACCCCCGCGAATTGACGCAAGTGTCAACGCTCAAGCAGCGCCTATCGTCGTGGAGTTTTGCACGTGTTGTTCAGGTTTGATCGCTGGCGCATCGGACATCGCCTGATCGCGCTCGTGGTCGCCATCGCGCTGCCGCTCAATATCCTCATCGTGGCGGTCATCGCCGGCCTCGCCAGCTCCGCGATCGAGGCGCAACGCACGAGCCTCCTCTATTCGGCGCGCTCGGTGGCTTCCGGCGTCGACGCTCAGCTCGCCAAGTACGTCGCGATAGCGGCTGACCTGCAGAAGTCTCCAGCCCTTCTGGCTGACGATCTCGTGGCGTTCGAGGCAGAAACGCGCCAGGCGCTCACCGGCGTGCCCGATGCCTGGGTCGTCGTCACCGACGTCTCGGGCCAGCAGCTCGTCAATACGTTGCCGACGGCAACCCGCCCGCTTCCGCGTCGCGGTCCGGACTCGATGGCGGCGCAACGGCGCGCCATCGAATCTCGCTCGATCATCATCACAGGCGTGCGACGCGGCACAGCCGTCGACGACTGGATTGCCACGGTCGAAGCGCCCGTATTCAGGAATGGCGAGCCGTTTCGCGTCGTGTCCGTCGCCATGAGTCTGCCGGCATTTCTGACGGTCCTCGGTGAACAGGAAATACCAAAGGCCTGGCTCGCCGGCATTGTTGATGAAAATGGACGGTTCATCGCGCGCGTGCCTAACAACGACAGGCTGGTGGGTCAGCTTGCGTCGGAGGGATGGCGCAAGATCAAGGATCAACACGGCGTTTTCGAGTTCTCTTCGCTCGAAGGTGACACGATCGTACAGGGAAATGCGCGCTCGAAGCTCAGCGATTGGGCCATAGGGATTGCTGTTCAAAAAAGTGAGCTGACGGGGGCCGCGTGGCGTGCCGTCCGATGGGCCGCAGTCCTCGGCGCAGCGATTTCCCTGTCCAGCTTGCTGCTGGCGGCGCAGGTCGCGCGCTCCATCGCGCGTCCAATCAATACTCTGCGTGCCAATGCGGCGGCCCTGGTCAATGGCTCGGAGCTGCAATATCGGCCCGAAAGCCCTGAAATCAGGGAACTCTGGGAATCGCTCGGGCGGGCGGTCGACGATCGCAATCGGGCAGATTTCGAATTGAAGCGGCTCAGCGCCCAAATGACGGCGATCGTCAGCTCCTCCTATGACGCCATCATCAGCAAGACCCTCGACGGGACCATCACGAGCTGGAATGAAAGTGCCCGACACATGTTTGGGTACTCCGCAAAGGAGATCGTCGGGCAGTCCATTCGACGCTTGATTCCGCCCGACCGTCAGCAAGAGGAAGACGACATCATCGCTCGGCTCAAAAAAGGAGAGATGATCCAGTCGTTCGAGACCGTGCGTGTGGCCAAGGACGGTCGTGAGATCGACGTCTCGGTGACGATCTCGCCGATCCTGGACGGGGCGGGTCAGATGATCGGATCCTCCAAAGTTGTGCGCGACATCTCCGAGCGCAAGGCGCGCGAGAAGAGGCTGCGGGAGAGCGAGGAGCGGCTGAGCCAGATCATCAATACCGTCAATGCGTTCGTCGGTCTGCTCGACGCCACCGGCAGGATCATCGAGGTGAACGCGCGCGCGCTCGACGCGGCCGGCAAGTCGCGCGAGGAGGTCATTGGCACGCCAATGGCCGATGCACCATGGTGGTCGCACACGCCCGAGGCCGGCCAGCGGATGGGCGATATCATCGCACGCTGTCTCGCCGGCGAGACGGTGCGCTGCGACCTCCAGTATTTGGCTCGTGACGAGCTGCGGTGGGTCGATTTCCAGGCGGCGCCCATCTTTGCTTTTGATGGCAGCGTCACCGCCGTCGTGCCATCCGGCGTCGATATCACGGACCGCAAGCGGTCGGAGGAGCAGGTGCGGCTGCTCATGCTGGAAGTCAACCATCGGGCCAAGAACATGCTCGGCGTCGTCTTGGCGATCGCGCGCCAGACGACCTCGTCGAGCCCCGGCGACTTCCTGAGCAAGCTCACCCAGCGCATCCAGGCGCTCTCCGTCAATCTCGATCTGCTGGTGAAGAACGAATGGCTGGGGGTCGATCTTGAGCCGCTTGTGCGTGCGCAGCTTTCTTATTTCTCCGACGCGATCGGAACGCGGATCGCGATCGAAGGGCCGGATCTTCGCCTGACCCGGGAAGCCGCGCAGGGGATAGGCATGGCGCTGCATGAGCTTGCAACCAATGCCATCAAGCACGGAGCGCTATCCAACGACGGCGGCACGATCGCAATAACCTGGACGTGCGATGACGACGTGTTCGCCATACGCTGGCAGGAGCATGGCGGCCCCCCGGTCCAGGAACCCACGCGGCGCGGGTTCGGATACACGGTGCTGAGCACGTTGGCGGAAGCGGCCGTTTCCGGGCACGTCTCCCTCGACTACGCCGCCGACGGCCTGAGGTGGGAGCTGACGTGCCCGGCGCGCAACGTGCTGGAGCCTGTTGGTGCAGCCGTTCCACCGCATCTGCGCCAGCTTGCCTAGTGCCGCCGATTTGAAGTTCCTGCACCACCTGCAGCAGGCTCGATTAGGAACTTCAAATCGAAAAGCGGCACCAGAATCATAGAGTTGCTAGTGCCCTTTTGTTTCCGAAGTTCGTGTCAGAGGCTGCTGCGACGTATCACGAACTTCGGAAACGGGGCACGAAAACGTGTCTCGCTGGAAACGAATCGGGAGGACGGAGGGCGCAAGCACTGACGCTTTCCGCAAACGCAATCGTCGCGTAGCGCCCGTCTCGAAGGACGGGGCGGCCCCACCGATCTCGGGTTTACCCGAGATCGGCAAG
>Ga0209797_10000637_pt1 | contig 17551 bp, 16 predicted proteins | sample DOMMetBare3Fresh_2_FD_187472 | JGI IMG/M metagenome (GOLD analysis project Ga0209797, IMG submission 187472) | Wetland sediment microbial communities from St. Louis River estuary, USA, under dissolved organic matter induced mercury methylation -... | ecosystem: Environmental > Aquatic >... | reverse complement strand
TACACCGAGGCCACGCTGCTGTCGGCGATGGAAGGCGCGGGCAAGCTGATCGACGACGACGAACTGCGCGAGGCGATGCGCGAGAAGGGCCTGGGCACGCCGGCCACGCGGGCACAGACGATCGAGGGCCTGATCTACGAGAAGTACATGCTGCGCGAGGGCCGCGAGCTGATTCCCACCGCCAAGGCGTTCCAGCTGATGACGCTGCTGCGCGGCCTTGACATCGAGGACCTGACCAAGCCCGAGCTGACCGGCAACTGGGAGTACCAGCTGGCCGAGATGGAGCATGGGCGCCTCAAACGCGACGCCTTCATGGCCGAGATCGCGAAGATGGCCGAGCGCATCGTCAGGAAGGCCAAGGAGTACGACCGCGACACGATTCCCGGCGACTACGTGACGCTGGCCACGCCGTGCCCGAACTGCGGCGGGGTGGTCAAGGAGAACTACCGGCGTTACGCCTGCGAGGCGTGTGACTTCTCGATCACCAAGATCCCGGCCGGGCGCGCGTTCGAGGTCGCGGAAGTGGAGGCCTTCCTGCGCGACAAGAAGGTGGGCCCGCTCGAGGGCTTCCGCTCCAAGGCGGGCTGGCCTTTCACGGCCGAGTTGAAGCTCGTGTTCGACGACGAGATCAGGAACTGGAAGCTCGAATTCGACTTCGGCGACGCCGACAAGGACAAGGCCGACGGCGAGCCGGTCGACTTCAGCGCGCAGACGAGCCTGGGCGCGTGCCCCAAATGCAAGGGCCATGTCTACGAGCACGGTACCAGCTACGTGTGCGAGCACGCGGTGGGCGCGCACGTGACCTGCGACTTCAAGAGCGGCAAGATCATCCTGCAGCAGCCGGTCGCGCGCGAGGAGATGACCAAACTGCTCGCGAGCGGCAAGACCTCCTTGCTGGAGAACTTCGTGTCCAACAAGACACGGCGCAAGTTCAAGGCCTATCTCGCCTACGACAAGAAGGAAGGCAAGGTGATCTTCGAGTTCGAGCCGCGGGCTGCGAAGGCCCCGGCGCGCAAGACCGCGGCGAAGAAGACGGCCAAGGAGTGACCGCGGCCGTCGCGATCAAGCTGCTCGCGGTGCTGATCACCGCGGCGCTCGGTTACGTGGCGGGCAAGATGCGCTGGCTCGTGACCGGCGCGCCGGACAGCGATGCGGCGCGCGTGCTGTCCAATGCGGCGTTCTACGTCTTCATCCCGGCACTGCTGTTTCGCACCACCGCGCGGCTGGACTTCGCGAACATGCCCTGGCGCATCATCGCGGCCTTCTTCGTGCCGGTGCTGGGCGTCATGCTGCTGGTCTATGCGGTCCAGCGTGTCAAGGGCAGTGCGGCGGTGGCGCCCGCGGTGCCGACGGTGCGGGCGATCTCGGTGGCGTTCGGCAACACGGTGCAGCTGGGCATCCCGTTCTCGACCGCGCTGTTCGGCGAGGCCGGGCTGCAACTGCACATTGCGCTCGTCAGCCTGCACGCGCTGACCCTGCTGACCGTGCTGACCGTGCTGGTGGAACTGGACCTGGCGCGCGCTGCCGGATTCGCCGGTGCCCGGGCCTCGTTGCGCCGCACGCTGCTGACCACGGCAAGAAACACCGTGATCCACCCGGTCGTGCTGCCGGTGCTCGCGGGCCTCGTGTGGCATCTGGTGGGCCTGCCCTTGCCCGACCTGGCCGACCAGGTGCTCGTGACCCTGGGCAGTGCGGCGGTGCCCCTGTGCCTGGTGCTGATCGGCGTGTCGCTGGCGCAGTACGGCGTCAAGGGTCATCTGCGTGGCGCGACCCTGGTCACGCTGGGCAAGCTGGTGGTGCTGCCGGCGGCCGTGCTGGTGGTGGCGCACTGGGGCTTCGGGCTGGCCGGTCTGCCGTTGGCCGTGCTGGTGATGGCGGCCGCGTTGCCGGTGGGCAGCAACGCGTTGCTGCTCGCGCAGCGCTACCGCACGCTCGAGGCCGAAGCCACGGCGGCGATCGTCGCGTCGACGGTGGCGTTCGTGGGCACGGGTGCCCTCTGGCTGGTCGTGCTGGCGCTGCTGTAGCCCGGCCGCCGGCAACTGCGGCGGCGACTCCGTAGGACAATCGCGTCCATGAGTCCGGCCGATCTTCCCGCCTACATGGCCCATGTGGGGACCGCAGCGCGCGCGGCCGCGCGCGCGATGGCGGCGGCGCCCACGGCGGCCAAGGACGCCGCGCTGCTCGCGCTGGCGCGCCGGTTGCGCTCCGACAGCGCGTTGCTACAAGTCGCGAATGCCAAGGATGTGGCTGCCGCCCAGGCCGCGGGTCTGGCCGCGCCGATGGTGGATCGGCTGAAACTGACCGCCGGCGTGATCGACACCGTCGCCCAGGGCTGCGAGGAACTCGCCGCGATGCCCGACCCGGTGGGCGAGATCACGGAACTCAAGCGCCGTCCGAGCGGCATCAACGTGGGCCGCATGCGCGTGCCGTTGGGCGTGTTCGGGATGATCTACGAGAGCCGCCCCAACGTGACCATCGAGGCCGCGTCGCTGGCCATCAAGAGCGGCAACGCGGTGATCCTGCGCGGCGGCTCCGAGGCACTGCAATCGAACCTCGCGCTGGCGCGCCTGGTGCAGGCCGCGCTGGTCGAGGCAGGCCTGCCGGCCGAGGGCGTGCAGCTGATCGAGACCACCGACCGCGAGGCGGTGGGCCGCCTGATTGCGATGCCGGAGTCCGTGGACGTGATCATCCCGCGCGGCGGCAAGGGCTTGATCGAGCGCATCAGCCGCGAGGCCAAGGTGCCGGTCATCAAGCACCTCGACGGCAACTGCCATGTCTATGTCGACGCCGAGGTCGACCTCGAGCTGGCGCTGCGCGTGACCGACAACGCCAAGACGCAGAAGGTGAGCCCCTGCAACGCGGCCGAGTCGCTGCTGGTGCATCGGGCGCAGGCGCAGGCATTCCTGCCGAAGATCGGCGCGGTCTTCGCAGCCAAGCGCGTCGAGATGCGCTGCGACGGCGCGGCCCGGGCGATCCTCGCGGGCGTGCCCGCAGCGAGGCTCGTCGACGCCACCGAGGCCGACTGGTCCGAGGAGTACCTCGCGCCCATCATCAGCATCAAGGTGGTCGAGTCGCTCGACGCGGCGATCGCGCACATCGAGCGCTACGGCTCGCACCACACCGACGCGATCCTGACTTCGAACCACGCGAACGCGATGCGTTTCCTGCGCGAAGTCGACTCCGCCAGCGTGATGGTCAACGCCAGCACGCGCTTCGCCGACGGCTTCGAGTTCGGCCTGGGAGCCGAGATCGGCATCTCCACCGACAAGTTCCACGCCCGCGGGCCGGTGGGGCTCGAGGGCCTGACCTCGCTGAAGTGGATCGTGCTCGGTCACGGCGAGGTGCGCACCTGATCGGAGTGGCCGAGCGGTCTTGTCGATGATCGATCCGCGCACGGCCCTGGTCCTCTTCTCGGGCGGACAGGACTCCGCCACCTGCCTGGCCTGGGCGCTCGAGCGCTATGCGCGCGTCGAGACCGTGGCCTTCGATTACGGACAGCGCCACCGCATCGAGCTCGACTGCCGGCTGGCGGTGCTGCGCGAACTCAGGCTGCGACTCCCGCGCTGGTCGGCTCGCCTGGGTGAAGACCACCTCGTCGACCTGTCGCTGCTCAAGACGCTGGGCGACTCGGCGCTGACCACCGAACGCGCGATCGAGATGCAGGCCAACGGCCTGCCCAACACCTTTGTGCCCGGCCGCAACCTGATGTTCTTCACTGCCACAGCCGCGCTGGCCACGCGACGCGGCGCCTCGGTGCTGGTGGGCGGCATGTGCGAGACCGACTACTCGGGCTACCCCGACTGCCGCGACAACACGCTCAAGGCGCTGCAGGTGGCGCTGTCGCTCGGGCTGGCGGCACCGATGACGATCGAGACGCCGCTGATGTTCATCGACAAGGCCGCCACCTGGGCGCTGGCCCGATCGCTCGGCGGCGACGACCTGGTCGAGTTGCTCATCGAGCACACCCACACCTGCTACCTCGGTGAGCGCGGGCAGCGCCATGCCTGGGGTTACGGTTGCGGCGCCTGCCCGGCCTGTGAACTGCGTGCGCGCGGCCACCGGCAGTGGCTCGCCAGCCCAGGGCCCTAATCCATCCGCTGCACGCGCACCCGAGGCGGCACTGCGTTGCCGGCGCGCAACTCGATTCGGTAGCGGCCCGCACCCGGTACGTCCAGCGGCAGGTTGCTGCCCTTGCCCTGCAGGGGTTGCCAGCGCCCTGGGGTGACCGCCTCGGACCCGTTGCCGCCCAGGTCCACGGCGTGCCACTGCGCATCGGCCAGGCGCCCGGCTGGCAGCCCGACCTCGATCACCCAGCGGTCGGCCTCGGCACGCTGCATCGGGTGGCGCGTGCTCCAGTCGTTGAAGTCGCCGCGCAGGTAGAGCGTGGGCACCGCTGGCGGGGGACCATGCGACCGGTTGCGCGGGGGCGCGACGGGCTCCAGTCCGTCGTTCCGGCGGTGCTCGCGTGATGTTGCTGGTCGGCAGGCGCCCTTCATGGTGCAATCACGGCCGTCATGGTCCTGTCGCCCCCGACCCTGCCGCAAGCCGCCAATCTGGTGTACGTGCGCGCGCCGCGTCCCGAGCGTGGCGACCCCGCGCTGCGCGACATGCTCCTGCGTCTGGCGGGCCTGCGCGAAGAAGCGGCCTGGTGCGCTGCCACGCTGGCCCTGGTGGCCTCACCGCACAGCCGGCGCGAGCGCGCGGCGTGGCGTGCCGTCGCACCGGACGTGCCGGAGCGCGAACAGCTGTTCGACGCCGTCGCATCTCTGACGTCGCCGCATCGCCTGCCGTGGCTCGAGCACTTCGCGCGCACGCTCGCATCGGGCCCGGTGCGGGCCCGCCACCAGCTGATCGGCAGCGCAAGGCGTGTGATGACGGCCGACGGCCTGGTTTCGCCGATGGACCAGCTGCGCTGGGTGGCGCTGCGGCACCTGCTGGCCGGCAGTGCGGTCTCGCCGCCCGCGGCTGCTCAATCCGACCTGGCCGAGCTCGACAACGGCCAGTCGCGCTACATCTGCGTGTTCTCGGCCTTCCTGTCCCGCCTGGTGCCCGCGCCCGAGGTCACGCTCGACCTGGCGGGCAGCGATTCGGTATGCCAGGCCTGGTACGACAAGGTCGTCGCGCCCTGGGCGGGCCGCTTCGAGATGGCACCGCGCGACATGCACGACATCGATGCCTCGCTGCGAGCGCTGCGTGTCGTGCAGTCGCTGCCGTGGCTGTTGCGCCCGGTGCTGGTGCGCCGCTGGTACGAGGCCGCACGCGAATTGACCGACGGCGCCACGCTGCATCCGGATGCAGCCGATGCGTTGCGACTGACCTGCGCGCTGCTGGATTCCCCGGTGCCTCCCGACTTGAGCCAGCAGTACATTGAGGTCGAGGCGGCGCATCCATGACGCTGCCGCTGCCTTTGGAGTGAGGTAATCATGCCCATGCTTTCTTCGCGGCCGCTGGCCGCCTGTCTGGTCGCGTTGTGCGCGGCTGCGGCCGCGCAGGCGCAGGACGCACGGACCTTGCACGCACGCGCCCTGGCCTCCACCTGTGCCAATTGCCATGGCACGATGGGTCGTGCCGTCGAGGGCGCTTCGGTGCCCGGCCTGGCCGGCATGCCGGCGGCCTACCTGGCCGAGCAGCTCAAGGCGTTCAAGGCGGGCACGCGCCCGGCCACCGTGATGCACCAGCTCGCCAAGGGCTACAACGACGCGCAGATCGAGGCGATCGCCGCCTACTTCGCGGCACAGAAGAAGTGAAGGGGCACGCGATGATGCAAAGACGACAACTCGTCCTCGGCGGCGGCGCGTTCGGGGTTGCGGCACTGGCCGGCTGCGCCGCCGATACCGGCGCCATCCTCACTTCCACCGCCGGCGGAAGCGTGCCGGCCAAAACGCGTGTGCTGGTGGTCGGCGGCGGGTATGGCGGCGCCACGGCGGCCAAGTACGTGCGCCTGTTCTCCGACCAGAAGATCGACGTCGTGTTGGTCGAACCCGGCGATGCTTTCGTGTCCTGCCCGATCAGCAACCTGGTGCTGGGCGGCTACAGGACGATGGCCGACATCACGACCCGCTACGACGGTCTGGCGAAGAACCATGGCGTGCGCGTCATCAAGGACATGGTGTCGTCGATCGATCCGGCCAAGAAGACAGCGGTATTGGCTTCGGGCCCGACGATCGCTTACGACAAGTTGATCCTCGCCCCGGGCATCGACCTGATGTTCGACGGCGTGCAAGGGCTGCGCGCCGCGCAGGCCGAGGGCCGCATCCTGCAGGCCTGGAAGGCCGGGCCCGAGACGCTGGCGCTGCGGCGCCAGCTCGAAGCGATGCCCGACGGTGGCGTCTACGCGATCACGATCCCCGAAGCGCCCTATCGCTGCCCGCCCGGGCCGTACGAGCGCGCCTGCCAGGTCGCGAGCTACTTCAAGGCGGCGAAACCGAAGTCGAAGGTGCTGATCCTCGACGCCAACCCCGACGTCACGAGCAAGGGGCCGCTGTTCAAGAAGGTCTGGGCCGAGCAGTACGCCGGCATGATCGAGTACCGCGGCCAGCACAAGGCCAGCGCTGTCGACGCGCGCACGAACACGGTGAAGTTCGAGGTCCATGACGACGTGAAGGCCGATGTGCTCAACGTGCTGCCGCCGATGCGGGCCGGATCGATCGCGGTGCAGACCGGGCTGGCCAACGCGAATGCGCGCTGGTGCGGCGTCAATTACCTGACTTTCGAGAGCACCGCGGCCAAGGACATCCACGTGCTGGGCGACTCGATCCAGATCGCGCCGGCCATGCCCAAGAGCGCTCACATGGCCAACAGCCATGCCAAGGTGGCCGCGGCAGCCGTCGTCGCCGAGCTCGCGGGCTGGGAGGTCAACACGGCGCCGATGCTCACCAACACCTGCTACAGCTTCGTCGACGGCAGGAGCGTGATCCACGTGGCCAGCGTGCACGAGTACGTGGCGGCAGAGAAGACCTTCAAGACCGTGGCGGGTTCGGGCGGTGTCTCGGCCGGGCCGACCGAGCAGGAAGGCACCTACGCCTGGAACTGGGCGCGCACGATCTGGGCCGACGCACTGCTCTGACGCTGGCCGGCGGCGCGGCGCTGGTCGCCGCGGTGCTCGGTTACGGGTATTGGCACGCGCGCACGCATGCCAACGTGAACATTGCCGTCAACGACCATGCCGGACGCACAGCGAGGCAGCTTTGGGAGTCGGTGAAAGCGGCGCAGATCGTCGTGGCCGACGCCGCCGGCGTCGCGTTGGCCGAGGTCACGTTGTCGCCACCGTTCGGCCTGCCAGGCTACGGCGGCCCTGGCGCGGTCGACTGCAGCGCGCAGGAGCGCGTCGGCGGCGGCGAGTGGCAGCGCTGCTTCGAGGCGCAATCGCGCTGGATCGCTGGCTGGGTGCCACGAGCCGCCAGCGCGCGGGTGACGGTGGGCGGCTGCACCGTCGATCGGGTGGCGGTGCAGCGTCGCGACTACAGCGACTGGTGGTTCTGGTGGGTGCCGCTGCCGCATGTGGGGGGCACACCGTACGGCTATTACACGCTGGAGCTGCACATCGACAGCGCGCGCTGCGTGCCGGTCACTGCCCCATGATCGCCGCGGTCGCCACCAGTTCGTCGAACAGGGCCATCGACGCCTTGCCACTGACGACGTAGGGGTCGAGCTTCGCGCTTTCGGAGTACTTCAGCAGCAAGGCCGGGTTCAGGCGCGACATGTTGACTTGGCCCATCGCCCATCCGGCGAAACGGCGCTCCTCGATCTCCTCGTAGCTGAGCAGAACGACATCGGCGTGGCGCGGGTCGGCCACGATGCGCAGGTACAGCGTGTTGACCGCCGAGCGCCCGCCCTCGAGGACCTGCATGAAGACGCGCTCGGTCGGACACATGCACAGCGCACCGGTGACTCCCGACCTGGCGTTGTTGCTCTTGCTCTTCTTCAGGATCGCGAGCAGCTCCTCCTGATCGACCGCGGGCACCGCGCGGCTGGCGTACATGAGGCGAACCAGCATGGTCAGTCTTTCTTCGAGAGCAGCGACAGGAACTCGCGCCGCAGGTTGGAGTCCTTGAGGAATGCACCGCGCATCACCGAGTTCGTCATCGAGCTCTCGTCGTCCTTGACGCCGCGCCAGTGCATGCAGAAATGGTCGGCCTCCATCACGATCGCCAGCCCGTCGGGCCGCACGCGCGTCTGCAGCTCGTCGGCCAGCATGATGACCGCCTCCTCCTGGATCTGCGGGCGGCTCATGATCCAGTCGCAGATGCGCGCGTACTTGGAAAGGCCGATCAGGTTGGAGAACTCATTGGGCATGATGCCGATCCACACCTTGCCCAGGATCGGGCACAGGTGGTGCGAGCAGGCGCTCCTGACCTTGATCGGCCCGACGATCATCAGCTCGTTCAGGCGCGACGCATTCGGGAACTCGGTCACCGACGGCGCGGCGCGGTAGCGCCCGGCGAACACCTCGTCGATGAACATCTTGGCCACGCGCTTGGCGGTGTCGTTGGTGTTGTGGTCGCTGTCGGTGTCGATCACCAGCGCAGCGAGGACATCCTTCATCTTGGCCTGCACCTCGGCCTTCAACTCCTCGAGTTCGCCGTCCTTCACGAACGGCGCGATGTTGTCGTTGGCGTGGAAGCGGCAATCGGCGCCCACCAGGCGGTAGCGGATGCGTTGCGAGGCCGGCAACTGGGCGAGGTCGTCCTCATTGCGGAAGATCGGCATGGGGGTTTGCGACATGGCCTTTCCTTCGAGGGCTGGGCGGCGATCTTAGACTCGCCGGCGTGACCCTGCTCTCGCCGCCGCTTTCGCAGCTGCTCAACCACAGCGCCGACATGGTGCAGGGCGTGCTGGCCGGGCGCTCCCTGACCGACTTGCTGGCGGCCGTGCCTGGCCCCGCGCGACCCGGCACCCAGGCCCTGTCGTTCGAGGTCCTGCGCCGCCTGGGCGGCGCGCAGGCAGCGCGTTCGCAGCTCGCGCCCAAGGTGCCGCCGCGCGAAGTCGACGCGTTGCTGGTGACGGCGCTGGCGCTGCTGTGGCCGCGCGAGGGTCAGCCGCTCTACCCGGACCACACGTTGGTCGATCAGGCAGTGCACGCCGCGAAACAGCGCGCCAGTGCATCGGCCGGGTTCATCAACGCGGTGCTGCGCCGCTTCGTGCGCGAGCGCGGCGCGCTGGTGGAAGTGGCCGAGCGCTCGCCGCAGGGCGCGTTCAACCATCCGCTGTGGTGGATCGAGCGCGTCAGGCGCGAGTGGCCAGCGCAGTGGCAGGCGATCCTGACCGAGGCCAACCGCCGTCCGCCGATGACGCTGCGCGTCCATGCGCGGCGCAGCAGCGCCGCCGCGTATGTCGCGCGGCTGGCGGCCCAAGGGCTTTATGCCAAGCCCCTCGGCGAGCAGGCTGTGGTGCTGGCCGAGCCGGTGCCGGTGGCGGCATTGCCGGGCTTCGCCGAGGGCGAGGTGTCGGTGCAGGACCTGGCAGCCCAGCGCGCGGCGCCGCTGCTGATCGGCGCTGGCCTGCCGGCCGGCGCCCGCACGCTCGATGCCTGTGCGGCCCCCGGCGGCAAGACGGCCCACCTGCTCGAACTCGCGGACCTGGACCTCCTGGCGCTGGATGCCGACGCGCAGCGGCTTGCGCGCGTGCAGGGCACGTTGTCGCGCCTGCACCTGCACGCCACGCTGCGCGCGGCCGACGCGCGCCAGCCCTCGGCCTGGTGGGATGGTCGGCCGTTCGATGCCATCCTGCTCGACGCCCCCTGCAGTGCCTCGGGCATCGTGCGTCGCCACCCCGACATCCGCTGGCTGCGCCGGCCCGACGACATCGCTGCGTTGGCCCGCATCCAGCGCGAACTGCTCGAGGCCCTTTGGCCCCTGCTGACGCCCGGCGGGCGGCTGCTGTATGCGACCTGCTCGATCTTCCATGCCGAAGGGCAGGACCAGATCGACGCTTTTTTGCAACGTGTCGGACCCGGCGCGGCCCGCCTGGACCCCGCCTCGCCCGGCCACCTGCTGGGCCTGCCGGACAATGGTTCGGCAGGGGCGCCGCCGTCGACCGACGGATTCTTCTACGCCCTGTTGCACAAGACGAGCTAGCCCAGCATGCCCCTTCCCGCCGACGCGGCGCGCCAGAGCAACGGGCCCCGCGATGCGCGGCGGCGCGTGTGCCTGGCCGTGGTTGGGGCCGTCCTGCTGTCCTGGACAGCGGGGGCGCAGGCGCAGGGCGTCGAGGTGCTCAACCTGGCGCTGCAACGCAGTGCCGACGAGGTGACGATCGACTACCAGTTGCGCGTGACCCTGACGCGGCCGGTGGAAGAGGCCGCCCAGCGTGGCGTGCCGCTGTACTTCGTGGCGACCGCGACGATGTGGCGCCCGCGCTGGTACTGGCGCGACGAGCGCGTGGCCCGGGTGCGGCGCGAGTGGCGCCTGTCCTACCAGCCGCTCACCTCGACCTGGCGCGTCAGCCAGGGAGGCCTGGGACAGAGCCACGCCAGCCTGGCCGATGCGATGGCCGCGATGACGCGCAGCAGCGGCTGGCGCATTGCCGACAACACGCAAGTCGAACCCGACGGCAAGTATTACGTCGAGTTCGACTGGCAGCTCGACCTGTCGCAACTGCCCAAGCCGCTGCAGATCGGGCTGACCGGCGTGGCCGGCGGCGGCGACTGGAACATCGGGGTGGAGCGCGAACTCAGGCTCGACAGCAGCAACAGCAGCGCCAGGCCGGACGGCAAATGAAGAGGTCCGCGCGCTGGGCCTGGGTCGTCGCCGGTGTCGCGTTCCTCGGCATCGCACTGGTCCTGCTGTTCGTGCTGTCGTTGACCGGCGACGCCGGCAGCTTCGTCGAGCGCCACATCACGTGGCTGTTCTGGCTCAACGTCGCGGTGGCGACGACGCTGCTGCTGGTGATCGCGCTGGCGGCGGTGCGGCTCGCGGTGCGCAAGCGCCAGGGCAAGTTCGGCACCATGCTGCTGATCAAGCTGGCGGGCATCTTCGCGCTGGTGGGCGTGGCACCGGGCGTGCTGATCTACACCGTGAGCGTGCAGTTCGTCTCGCGCAGCATCGAGGTCTGGTTCGACGCCCGGGTGCAGGGCGCGCTCGACGCGGGGATCGACCTGGGCCGCGGCACGCTCGACGCGCTGGTCGCCGACCTGGGCAACAAGACGCGCACCTCCGCCGAGCGGCTGGCCGAGGCGCGAGGGCTGCCGACGACGCTGACCCTCGAGCGCCTGCGCGAGCAGCTCGCGGCGCAGGAGGTGTCGATCGTCGGCGCGACGGGCCAGATCCTGGTGACCGCCGGCGGCAATGCCACCCTGATCACGCCCGACCGCCCGAGTGCGGCGATGCTGCGCCAGGCGCGAAGCCAGCGCGTGGTGAGCCAGACCGAGGGCCTGGACGAGGAGTCGACCGCCAACGCCGTGATCCGGGCCCGCGTGCGCTCGCTGGCGCGCGTGCCGGCGACCGACCTGCTGTTCGGCAGCGAGGACCGCTACCTCTTCATCGTGCAACCGATCCCGGCCGCGGTGGCCAGCAATGCATTGGCGGTGCAAAGCGCCTACCGCGAGTACCAGCAGCGCGCGCTGGCACGCGACGGCCTGCGCCGCATGTACCTGGGCACGCTCACGCTGGCGCTGATCCTGGCGGTGTTCGGCGCCGTGCTGCTGGCCGCAGTGCTCGGCACCCAGCTGGCCCGGCCGCTGCTGCTGCTGGCCGAGGGCGTCAAGCAGGTCGCTGCCGGCGACCTGACCGCCAAGCCCGTCTCGGCCTCGCGCGACGAGATCGGCGGCCTGACGCGCAGTTTCGCCGACATGACCGAGCAGCTCGGCCACGCGCGCGAGGCGGTGCAGCGCGGCGTGACCCAGCTGGAAAGCGCGCGCACCCACCTGCAGACCATCCTCGACAGCCTGACAGCCGGGGTGATCGTGTTCGACAGCCAGCGCCGTATCGAGATCGTGAACCCGGGCGCCACGCGCATCCTCAAGGTGCCGTTGTCGGCCTACCGCGGGCGCGAACTGGGCGAGGTGACGGGCCTGCAAGACTTTGCGCAGGCCGTCTGGCAGCGCTTCGAGCTGTACGCGGCCAGCCCCGAGGCGGGCGAGCGCGACCACTGGCAGGACTCGTTCGAGATGCCCGCGCCCGGCTCCACCGCCACACAGCGCGCCAGCGATGCCGAAGTGCTCAGCCTGCTGATCCGGGGCGCCACGCTGCCTGCCGACGCGCGCTTGCTGGTCTTCGACGACATCAGCGAGATCGTCTCCGCCCAGCGCCAGGCGGCCTGGAGCGAGGTGGCACGGCGGCTGGCGCACGAGATCAAGAACCCACTGACGCCGATCCAGTTGTCGGCCGAACGCATGAAGATGAAACTCGAATCCAAGCTCGAAGGCGAGGATGCGAAACTCCTGCAGCGCTCGGTGGCGACCATCGTCGCGCAGGTCGACGCGATGAAGACCCTGGTCAACGAGTTTCGCGACTACGCGCGCCTGCCCGCGGCCAAGCTCGAACCATTGGATCTGAACGCGCTGGTCGCCGAAGTACTGGCCCTGTACGGCGAAGCCAGCGACCGCGGCCGGCTGCGCGCCGATTGCGCGAGCGACCTGCCTGCGATCTCGGGCGACGCGACGCAGCTGCGCCAGGTGGTGCACAACCTGGTGCAGAACGCGCTCGACGCGGTGGCCGAGCAGCCCGACGGCAGCGTGTGCGTGAGCACGGCGCTGTTGAGCAACGAGCAGCACACGCCGCGCGCGGTGTGGCTGGCGGTGACCGACAACGGCCCGGGCTTCACCGACAAGGTGTTGAAGCGCGCGTTCGAGCCCTATGTCACCACCAAGCCCAAGGGGACCGGCCTGGGCCTGGCGGTGGTCAAGAAGATCGCCGACGAGCATGGAGCGCGCGTGCGTGCCGGCAATCTCGCCGTCGAGGCACCCGATGGCGCGACGCCCAGGCGCGGCGCTCGGGTGTCGCTATCATTCCCTGTCCCTGCCGAAGCCGTTGCGCTGCGGCAAACGTAATCAGACCCATGGCCACCATCCTTGTCGTCGACGACGAAGTCGGCATTCGCGCGCTGCTGTCGGAAATCCTCACCGACGAGGGCCATGCGATCGAAATGGCCGAGAACGCCGCACAGGCCCGTGCGGTGCGCGAGCGGCTGCGGCCCGACCTGGTGCTGCTGGACATCTGGATGCCCGACGTGGACGGCATCAGCCTGCTCAAGGAGTGGGGCGCCACCGGCCAGCTCAACATGCCGGTGATCATGATGAGCGGCCACGGCACGATCGACACCGCGGTCGAAGCCACCAAGTTCGGCGCCATGGCCTTCCTCGAAAAGCCGGTCACGCTGCAGAAACTGCTGCGCGCCGTCGACCAGGCGCTGGTCAAACCCGCTGCGCCGGCCGCGCGCAGCGGCGCAACGCCGGCGCAAGCCATGACGCCGGCGCAGGCCGCCGCGCCTTTCGTGCCGGGCGCTGCCCGCGCCGACCTCGGCTATGGGGCCGAGGCCCTGGTCAATCATGTCCCGGCAGTGCCGCTCGGTCCCCAGAGCCAGCAGAGCTTCGAGCTCGACCGTCCGCTGCGCGAAGCGCGCGATGCGTTCGAGAAGAGCTATTTCGAGTTCCACCTCGCCAAGGAAAACGGCTCGATGACGCGCGTGGCCGAGAAGACCGGCCTCGAACGTACGCATCTGTACCGCAAACTGAAGCAACTCGGCGTCGACCTCACGCGCAACAAACGCGGCGGGTCGGCCTGACCCCTGCCTCTATAATCGCCGTCCCTTTCCAGGCCAAGTAGCTCAGTTGGTAGAGCAGCGGATTGAAAATCCGCGTGTCGGTGGTTCGATTCCGCCCTTGGCCACCAGACAGCAGTTCCAGGGAATCCAAAGAAGTCCCGGAACGTCTCAGAAGCCCTAGAGAAACTACGCTCTAGGGCTTTTTGGTGCCTCACGCGGTTGCACGAATGCCCTGGAGTACTCCTGCTTCGTGGAGTAAGTTTGGCAGCAAGCGGATGGCACTCTGCCCGAAAACGCAGCAGTTACTCCGTTTCCCTCGGCCGCCGAAAGTCGTCATGACGCCTCGCGGCCCGCCTACAGCGGTGCGGCCTCCCTCAGGAATCGCATCGCCTCGCTTCTCATCCCGGTCGTGATGCTTTCCCAGGTGTGCGCCGGAATGTCCTTGGGCAGGTGTCGCTCCACTTCTGCAAGCGCGCCGTCGACGCGTTCGACGAATTGCATCATCGCGGCCCACACGGAGCCCCCTCCGTGCTTCGCGGCCAGTTGGAGCCAATGCCGCGCCTGTATCGTATGGAACAGGTGGTGCGCATTCTTCGAGCGGACGGCCATGGCGAGGCCGGCCTTGCGCTGTCTGAGCTGATGAGGCCCATCGCCGAAGTAGGGCCACATCGACAAGAGATCGTAGAGCGGCGTCATTCGATAGGCGTCGCCTCGATCGAGATGGATCGAAAAGTTCTTCGCGTGCCCGTCGGTGGCGGCCATCAACGCGAATGCGAGTTGAGTGAGCAGGAAGAACGTCGTGTCGTCCCGGTCCTCACTGCCCTGTAGCAGCTGCAGGCACTTGCGCATACCGGGGCCGCCATCGTGCTCGTACTTCCGGTCCGGCCCGACGCCAAGCGCCTGGCATAAGTCTTCCTGCGGCAACCGAGCGATCCATGCGCCGCCGTCCATCCACTCACGGTCGAAACGCTCGACGATCAGGACGGTCTGGCCGCCGAAGGTCGCCATCGAGGTGGGGGCGACTGCCAGTCCCAGCGCCGAGATGATCTGTGCGCACAGCCACTCGTTCTGGACCGAGTCCGACGCGTCGACACGCCTTGATCCACCGATAAGCCCGAGGGGGAGCTTGACGATGTGGGTCGTCGGAGTGGCGCCATGTGGCCGACACCACTTCCCCTTCCATCGGATCAGCGCCGTCTTTTCCTGAGCCCCAGCAATGGAGATCCGGAAGAGATCATCATCGTGGACCGATTCCGGGCCAGTCTCTGACGGCACGGCGTTCAGCAAATCGACGATCTCTGCTTCGGACAGCGGTTCGCAGTGGATGCGATTCCAGCCCTCGGGGCTGGCGCCTTCAGGCATGAGCTGCACTGCGCCGACGCAATCACGGCCGATGGCCGCCAACAGGTCGAAGGTCTCGTCGGACCCGAGGCCGAAGCGCCGGCGGATGCGCGCGCGAATCCTGTCGCTGTCCGGCAAGAGGTTGTCGAAGTAGTTCCTGACCTCCGGGCCCTTGATCTCCAGCGAGCCACTGATGGGCACTGACAAGGAGAGCGACCGCCTGCGCGGCGACTCGAGCCACGACGGCTCGTAGCGGAAAGCGTGCGAGTTGCGGTCGACGAGCCAGGTGCCGACCAACTCGCCGTTCATCCACGCCTTGAGCGAACGGGTCACCACGAACCCTTTTTCGGGCGAACGACGAAGGGTGCGCGCGGCGCGGACGGAGCAGCCTTGTCGGCGCTGGGTGCGCGGGTGATCTTCGGGCGTGCGGGCGGCGATGGAGGCTTGGCCGTGCCCTTCGTCCGAGTCGCTGCAGCCTTGGTGGGCACCGAGGGTTCCTGGTGCATGGTCAAGGTCACCCCGAGCACGGACAGCAGCTTCATCAACTGCTCGAAGTTGACCAGGCCGGGGTTCGCTTCGATCTCGGCAACGCGCGCTTGGCTGACGCCAAGAAGCGCCCCCAGCTGCGCCTGCGTCAGGCCACGAGCCTTTCGCAACGCCCGCAGGTGTTGGCGAAGCTGATCTGGGAAGCGGAGAGGGGAAGCGCCTGTCACGTTGACATTTTATAGGCTAAAACCTGTTTTGTCAATTTATAGGCTATGACAAGTGTCGTGAGTTTATCGGCCTGAGCAAGTACTGACAACCACCCTGTCCTGGAGTGCATCACGCGACACGACGTTGAAGCCACGCGCAACATTGATTCAACGGCTTGGGCGCATCGCCCAGGCCGTTCTTCTTTCTAGCCATCTGCGATTCGATCTGCCGCCAACGCGTTCGATCCGCGCAACACGACCGGCGCCGGGTTGCACATGCCTGCGGCGCGTCGCAAGGCCCCGTTGGGGCGCGGCAAACCGGGACAACCGGGCACAAACACCGATGGCAGGCGAGGCTCGCCTGCTGACACAGTGGGGGACTGCGCGAAGTCGGCGCAGCACGGAACCCATCCCCAGGAGAACCCATGAGCCCGTTGGACACCACCCCCCGTCGTCGCAAGTTCCTCAAGGCGGCCTCCGCCACCGCCGTCGGCAGCGCTGCGCTGGCCGCGCCGGCATTTGCCCAGGCGCCGGCCGTCACCAGCCTGCGTTTCCAGAGCACCTGGCCGGCCAAGGACATCTTTCATGAGATGGCCAATGACTTCGCCAAGAAGGTCAACGACATGGCTGGTGGCGAACTGAAGATCGAAGTCCTGCCTGCCGGATCGGTGGTGCCGGCTTTCGGTCTGTTCGAAGCGATCTCCAAAGGCACGCTCGACGGCGGGCACGGCATCCTGGGTTACCACTACGGCAAGCAGAACGCACTGGCGCTGTGGAATTCCGGCCCGATGTTCGGCATGGACGCCCACATGCTGCTGGCGTGGCACAAGTACGGCGGCGGCCAGGAGCTGTTGAACAAGCTCTATGCGTCGATCGGCGGCAATGTCGTGTCCTTCCTCTGCGGCCCGATGTCGACGCAGCCGCTGGGCTGGTTCAAGAAGCCGGTCACCAAGCCCGAGGATTTCAAGGGCCTGAAGTACCGCACCAACGGACTGGCGATCGACCTGTTCACCGCGATGGGGGCAGCGGTCAACGCGCTGCCCGCCAGCGAGATCGTGCCGGCGCTCGACCGCGGCCTGCTCGATGGCGCAGAGTTCAACAACGCCACCTCCGACCGTATCCTCGGCTTCCCCGACGTGTCCAAGGTCTGCATGCTGCAGAGCTACCACCAGAGCGCCGAGACCTTCGAGATCAGTTTCAACAAGACCAAGTACGACGCGCTGCCGGCCAAGATGAAGGCGATCCTCGCCAACGGCGTCGAGGCCGCTTCGTCGGACATGGCCTGGAAAGGCATCGACCGCTATTCGAAGGACTACATCGAATTGCAGACCAAGGACAAGGTCAAGTTCTACAAGACCCCGGACTCGGTGCTGCAGGCCCAGCTCAAGGCGTGGAGCGCGATCCTGGAGAAGAAGTCGGCCGAGAACCCGCTGTTCAAGGAGATCGCCGAATCGCAGAAGGCGTTCGCCGAGCGCGTGGTGAAGTGGGACCAGGACTACAACATCAGCCGTCGCATGTCGGTGAACCACTTCTTCGGGGCCCCGGCGGCGCCCAAGAAGGCCTGAACCTTACGCAACTGTCGTCGGCCATCCGGGTACACCGGATGGCCGATCTTCTTAGAGAGGCCCGGCAATGCAGCAGCTGCTTCTGACCGTCGACAAGATCAGCACCTTCGTCGGCCAGGCGTTCTCCTGGCTGATCGTGTCGCTGACGCTGATGATCTCCTGGGAGGTGTTCTCGCGCTACGCGCTCGACCACCCGCATGCCTGGGCCTTCGACGCGATGATCCAGCAGTACGGCACGCTGTTCATGATGGC
>Ga0209797_10000636_pt1 | contig 17569 bp, 13 predicted proteins | sample DOMMetBare3Fresh_2_FD_187472 | JGI IMG/M metagenome (GOLD analysis project Ga0209797, IMG submission 187472) | Wetland sediment microbial communities from St. Louis River estuary, USA, under dissolved organic matter induced mercury methylation -... | ecosystem: Environmental > Aquatic >... | reverse complement strand
GTTGACACGATAGTCACCTTAACGCCGACCAGATCTTCCAGCCTCTTGATATAGGCTTTGGCATTTTCAGGCAACTCATTAAAATCAGTTACTCCGGCCGTGGTTCCTGACCAGCCGGGCATTTCTTCAATAATAGCCTGACATTGTTCATATTGATCCGCGCCCAAAGGGGCGGTTTCAGTCACTTTACCGTTTAGTCTGTAAGCGGTACAAATACCAATTTTTTCCAGACCATCCAGCACATCAAGTTTGGTTAAACAGATACCGCTCAAGCTGTTCAGTTTTGCCGATTTGCGCATGGCAACTGCATCAAACCAGCCGGTGCGGCGTTTGCGTCCTGTTGTAGCGCCAAACTCGTGACCTTTTGTACCCAAATGATCGCCATTTGCATCATGCAATTCGGATGGAAACGGGCCGTTGCCTACGCGTGTCGAATAGGCTTTGGTAATGCCCAGCACATAATCAAGATCAAGCGGCCCTATACCGCTGCCAGTCGCCGCGCCACCCGCAGTGGTACTGGATGAGGTAACGTAGGGAAAGGTACCATGATCGATATCCAGTAAAGCGCCTTGAGCGCCTTCAAATAACAGGTTTTTTCCTTGCGCCTGGAATTTATAGAGCGCTTCGCTGACATCAGTCAGCATGGGCTTGATTTGCTCACCCAAACGCAGTGCTTCAGCCAAGGTCTGCTGATAGTCGACTGCATCAGTATGATAATAGTGAGTGAGCATAAAATTATGATAATCAACCAGCTCTTTAAGTTTTTCGGCAAAACTCTCGGCATTCAGCAAATCGCCGGCTCGCAATCCTCTGCGTCCTGCCTTGTCTTCATAAGCAGGGCCAATGCCACGTCCAGTTGTACCAATGGCTTTACCGCCACGCGCTTTTTCTCGCGCCTGATCGATAGCGACATGCACCGGTAAAATCAGGGTACAGGCCTCACTGATAAATAATCGGTTTCTGACTGAAATCCCCGCTTTTTCCAAGAATTCAATTTCTTCCATTAAGGCATTGGGTGATAAAACCACGCCATTACCAATCATGCACTGTACATTTTCCCTGAGTATGCCCGAAGGAATAAGGTGTAAAACAGTTTTCTCGCCGCGAATAACCAGCGTATGTCCGGCATTATGACCGCCTTGAAAACGCACTACTGCTTCGGCTTGTTCGGTTAATAGATCAACCAGTTTGCCTTTTCCTTCGTCACCCCATTGTGTGCCGATGATAACTACATTTTTTGCCATAATTATTCCAGATTTACGACTGCAAGGATGCAGGAGGTACAGCAACGCATGGAGCCGTTGCCGAAGCTAAAGGTCTGACGACCCAGTTTTGATTTTCTTGTTCTAAAATAAAGGTGCAGCCCAATTCTTTTGCACTTCCGGTTTGTCCTGGCAATTGTTGAACAACAGACTGCTGCTGGGCGCGTAAATCCCTGATTTTTTCATGTAATGCGACATCATCTGAATACGGCGCAAAAATAAGCTCTCGCTGGACTACTTGACAGGATTGTTTGCTGAGTGATGACAGTAATTTTAAGTCAGCACTAAAACCAGTCGCAGGACGCGCACGACCAAACACAGCCCCGATATTGTCATACCGGCCGCCTCTGGCTATTTCCTTGCCTACCGATGGCACAAAAGCAGCAAAAACAACGCCTGTGTGATAATGATACCCTCGTAACTCAGCTAAATCGAAGCTAATAGGCAATGATGGAAAACGCGCTGACATTTTTTCCGCGATGGCTTCCAGGTCGGCCAGCGCTTTATTTACCTCTCCATTTGCTTTGGGAAACACTGCACGCGCTTTATTAATCGTATCTTTGCCGCCATTAAGCTCGGGTAACTTTAAAAACATAAGCTTAAGATCATTATCGATTGTATAGCTGTCCATCAATTCCTGAAGTTCAGGCCTGGCTTTGCGCTGTAATACATCAAATAATTCGCCTTCTTGCAGCTCGGTCAATCCTGCCTGCCTAGACAAAGCCCGGTAAATACCAACATGCCCTAAATCGAGGTGAACATTTAGTAATCCTGTTATGGCCAGCATTTCCAGCATCAATTGAATGACTTCTACATCACTTTCTTCGCCAGCATGTCCGTAAAGTTCAGCACCAATTTGCATGGGGCTACGGGTCTTTTCCAGTGGGTCGCCGCGTGTATGTAATATAGTGCCCACATAGCACAGTCGCGTTGGCCATTCATGTTTAAGATTATGAGCGTCCATTCTGGCAACTTGCGGCGTCATGTCGGCTCTTACTCCAAGCATTTCACCACTAAGTTGATCAGTCAGCTTAAAGGTTTGCAAGTCAAGATCATGGCCTGAACCCGTCAGCAAGGAATCCAGAAAATCGATAAAAGGAGGAATAACCAGGTCATAGCCCCAGCAAGCAAATAGTTCCAGTAGCTTACTGCGCAAGTTTTCCAGGTGTTTGGCTTCTTCCGGCAAAATTTCTTCTATGCCGTCAGGCAAAAGCCAGGAATCTTTTTGTTGCATGTTTTGTGCGTCCACTCAAACAAAACGCCCCGCAAGCGGAGCGTTTTTATATTTTTAAATGCAGGATAATTATAAAGGATAGACGGGCTTTTCTACCCGTCTGTTATCTTAATTCTGGTGAACAAAATTCTGTCCACCCTGCTGTTACTTTTGTTTCTTAAAGTACTGGAAGAAATCAGAATCAGGATCCAGTACCATCATGCTTGAACTTGTAAAAGTCTTTTTATATGCATTTAAACTTCGGTAAAAGGTAAAAAACTCCGTATCCGCACCATAGGCCTTGGCGTATATTTCCGCCGAGGTTGCATCACCCTCACCACGTAGTTTTTCAGCATCGCGAAAGGCATTAGCCAGCGTAACAACACGTTGTCTGTCGGCATCGGCCCTTATTCTTTCTGCGGCTTCTGCACCTTGCGAACGAAATTCACGAGCCACTCGCTCACGTTCCGCTTCCATTCTACGGAATACAGAACTGCTAACTTCAGGTGGTAGATCAATGCGCATTACTTGGACATCGACAATCTCCATGCCTAAAGCCGCCGCAACAGCCTTGGAGTTATTGGTTAAAATATCACGTATGGCACTACGATCCGTTGAAATTAGTTGCTTGATGTTGCGTTTGCTAAATTCGCTCCTGAAAGCGTCTTTAATAATTTGATCCAGACGTAAATTAGCCTGATCTATATCACCGGCAACAGTGGTGTAGAAAGTGCTAACGTTACCAATACGCCATTTAACGAAAGAATCAACAATGACGTTTTTCTTTTCAGCGGTTAAAAAACGCTCAGGTTTCGCATCCATGGTTTGAATACGCGCATCAAATTTCTTAATATTGTTAATAATAGGCAATTTAAAATACAATCCGGGCACATAATCGTCTTTTACGATTTCACCTAAACGGAATTTAATCGCCTTTTCAGTTTGATTAACGGTAAACACACACATCATGCCAACAAGCAACAATGCAGCCAAACCTATTAAAATTTTGTTCATTGTCATTAGCGTCCCCTTGCTTCACGGCTACGAATTGAATTGCGCTCAACGGCTTGCTCTTGAACTGCAATCGGTTGGGACTGAGGTTGATCGGCAATACCTGGTGGTGAGTTCATAGGCGATGGTGTTGAAGAAGGTTGATGCTGCATCATTTTATCTAACGGTAAATAAAGCAAATTATTACCGCCTTTAACATCAACCAGCACGGTATTGGTTTCAGCCAATACGGCTTCCATCGATTCGATATAAAGACGTTTTCGTGTGACATCGGGGGCTTTAGTATACTCAGTCAGTAATTTAGTAAAACGGTTGGTTTCACCTTGCGCCTGAGCAATCACTTGTTCTTTGTAGCCTTCAGCTTCCTGTAACTTTCTGGCGGCAGCACCGCGAGCTTTCGGCACAACGTCATTCGAGTAGGCTTCTGCCTCATTAATCAAACGTTGCTCATCTTCACGCGCTTTGATGGCATCTTCAAATGAGTTTTGGACCTGTTCCGGGGGTTGAGCGTCCTGCAAATTAACACTGGTAATTTGAACGCCTGATTGATAACTATCCATGACATCCTGGATTTCTTTTTTAATCAGCGTGACAATTTCACTACGGCCCTGAGTTAAAACAAAGTCCATCGTGCTGCTCCCCACTACACCACGTAGCGCACTTTCAGTCACCTGTTTTAACGTCAATGCAGGATTAACCACATTAAAGATAAACTGCTTCGCGTCTTTAACCTGGTATTGAACCGCCAGACGGACATCCACATAATTTTCATCTTTGGTTAGCATCAAGGCTTCTTTGGGAACTGATCCCGTGGCTTGCTCACTTCCGCCGCTGCGATAACCTACTTCGATAAAACGTTGTTGTTTTACATTGACAATATCAACCCGCTCGATTGGCGCGGGTAAGTGCCAATTTAAACCAGACTGTGTGGTGCCAATATATTTGCCAAACCTTGTTTCAACGCCATGATTACCTTCATCAACGATATAAAAACCGCTCAAGCCCCACAAAACAATCACACCGCCTGCTATAAAGCCAAGGGTTTTCATTGAATTGCCAGAAGAAAAATTTCTGGGCGAGCCGTCGTTATCGCCGTTACCGCCGCCAAAAAATTTGCTTAATTTTTCTTGCAATGAACGTATTGCTTCATCCAGATCAGGAGGTCCTTTCTGGTCACCTCGACCGCTCCAGGGGTCTTTCTTATCACCGCCAGGCTCATTCCACGACATATTTATGCTCCATATTAAATTTCTTGATTAATTTATCCCGCAGGATGTTTGTTGGTATTCTATCGTAAATAGTTAAAAAAGGCGAAAGACGAAGGGTGAAAGGTGAAAAAATCAGCTGCTATAGCCCTTTACCTTTCGCCTCATAATCTTCAGTTATCACTTCTTTTAACAACCCCAAATGCTTTACATCAATTTCAATAACCAATTCATTAGCACCGGAGTCATCAATATGCTCTTCAATTATATTTGCGCAAGTAAATAGTTTTGCTCTGATATTGCCTTGATCGGGTTGCAAATAACAGCGTCTTTTAACTTTTGTAATCGAAAACAGTTCTGCTAGCACTTGATAAAGCAGATCGACACCCGCTCCCGTTTCGGCAGATAACCAGACCCGTACTGGATTGCCGGATTCATCCCGATCAATGTGCGGGGAAATGTTATCCATTAAATCAATTTTATTGAAGACCTCAATTTGCCTGATTTTATCAGCCTCTATATCTTCCAGAACTTGATTGACTTGAACAATAATCTCATCCCTGTCATCACTATGCGCATCAATAACGTGCAGCAATAAATCGGCTTCACTGGCTTCCTGTAATGTCGATTTAAACGCAGCTACCAATTCATGCGGTAAATGACGAATAAAACCCACCGTATCGGCCAGAACAATCTCGCTGCTATTAGGCAACTGGCAACTGCGTAAGGTAGGGTCCAAGGTAGCAAACAGCTGATCTGCCGTATAAATATCCGCACCTGTCAGTGTGTTGAATAAAGTAGATTTACCGGCGTTCGTATAACCCACTAAAGAAACAGAAGAAATTTCGGCTTTTTTTCTTTTACTGCGGCCTTGATGACGTTGCTTGTCGACCTTGTCCAAACGCTGTTGAATTTGCTTAATGCGTAGCCCCAATAGCCGTCTATCGGTTTCCAACTGGGTTTCACCGGGCCCACGCAGACCAATACCGCCTTTTTGGCGCTCCAAATGCGTCCAACCCCTAACCAATCGGGTGGACAAGTGCTTTAATTGCGCTAATTCAACCTGAAGCTTGCCTTCAAAGGATTGTGCGCGTTGGGCAAAAATATCAAGAATCAGGCCGTTTCTATCAACCACACGAACGCCCAAAGCGCCTTCGAGGTTTCTTTCCTGACTGGGCGCAAGGGGGTGATTAAATAAAACAACGTCGGCGGCATAGGTTTCTACCGCCGCTTTAAGCTCATCAAGCTTACCTTTACCGACAAAATATTTTGGATCTGGACGTTTGCGACTGCCGGTGACGACAAAAACAGGATCAGTTCCGGCTGATTTAGCCAATTCTTTTAATTCTAAAAGATCTTCCTGCCCGGAATGAAAAGTTAGGTGAACAAGAACGGCTCGTTCACCTGAATCGGGACGATCAAACAATAAAATACTCCATAAATGGGGCTGTAAAAATACTATTCATAAATCTGAAAGGCATTATTCGTCGACGGCCTCATCATCGCGCATCATTTTGACGGCCTTACTTGGCACAATAGTGGAAATAGCGTGCTTATAGACCATTTGACTAATGGTATTTTTCAGCATGATCACATACTGATCAAATGAGTCGACTTTTCCTTGTAACTTTATACCATTTACAAGAAAAATTGATACAGGGGTATGTTCCTTTCTAAGCGTATTTAGAAAATTATCCTGCAAATTTTGACCTTTTGACATCCGATTTCTCCTTATTATTTTTATTTAAATGTTGGTTAAGATAACTGCAATTACAAGTCAATACAAATCATTATCTACTAACTGGGCTTTGCTGGTTTAATAGTAGTCGATTTTATCAGTAGACGCCTTGCGTTAAGCCGATTTAATTGCTGTTGTTTTCAATTTAACAATTAGACGCCGATAATCCTCGTCAGCCAGCGCATCGTTTAAAACAAGCAGCGTTTTTTTACGGCCAGACTTCCAGGATTGGGTTTGAGAAACAAGTTTAAATTGAAGAAATAGTGCAAATGTTGTCATAACAGTAGATTTCAAAATATCAATCGGGACAAAATCATTGCCTTCCGATATCTCCCAACCCAACGCTTCAGTATGCTTGATGGTATGATGCACAGCGTCTAAGCGTCTGAGAGTCGACCAACAATGCGTGCAAATCAATACACTTAAGCTGATTTTAATTGCAAGAGCCAACGCATTTGCAATAACGGCGCCTAAAGCAATTATATTAAATAAAATAACCATAACTTTCAATCGATTAGATGTCTTTATAGTTAACGATAGACCCGGATCGCATTTTTGGGACATAATTTAATGTTCAAGGTTCATTATATGAGTACAAGGTGCCAGCGCTTTGCTTTTAAAGCATTTACCCTTTCGCTACTATAGGACAGTTGCTATATAATCGACAATAATCCTGGAATTTATTATCTTTCATCTATGAATCAGAACTGGAAAAACTTTCTACTACGTCAAAATGCAACATTTGAAAGTGATACTCGCATTACATTTCCAGTTTTTTCAAATTATAACGGCAAAACGATTTACCCTGTTGCGCATTTGGCGGTTTTGGCAATTGGCGGAAAAGATGCCGCCAAACTATTACAGGGACAAATCACCTGTAATGTTAATGATATTACCGAATGCAAAAGCAGCCTAGGCGCTTTATGTAATCCGAAAGGCCGGGCTATCAGCACTTTTTTACTAATAAAAACCAGTGACGCTTTTTTTATGGTTTTACCTAAAGAGCAAGTGGAATCCGTCAAAAAAAGATTGCAAATATACGTTTTAAGGTCCGAGGTTACCTTGACGGATAGTTCGGACTGTCACTGTCTAATCGGGCTTTATCATCCTGAAACGCAAACCGAACCCTTATTTAGCACAAGCCAGCAAGAGGTTATTACTGTAAACCTATCTGTAACGGAAAATCGGCATTTGGTTATTGCCGAAGCCGATAAAGCGATTGCACTGTGGTCAGACCGGGTCAATAACCAGGGCTTTCAACCGGAAAACTCCGATCAATGGCGTTATCTCGATATACTCTCGGGCCTACCCTGGCTTACGACAGAAACATCTGAAGAATTCATTCCGCAAATGCTTAATCTGGATCTGTTGGGCGGCATCAGTTTCAACAAAGGTTGTTATACCGGTCAGGAAATCGTTGCCCGTACCCATTATCTGGGCAAGGCAAAAAGAGCACTATTTCTTGCCGAATGCGACAAGTCATTGACGCCAGTAACTAATTCAACCATCTTCGATGATAGCACGGGCACAGATCAAGCTATGGGCAATGTGTTATTGGCGCAATGTTCCCGCGCAACGCATGAAAACTGTAAAATGCTGATCGTTTTGCAGGTTTCTGAAAGCGATGCTTATAGCCTTAAATTAAAAGACAGCAATCAAAACAAAATTACTTTATTAATGTAACCACTATGATGAATACTCAAGCAGCCTTGCATTTTCGTCGCATCGGCATTCTAACTATTTTTGCCGTTTATGTTGTCATTCTTATGGGCGGCATAGTCAGAGCATCAGGCGCCGGCATGGGCTGCCCTGACTGGCCAACATGCTTTGGAAAATGGATACCGCCCACGCAAGAGTCGCAGTTACCGGCCAATTATCACGAAATATATGCTGAACGCGGCTATGAAAACACACAATTTAACCCGGTAAAAACCTGGACTGAATACACCAATCGATTAGTGGGTGTGAGCATTGGATTTTTGATTTTCCTGACTGCCTGGTCATCACGCATTTATCTTAAAACCGACAAAACCATTTTTTATTTATCGTTAGGCAGTTTTTTTCTGGTGGGTTTTCAAGGCTGGCTCGGTTCAAGTGTCGTTGCAAGCAACCTAAAACCCGTCATGATTACCTTACACATGCTGTTGGCTTTAGTTATAGTGGCTTTATTGATCTATACCATTGCCCGATCGCAGCGCGATTTTCTCAGTCAACTTGACACCCGCTTGTTGCCCGATAAATTTAAAACCGTCTTGATCGCTGCGATTATCATGACCTTATTACAAGTCGCCATGGGCACTCAGGTCAGAGAGGCGGTAGATTTTATTGCTCGCGAACACATTGAACGTCAATATTGGCGCGATGATTTTCCGATTATCTTTTACATACATCGATCCTTTTCGTCGATAATTCTTTTTACCAATTTATGGTTAGTATGGAAACTATATCAATCTGTTGATAAGCAGAGTCTATTATTTCGTATTGGCTTAGCGCTTGCAGCGCTGGTAATCATAGCAATTCTGGCGGGTGTTGGCCTGGATAGACTGGGTGTGCCGCCCATCGTCCAACCCATTCACTTGTTAATGGCCAATCTGATTTTTGGCGCGCAGTTTTTTCTTTATAGTTGCCTGAATTACGCAGCTAAAAACCAGGCTCAGATTGTAGAAGCCCGTATCGATTAATAGCGGATACGAATTTGATAATTGTCATGTAACGGTGAAAGCTCGACAACGCTTTTCTCCGCCAAGCCCGAGCTTGATAACATTCAGGGTTTAATCACAGATGACTTTGCTGAAATAGTCACTCCAGCGAGGATAAGTTTTTTTTCATTTCCTGCCGACAGGAATCATTATGAAAATTCATCAATTCAGCGCAGAAGAGGCGCTTGCCAGCCTTAAAAGCCGTCACGAGGGCTTGTCTCAAGCAGAAGCCCGGCAACGCCTTGACGAGTATGGCGCAAATCAGGTTGAAGAAGTCCGAGGGGAATCCCTCATTCTCCGTTTCACCAAGGAGTTTGTCCATTTTTTTGCGCTGATTCTCTGGCTGGCAGCGGGTTTGGCATTTTTCGCAGAATCCCGGCAACCGGGTGGAGGCATGGCAATTTTGGGTTATACCGTCCTCGGCGTTATTATCATCAATGGCTTGTTCTCGTTTTGGCAGCAGTATAGAGCAGAGCGTGCCATCACCGCCTTACAAAAGCTCTTGCCGTATTACGTCAAGGTCATCCGGGACGGGGAGCTAGCACAAATTCTAGTTGCCAATCTGGTACCCGGCGATATTGTCTTATTGCAGGAAGGTGATAACGTGCCGGCAGACTGCCGTTTGCTCGAAGCCTTTTCCTTGCGTGTCAATAACGCCACCCTTACCGGGGAGTCACTGCCAAAAATGCGTGACGCGCAACCTTCTTCGGAAGAAAACCTGGAGCATAGCCGTAATAGTTTGTTAGCGGGCACTTCGGTAGTGTCAGGTGAAGGGCGGGCTTTGGTTTTTGCGACCGGGATGCATACGGAATTTGGCAAGATTGCCCATTTAACGCAAACTTCGGTTAAGAGCATTTCACCGCTGCAATTGGAAATCACGCGTCTAAGCCGCATCATTGCTTTGCTGGCGATGACGCTGGGCGTCGTGTTTTACTTCATCGGGCACAGTATGGGCTTGTCATTTTGGGAAAACTTCATCTTCGCAATAGGCATCATTGTCGCCAACGTACCCGAAGGCTTGTTACCTACAGTCACTCTATCACTAGCCATGGCAACGCAACGCATGGCGAAACGCAATGCCCTGATTCGGCATTTGCCTTCGGTCGAGGCCTTGGGTTCGGCAACAGTGATTTGTACCGACAAAACCGGCACACTCACCGAGAACCGTATGACCGCGAACGCGCTTTACCTGGATGGGCAAATGTACACGCCAACGGCGATACTGAGGCAGCCGGAATTGGCTCGGCTACATCGCCGCTTTTTCGAAGATGCGCTGCTTTGCCATAACCTGAAAGAAACCATGAAAGCCGGTCAATGGCAAGCGCTGGGTGATCCCATGGAAGTCGCCCTTGTACGCATGGCAAAAAACTGTCTGGGCGAGGCGATTACTTATCCGAAAATCAACGAAGTGCCTTTCGATACCGATCGCAAGCGTCTCTCCACCATCCACCAGACACCCAAGGGCGTAGTGCTTTATTGCAAGGGCGCTTTGGAAATGTTGCTGCCGCTGTGCAATCAGGTTCAAACAGGAAGCGAGATAACACAGCTAACTCAAGAATTACGGCAGCATTTTCTTTACGCTCAGGAAGAGATGGCAAGCAAGGGTCTGCGGGTGCTGGCGTTTGCGTGGCGAGAATTAGATAATGGGCATAATGCCCAGGCTCAGGAACAGGACTTGATTCTGTGCGGGCTGGTTGGTTTGGAAGATCCTCCCAGACCGGAGGTGGCAGGCGCTATTCTGAAATGCCGGGAGGCGGGCATTAAAGTCATCATGGTGACCGGCGATCATCCACATACCGCATTAGCGATCGGCCGGCAAATCGGTCAGATTCAGTCGGATAATCCGGTGGTTATTACCGGGATGCAATTGCGTAAATTATCGGAAACTCAACTTCGCCTTGCTCTGGATGCCCCTGACATCATCTTTGCCAGGGTTGGCGCCGATCAGAAAATGCGTATCGTTGCCGCCTTGAAGAAGAAAAAACACATCGTCGCTGTCACCGGCGACGGCGTCAACGATGCTCCTGCGCTGAAAATGGCGGACATCGGTATTGCCATGGGGTTAACGGGAACCGATGTAGCGAAGGCTGCAGCCGACATGATTCTGCTTGACGACAATTTCGCCAGCATCATTGCCGCCATTGAGGAAGGTCGAGCGGTTTATGACAACATTCGCAAGTTTCTCACTTACATCCTTACCTCCAACATTCCGGAAATTGTGCCTTACCTGGCCTTTGCCCTACTCAAGATCCCCCTACCCTTAACTATTATTCAGATTCTGGCGGTTGATTTGGGCACGGACATGCTACCCGCATTAGGCCTCGGCGCGAGTAAGCCTGAACCTGGCATCATGACCAAACAGCCGCGCTCACGCAAAGAGCGGCTGCTCGACTGGCGCCTGCTGGTACGCGCGTATCTTTTTTTAGGCATTCTGGAGGCTATTGTCGCAATGGCGGCCTATTTCTTTGTGCTGCACGGCGGCGGTTGGCATTGGGGTGAAAGTCTGGAAGCTAAGGATTCTTTATACCTGCAAGCCACTACCGCTTGTTTTAGTGCCATCATCGTCACGCAAATCGTCAATGTATTTCTTTGCAAAACGCCGGGGCGCAGTCTATTCAGTGGGCAATTGTTCGACAATCGCATTATCCTCTGGGGTATCGCTCTCGAAATCGCACTGGTTCTGGTCATAGCTTATACCCCTTGGGGCAATTTGATTTTTGGCACTGCACCCATTGCACCTGAAGTCTGGCTGTTTATGCTGCCCTTTGCTTTAGGAATGCTGATGCTGGAAGAATTACGCAAAGTTGTTGTCTTTAAGTTATACGGTAAGGAGTAATCTTAAAACACTAGTTCACCCTAAAGGCAGAGATACTAATTGAATTCTGTGCTTTAGACAGGTCTTTTTTAAACTTATGCCAATGCCGGTGAAAAGCTTGCGCACAAAAATATCCTGCAAGCTCTGGGGACTAAACGACGTCAAAGGTTAAAATGCAACATATTGCATCGCATGTTTGGCTTTGTTGGGGCGCAATACGCTATCGCTATAGCTGACTACAAGCAAATGTTTTGTAACTGCGATCCTATTGACCATCAATAAAAATTGCGGAAGGGGTAAATACTTCTCCGGCCCTTAATAACCCGGCACCCGAACCTATCCGCGTTGAGCCGCTGCATTACTGTATTTCCGTCATTATTTTTTTGATTTTAACCAATACTTGTTCTTGTTGCTCCACAGTAAGCTTGCTAAACTCCTGTTCAAACTCGGTCAGAGTATAGGCAGGTTCGCTGGTAGCGTTGTTTGATGGGCTAAGGCCGCAATCAGCGAGTACATGCTTTATGGGTTCTGCTGCATTATCCAATGGCATTGAACTTGATAAAACTGTTCGCAGCATGGTGTTGACTCGAATGAAAATGGCTTGCCCAGACAACATATCATCAGCAATGCGTTTAGCAAACTCATCTGAATAGCCTTTGCGTTTGGAGTCCGGGAATGTTTTCATTTGAACGGTTACAGGTGTTTTTTTATCGATTTGATATTCCAGATTAAAGTTGCTGTTTTGTGAGGCGATCAAGTCGTCCGCGTCAATGACAGCTTGCAATTTATTTCCTTTGCAAACGATTTCCAGCATCATGTTGTCATAAAGACCAGGCCGGGGCAAAGGTGATTGGGCAAAGCTGTATGTCTGATTGGTTAAACTGTCGCTTTCTTGATGATAGCTCCAGGTATTACCTGCCCATGCATTTAAAGGACAAGCCATTAAAAGCGCCAACAATGTAGCTGTCTTGCTGTTACCGACAAAACGGTAGTGTTTCATTTAGGACCCCTGGAAGGTTTTGTATTGGCATTTTAATAGAGGGAGAAGTATGCCCGGCTCATCCGGCAAAAATGTTGAGTTCAACATAATAAAAACGTGCGAAAGTGTGTGTAAAAAGCGGCTGAGGTTTAGGCAACTAACCTCTCCAATTCCTTGGTTAAAACAATATAAGGCATCAGGTTTACCGGCAAAACCGTATTGATTTCCTGATAAATCCTCTGGTATCGATTGAGTTTTTGCCGTTCGGACGGCAACTCAAAATACTCAGAACACGTTGAAAATTTGCCTATCAGGATGTTGTTAATCATCATGCCTATGATGCGTTTTATATCCGCCTGTAAATTAGCCGATACTTTTTGCTCCCAGTAATCATGAGAGGGCATTTTTCCCAACTGGTTGTAGATTTCATCTAAACCCAGATACCGGGTAATTTCATTGAACAGTTTGAAAACAGTGACAAAGTCTGTTGCGGTTTCAGCGGCTAAGGAAACGATAAACGGGAAATCATCAAGACTGGCAATAAACACCATTCTTTGTGCCAGCTCTTCCGGAGCACCATCTTGGTGGTATTGCTCCAGTTGTTTTTTAACAAAATTGCTATCTTGCTGATTAAAATAGTTTTCAAAGTCCTTTAAATAACGACTATAGCAGTTGATGGTCTTTGCATCCGGACGAATTTTTTTATTGTGCAATAAAGCCCACCGACAAAAACCAGCGAGCTTTTTTTCAAGTTGTAGCAATAAATGATATTGTGTATCCGCCATCATTTTATTGTCCAGCGCGTAAATCCCTTGACGTAGCGAATCACCTTCCAAAACCCGGTCAAAGGCCAGATAAGAACCGGCATAATCCAGAATATTGGTGTTTTCGCTGTCGCTATCAAGCGTCAAAAAGCCACATCCTGCCTGATTGATTATTTTATTACTGACGATGGTCGCTTTAATTTCATCGGCCAAGGGGTGAGTGGAAAGATAATTCGCGAATTGCTCAACGATCTGATCAGGAAAATAAGCGCGTAAATAACATTCACAACATTCATCATGCAGCAAGGCAGTTTGGTCCTGTATTTGCTGAGTCAGGTACATTTTGGAGGCCGCCATTAATACAGCAAGCTCAGGACGGCTAATTATTTGCCCGGGCCTGGATAAAATTGTTTTGGTTGGCGGAAAAGATTCAACTGTCCGATCAAAAAAACCAGCGGCTTCCAAGCGTTCAGCGAGCTGCAAAAATACTGCCGAATTGTCGGCACTGCGCAACTGATCCAAAGATAAACAAAGGCTTTGCGCATAATTATTGGCCAATACCTGCTGGCATACCTCGCCGGTTATACTATTGAATAACGCTTGATAATCAGTAATAACGTTTTTCTTTTGCAGGCCCGTCAGCAAGATTTTTAAATTAACTTCATGGTCGGAGGTATCTACACCCGCCGAATTATCGACGGCATCGGTATTGATACGGCCTCCCCGCAAGCTGTATTCAATTCGCGCTTTTTGGGTGAAACCCAGATTTGCCCCTTCGCCAACCACGCGAGCATTCAGATTGGTGGCATCCACCCGCACATTGTCATTGCTTCGGTCGCCGACCTCTTCATCCTTTTCAGTGCTGGCCTTTATGTAGGTACCGATACCACCCAGCCATAATAAGTCTACCGATGCCGACAACAGGTAACGTATCAGGGATTCTCCATCCAGCGATTTGTAACGTATGCCTAGCCATTTTTTCAACTCGGAAGAAATAGGAATATCCTTGTCCGACCGAAAATAAATGCCACCCCCTTTAGAAATAAGTGTCCGGTCATAATCATTCCAGCTTGATCCGGGTAATTCAAACAAACGTTTGCGTTCATTGAACGGTGCAATGCTATCAGACGGGCTCGGGTCAATAAAAATATGCTGCCCACTAAATGCAGCTAATAACCTTATAAACGGTGACAATAACATGCCATTGCCAAAAACATCACCATCCATACTGCCTATCCCGACCACAGTAAAGGCTTCGTTTTGAATATCTTTGCCTAATTCGCGAAAATGCCGTTGTACGCATTTCCAAGCCCCGCGTGCAGTAATGCCTAACGCCTTGTGGTCATAACCATGAGAACCGCCACTGGCAAACGCATCACCCAACCAGAATTTATAGTCGGCAGATACTGCATTGGCGATATCTGAAAAACTCGCTGTGCCTTTATCAGCAGCCACCACTAAATAGGGATCGGGATCATCATAGCAGACGATAGTGTCAGGGCGAACAACACTGCTCTCACTGTAATTGTCAGTTAAATCCAGCAAGCTGCGTATCAGCGTGATGTAGGCCTTTTTCCCAGCCGATTTAAAATCAGTATTTGAGCTGTTTTTCTTCACTACAAAACCGCCTTTAGCCCCGGTTGGAATAATCAAGGCGTTTTTACTGATCTGGGTTTGCATGAGCCCCAATATTTCAGTTCTGAAATCATCGGGGCGATCGGACCATCGTATTCCCCCACGCGAAATCCTGCCGCCGCGCAGATGAATGCCTTCCATGTCGACTTCATGAACATAAATCTCGTTTTGCGGTTTTGGGGAGGGCATATCAATGATACCCAGGCTGTTGATTTTGAACGCGACAAAAAAATCTTCCAGGCTACGCCGTAGATGAAAATTACAGCGCATCGTCGCATCTATCTGATTAAACAGAGTGCGTAAAATTCTGTCATCATTAATGTCGGAAACCGACGCCATGCTTTCGAGTAATTGCAGACGCAATGGAAATAGAGCCTGTTCTTCTCTGAGCACCGGATCATCCCACTCCGGATTAGGCCTGAAGCGGGCTTCAAAATAATTAAACAGACACAGTGCAACATGTGGATTGTTAATTAGGGCATGATGAAAAGTGTCGCGCGTGGTTTGATGACCCAGTTGTAAATAATAATTTCGATAAGCCCGGAGTACATCAATTTCTTGCCAGGCCATTCCGGTTAAAACCAGCAGCTTATTGAGGGGGTCATTTTCACTTTTCCCCTCCAGTATGACTTTAATAGTGTTCAGCAACTGACTATCTACACTACTTAAAGGTACGCATTGGCTGGTTGCTGTTTGAATAGTGAAGCTTCTAATAAATTGCGTGGCGCCATCAACTGAAATAGGAAACTGCACCTGATCCAGCACTCTTAAGTACATATTCTCCAAAACCGGTATGTATTCATCCAGAAAACGTTCCTGTTGACTGTAAAAATGTAGCCGATAATGCGCTATGTCTTTATAAGGCTTAAGTAGGCTGATACTTTGATCTTTTGGGGTGGTTAGTCGCTCAAGATGCAGACTATCTTTTAACGCGTAACGCGGCGATACTAAGGCTTGATAGCCATCCGGGAAAGCGAATTGATATTTTTGCCACAACTGCTTGCCGGTTTCCCTGCCCAAAGCTCGTTCAGCTATTTCCTGGAACGAAACCATCCATGAACTGATAAGTTTATTCATTTGCGCGTCCCTTTATCCACCGTATCAATTATCTTTTGTCAGGGTTATTTTCAAATCTCACTCACGATATAGGTAAGGGAATAAAAACCTTTTTAAATTTTTTTTAGTTAGCAAAATCACGACGATTTACGCCTTTGTGTCTAATCAATTTGTTCACTAATTGTATGGAAGCGCTATAGATATTTTATAATTTCCAAAACATTGCAATCACTTTGTTTGGTATAGGTAACTGAATCCATCAATGTTCGAATGAAATAGAGCCCCATCCCGCTTTCTTTGGGCTGATCAAAATCTGGTAACGGTATGGTTTCCAGATCAAAGCCCTGTCCATGATCATAAACCTTGATATTCAGCTCATTATCCTGAATATGAATGGTTATCCTGACCGTGTCTTTCGGGGTCATTAGTGTGGCATGTTTGATGGCATTAGTAGTTGCTTCCGTTAATACCAGATTTAAATGATAAGCCAAAGCCTCTCGATCGCCAGAAAAATCATCGAGATCTTTCGCTATATGCTCACCAATACTACCGATCAAATCCAGATATTTAGTCTGTGTCGGGATGATGACATCCACCTGAAGAACCGAATTACACATACACAACCTCTAGGCTTCGTTTTCAAAAGCTTCATTTAAATCAGTATAAATTTCAAAAACCCTGTTTAACCGGGTTAACTCAAACATCGATAATACCTGTTGCTTGCAACTCGCTAAGGCAAGTTTGCCGGATTTAGCCGCCGCATTTTTATAACCTGACAGCAATGCGCCCAAACCGGAGCTATCTATAAAGCGAACGCCTTCCAATTGGACAATAATATTGACCTCACCATGTTCTATCATGTGCAGAATATATTCCTTTAATTCACCCGAATTATGCGCGTCTATTCTTTCTTCCTGAATGTATATAACACTGTAACCATTCATTTTTTCGAGTTTCAATTTCATTAGTTTATTATCGCCGAAAGTTGAAGTTGACTGAGTCTGGGTTTTTTAGTTTGAGTAACGTGCATGGAAGAAAACACCCATGACGCATTGCGCAGCATGTAGAGGTGAATTTTTTCCCCTGGGCGAATGAAATTGATTAACTGTGTCATGCACGTTACTAAATTAGTTATTATTAACAGCCCTCCATTTTATAAATGGCATACCCGTGGTCGTCGATTTGTTGCCTT
>Ga0209797_10000635_pt1 | contig 17603 bp, 10 predicted proteins | sample DOMMetBare3Fresh_2_FD_187472 | JGI IMG/M metagenome (GOLD analysis project Ga0209797, IMG submission 187472) | Wetland sediment microbial communities from St. Louis River estuary, USA, under dissolved organic matter induced mercury methylation -... | ecosystem: Environmental > Aquatic >... | reverse complement strand
AAAGGAGGTGGTTTGAACAAGTTTGATAAGATGAGTGAACGGTTTGTTGCCTACACCACAAAAGATGGATTACCGGATAACACAGTATGTGGAATTCTCAGTGATGATAACGGTAATTTATGGTTAAGTACCAATAAGGGCATTTGTAAATTCACTGCACCATCTTCAGAAAATAATAGGGTTATCTGCCGTAATTATAATATGAGTGATGGCCTGCCGGGTGATGAACACTATTTCAATACCTGCGTAAAAGGGGATAATGGCACTTTATACTTTGCGAGTACTGCAGGGTTGGTCGCTTTTAATCCCGATGAATTAACTGACAATACTTTTATTCCTCATGTTGTCATTACAGAATTCAAAGTGCTGAATAAATCGGTCGTGCCGAATGATTCAACGGGAATTTTAAAACTTCCGGCAGATGAAACCAAAGAGATAAAGCTTTCTTACCGCCAAAATGTTTTCTCATTTACGTTTGCAGCCCTGAGCTATGTACATCCTGAAAAAAATCAGTATGCTTATATGCTTGAAGGATTTGATAAGGATTGGATCTACACCGATGCGACTACAAGGGTCGCAACCTATACCAACCTCAATGCCGGGACATATATTTTCAAAATAAAAGGAAGTAACAATGATGGTGTATGGAATGAAACACCTGTAGAAATTAAACTCATCATCACACCACCATGGTGGCAAACCCTGTGGTTCAAACTGCTTTGTGTGTTGGCAGGAGGAATAATTCTTTATATCATCTATAAGAGCCGTATGCAAAAGATGCTGGACATTCGCCGTATAAGAAATAAAATTGCCAGCGATCTGCATGATGATCTCGGAGCTACTCTCAGCAGCATTTCCATCATGAGTGAACTGGTGAACCAGCAGGTAAAAGACCAATCGCCACAAGCAAGTTCATTGCTTGAAAAGATCGGGAGCAGTTCACGCAACATGATTGAATCAGTGAATGATATGGTGTGGGCCATCAATCCTCAGAATGACAGTTTTGAAAACATCATCAAACGTATGCGGACCTTTGCTTCTGAAATACTATCTGCAAAAGATATTGCCTTTCATTTTGATTTTGATAAGAACCTGTTGCAGTCAAAACTGAAGATGGAAATGCGAAGGAATTTTTATTTAATTTTTAAAGAAGCAGTGAATAATGTTGCTAAATATTCGCAGGCAGCCAATGCATTTGTAATGATCTGGAACCGGGAAAATAATTTAAAGATGACGATCAGGGATGATGGCAGCGGTTTTGAAAGGAATACTGTAAAAGCCGGAAACGGCTTGATCAATATGCAGCAACGGGCCGAAATAATGAAAGCGAGATTTAACCTCGAATCCATTCCCGGCAAGGGAACAATTATTGAACTTGAATTTAAAAATGAATAACCATGAGTATACGTGTGGCAATATTTGAAGATAAATCATTACTCAGGGAAAGTTTATACCAGCTGATCAATGGCGCTGATGGCCTGACATGCGTAGGTGCATTTGCAGATTGTAGTGAAATTATTTTCAACCTGAAAAGAACAACGCCTCAGGTAGTGCTGATGGATATCCAGATGCCAGGTATAAATGGTATAGTAGGAGTCAAGATCATCAAAGAAAATTTTCCTGAAATAAGAATCATCATGCAGACGGTGGTGGAAGATGATGATAAAATATTTGCTTCCATCTGCAGTGGTGCATCTGGTTATCTTTTAAAAAATACAACTCCTGCCAGGATATTACAGGCAATCGTAGAAGTGTATGAAGGCGGCGCACCCATGACTCCTGCTATTGCACAAAAGGTATTGGATAAATTTCGCCGGCAATCTCCCGCATCATTAGAAGAATTGAATACTCTCTCAGCCCGTGAGAAGGAAATTCTAGAATGTTTGGTGGAAGGAATGAGTTATAAAATGATCGCTGCCGCCTGTAAAATAAGTATTGATACTGTTCGGTTTCATATCCGCCATATCTACGAGAAACTGCATGTGGGTTCCAAATCAGAGGCAGTGAGTAAAGCGATGCGGGGAAAAATTGTTTAATCAATCTTCCCCACCATGTTTTCCGGTTTCACCCATTCATCAAACTGCTCCGAAGTAACATAGCCTAATTTAACTGCCATCTCTTTTAAAGTCGTGCCCTGCTTATGCGCTTTTTGTGCAATCTCAGCAGCTTTGTAATATCCGATTTTGGTATTGAGTGCAGTTACCAGCATTAAACTATTATCAACATGCTTTTTAATATTCACTTCTATCGGTTCTATACCTACTGCACATTTATCATTAAAAGAAAACACGACCATTGCCAATTGACCTTGCGCTTTGCAGAAAGTTATAGATCATTACCAGATAAAAAATTGATTTTTAATTGAGTTTTAGTTTTTTTGTTTGCTTTTTCATTTTTTTTAATTTTTGAGTTGAAAGTATTTTACTGTATCCTCAATATCTTGTATTCACAGGTATATGGCCCGGAGTAAGTTGTAGTATTAGTAGTATCATTCCTCGTACTATACAGGAACCCCGATGTAGACCCCGTAATATAGCCACCAACGGGTCCATATTCAGTTACATTTGTCGAGTCAAAGGGATTTAAATAATTATCGTACGATAACCCTTTCATATTGGCTGTAAACCAAAATGAATATCTGCCGGGGGGGACATTTCCGGCCGAAACATTTTCATGGCGGATACCCATGACTATCCAATATGCAGGATTCTTGCCTAAAGTATCTGAATATATCTCGGTTTGCTTAATAGATCCCGACGTATCATTTGTTCTATTATATCCCCAAAACATATACTTGGGAAGCGACCATGTATAACTTACATCCTTTATAGTAAGTTTGATGTATTGGCTGGTATCAACAGAAAATCCTGAATTCCATGGTGTAAAATGGTGGACATAGCCAATATAATCATCTCCTTGCCTTGATGCAACACCTTCCTGCTTCCATACTCCATCTGTAACATCAAAATACCAAAGAGGCATCAAAGAAGAAGAAATACCGGTCAATGCAGATGGAATGGGTATGGTGATGGTTGCAGTTTTCCCATTGGCCAATTGAAGCTTGTTGCCTGCGCCATCATTCAGTTCCACTGCAACCACGCCAACTGATTGCAAAGTCCCCGGCTGATTATTAACGTTGACAACATTTATATTACCCGGCATGTAAGAAGCGAAATTCGCATCAGTGGGATTTAAGTAGCGGGCAGAAACGGAAACTTTTCCTGTATAGGGATTACCATTAGATGCAATAACAAACCCAGGGATAAAATTGATGGAACCACCGCCCTGAATGTTAACATTACCACCCGTTGTTGCAGCTATAGTTCCCGAAACAGTTTTGGCAATTAGCTGAATAACTGCATTGCTGACAGCGTTGTTAGTTGCTGTAAATTTTTTTGCACCCTCAAAAAATCCCGTCTTAGTAACAGTTACTACAATAGCATTTGAACTGAACTGTACTTTAGTAAGGATGAATTTGCCACTTGCATCAGTGGTTGCAGTAGCCGATCCGCCGGTAACGGTTGCATTGCTTACCGGGGAATTATTCAAATCGGTTATCACGCCCTGAACAGAACCATTGCCTGTTCCGGTGCCGGATCCATTCCCATCTCCAGGGCCCGATTGAATACTTTTTTTGCAGGCGAATAGAATAATTATTGAAGTAATAATTATTAAACTAATAGAATTTGCTTTGGTGAAAGTTTTCATTATTTTATTTTTAAAAATTTTTATTTAAATATTAAATCATTCGTCTCTTTTACCAATGCCAACCAACAACTTTATCGCTTTACTAAAAAAATGCTTGTTGCATTGGCGTTGTAAGTGCCATTAGTAAGTGATATAGCTACACCATTTTTCCAATATTTGGCTACCGAAACAGATCCGTTGAATCCATATCCCGCCACATATACATCATTACCTAAGATGGCTATAGAAGATGCAGAGGTACCACCCGCGAGTGTTATAGCCTGTCCGTTTTTCCAATATATGGCTACACTGTTTTCAGAACCTGCTGCATATACATCACTGCCAACAACGGTTATCGAATTTGCAGTAGACACTTTTGTACCATCAGTGAGTGGTATTGCTATTCCATTTTTCCAATATTTGGCTATGTTGCCAGTACTGCTGCTGCTACTGTCATATCCCGCCACATACACATCACTGCCTGTAACTGTAATAGATTTTGCATAAGTAGTTTTTGTGCCATCAGATAGTGCTATAGCCTGCCCATTTTTCCAGTATTTCGCAATGATAACACCCGCCCCGTTGGACTCATATCCTGCTATATATACATCGCTCCCATAAACGGTAACGGAATTTGCCATAGCGTTCTTTGTTCCATCTGTCAGAGTTGTAAACTGACCGGGACCCCAGTATTTAACTACGGAAACAGAGTCGTTATAATCATACCCAGCCACATAAATATTACTGCCCACAACGCTAATGGAATTTGCACCGGAACGCTGAGATGAACCTCCGTAAAATCCAGTCTCCCCATTATCAACGGTTCCATTGAATATGTTGCCTTTCCAAAATGCGGCTCCTAAACTTGTTTCAGCAATATATACATAGCCGTTATCTACGGCGATTGAATTTGAGAAGGAATCATGTCCGCCACGAGTGATTGGTCTCATTTGTCCATTTTTCCAGTATTTGGCTACTGCAATAGTTCCGCCTGAACCGTCATATTCATATCCCGCCACATATACATCTACATCGCTTTGCGTTGTATCTTGACAAGTGTTGTTAATTTTTATATTGGCAAGAACTGTATCCTTACTAATTGGACCAATATTTTTTGAATATAGAATAGCGCCGCAGTCACCATATACTTTCATGATCAGCATTTCATTCACAGGCACCAAGCCGCTTACAGTTCCGGTATTATCTGTACGGCCATTAGTAGCACCTGCACCACCACCCGTTGAATCTAATCGGATAATGTTTACCAGTTTATTGGCAAATGGAGTTCCACGGGTACTGTCTGTAAAACTTGCCGTAAGATTTACAGATCCTGCAATATCTCCTACACTCCAAAACGAAAAATGATTTACAACACCAACATAATTACTTCCCTGTTTTGAAGCAATTCCCTCCTGTTTCCATAATCCATTTGTATTATCAAAATACCAAAGTGGAATACTGGCTGGTGCTTTGTTTAGTAATGCTGAGGAAATGGGCAAGGTAATAGTGGCCGTTTTGCCTGATGCTAATTGCAACTTATTTCCTGAAGCATCATTCATCTCCACTGCAACTGCACCGAAGGATTGAAGTGCGCCCTGCGGATTATTAGAGTTGACAATTTTCAAATCTCCCGGGGCATAAGCGCTGAAATTCGGATCTGTAAGATCTAAATAATGCGCTGAAACGGTAACGCTTCCTGAATATGCGTTGCCGTTAGATGCTGTGATAAACCCGGAGCTAAAATTAATGGAACAGCTACCGGCTATTGTAACATTACCTCCCGATGTTGCAGAAAAACTTTCTGAAACAGTTTTGGGTATTAGCTGGATTTTTGCGTTGTTGACTGAATTATTACTTGACACAAAATTTTTTGAACCTTCAAAAAATCCATCTTTAGTAACTGTCAACAAAACTGTATTGTTGCTGAACTGCACTTTGCTTAAAGCGAATTTGCCACTTGCATCAGTGGTTCCAGTGGCCGTTCCACTTGTAACAGTTGCGTTGCTTACAGGTGATTTATTCAAATCAGTAACAATGCCCTGAACTGTGCCATTAGTAGTTCCTGTGCCGTTGTCATTCCCATTTCCGGAACCAGATTGGATATCTTTTTTGCAGGCAGATAAAATAGTTATTAAAATAATAATTATTGAAATGATATTTTTTGAATAAAGTTTTTTCATTTTTTTAGGTTTAGCGTTATTTATCCTATCGCAAAAAAATTTTTCACAATGCCGTTTATTTCTTTACTAAGAAAATAGAGTGTGCCTCGGAAGATGAATACTTTGAAACATCTCCAAGAATTACAGGGGTTCCATTCTTCCAGTATTTTGCAACATAAGTGTAAGAACCAGCAGTCACTTCTTCATAACCTGCCACATACACATCACTTCCTGAAACAGCGATGGATGTCGCTTGGGCCAACTTTGAACCATCGGTAAGTTTCACCGGGTTCCCGTTTTTCCAGTATTTGGCTATCGTTTCAGCGTAAACACCGTTAACAAGCCTGCTGTATTCATACCCCGCCACATATACATCCGTTCCTGAAACAGCTATGGATGTTGCTTCCGCATATGTTGACCCGTCGGTCAGGTTTACTAAGTTTCCGTTTTTCCAGTATTTGGCTACAGACATCCCGTTGACTTCTTCCTCATACCCCGCCACATACACATCATTTCCTGAAACAGCTATGGACGTTGCATAGGTATTTTTTGTACCGTCTGAGAGGCCTACCGGGTTTCCATTTTTCCAGTATTTAGCTACATAATAAGAGCCGTACTTTTCTTCAGACCCTGCCACATAAACATCCGTTCCTGAAACTGCCATGGATGTTACAGAGGCCCAACTCACAGATGGACCACCACCAATATTCAGTTCCACCGGGCTACCATTTTTACAGTATACGGCTACGCCGTTACCGCCTCCTGCTACATATACATCATTTCCAGATTTAATGATTGATGCCAGATAGACCGGTGTTAAACCTCCGGTCAGATCAACCGGCATACCGTTTTTCCAACATATTCCATAATAATGCTCTCCAGTATTTGGACTCTGATATATCTCATACCCGGTCATATATACATCATTTCCTGAAACAGCAATGGAAAGGGATTTGGCTCCCAGTAAACCGTAATAAGGTGTAAAATTATAATGAGCACTATCTATGAGCACCAGACTGCCATTTTTCCAGTATGCAGGTATACCAGCGCTAAGATCTGATACATATCCAGCCACATAAACATCCACTTGTGAAATAGTATTTGTATTGACACTGGTATTGGCTACTTCACTTGATAATTCCTTTTGACAGGAATATAAACCGAGTACAATCAGTAGTAAGAAAAATTTTTTTTTCATTTCGTTTTTGGTTTAGTAGCAGATTTATTTATTTAATTACCGAAAGTTTTTTTGTTTCAGAATAACCGCCTGTATTTAACCTCAATAAATAAATTCCTGCAGGTACAGCATTTCCTTTTTCATCATTTACATTCCAGTGAATGTTGTAAGTGCCTGCTGCTACTTCATTGTTAACTAATGTTTTTATTTGTCTTCCCATTACATCATATATTTTCAACGATACTTTTCCTGGTTGGGGAGCTGAGTAAGTGATGGTAGTGAATTGTGAAAAAGGGTTAGGAAAATTCTTTAGCTGATATGTTGGTTTGATTTGAATTGTTTCATTCACTACAAAAGATCTATTTGATAGCGTTCCTGGTGCAGAAGAGCATGCTCCTAATGCATCTCCATGCGAAAGATGATTTGCTATACTTGCATTCGAAACAAATATCGTCGCTTCTTTATGACACATCACAGTAAGATTATTTGCATAGGAATAACCAAGAGCAGGTCCATTGTACTTAAAAATTCCTTTTGCCGGATTTGTATTAATACCACCTGTAAAGCCGGTGTATGAATTAACCATCGCAACACAAAAATGTTCGACTGCCGTATCTATCGTGATCCATGTATTTCCATCATCAACAGAATAAGATGATCCAATGCCATTTAATGATCCGTTTTCAGCGTATCCTGGAAAATCATGAGCACCTGTACTTACAAAAGTTGAAACAGTGCCGGGAACATAACACAGATCATTGGTAAACCATGTTCCGGTAGTTTCTACCTCTTCCCATGTAATTGCGCCATCACTTGTTCTGTAGAGTTCACCATGCACACTCCATAAGCCATGCAACTCATCACGCATTTTAAGATTACTGAATTCTATATTTGCCTGGTTAGTTTCATATGCAGCCCAATGCAATCCTTTATCAAGCGATTTCCATACCCGTCCTGAGGTACTTACGGTCCAAAAAATGCTTCCTATTCCTTCCGATGAAAACACATAACTGAATTCGTCTGCTAAAGCCATAGGCATATTGGCATCCGGCACTCTTGTCCAGTGATTTCCTCCATCCTGTGTAGTGAAAATGGTCATGCAGCCATCATCGCTCGGGTCACCAAAAATGAGTCCTTCATTTTCGTTGAAGAAATAAATATCTGCGAAGAAGCTGAATGCTTCTCCAAAATCATAATTGAACTGTTCTGTCCACGTGACTCCACCATCTGTTGTTTTTACAACTTTTGTATTTCCATTATCAAAATTTGCAAGGCTACCATAACAAAGTGTGGCGCTCAACGGCGCAATGCCAACCAAAGTATAACCGGGAAAAGCAACGACATTTCCTGCTGTCCAGTGATTGCCTCCATCTGTTGTTCGTGTAAAATCGCTGGATGCTGGAACTTCCCAAACGGGATTAAATGCATCACCACCAATTCCCCATGCGACCTTGTCTCCGACAGCTATCAGTTCAAGAAGTCCATACCGGGGTCTGAGAATGTTACTGGCTTTTGAGATCCATTGAGCTTGCGTAAATGTTTCTGAAAATATTCCTGCTAATAACAGAACAAGGAAATTTATTTTTTGAATTGTCTTTTTCATAACAGTTCGTTTAAGTGCTTTCGGAAAAAGGCAGAAGAAAATTTCTCCTGCCACATCATTTTTTAATTGTCACTCATCTTTCAAAAACTTCACCTTACTTAAAATATTATTGCAAACTTTTTTCCCAAGCGAAAACCCTTTATCAATAGAAGCCTGGTAATGTATCCCCCCAAATATTCTTGAATTTCCCATTTCTCTTCCAAGCTCATCAAAGGAGTTATAATGCCTTGCGGGGAGAGATGGGGTCAGATAACTGTAATGATTCAATGTCAGATCAAAATTTTCCCCAAGTGCATCAGTAAGCATTACTGAGACTACACCGCCATTCACCGCATGAGCAGCTGGAAATTCAGGATGACCAGGTGTGGCGAATTGTGCATTCCATGTTGAATGCCCCATTACATTTCTTATATAGGTTATCGGCCTTACAAGATTGACCTGGTATTTTTTCACAAATGCTATCATAAGCGCATCATAGGTACCAAGACCCAGTTTTGCATAAGCCAATGCAGCTGCATCAAGTTTACAACTCGACTGTTGAAAAGCTTGTGCTAACATAGCAACAAGAGAACCTCCACCCGGATAACCTGGTGCATCTCTATGGTAAAGTGCCATAGCGGTTTGCTCAGGCGTAAGTGACTGTGATCTGTCATACACATTTTTCACCATTGCATAGAATTCTGATGATGGATCTGTTGAATACGCTGGCGGAGCTGCAAGATCAGTTCCATCTGTACTACCATTTACAAGCAATCTTCTCTGGCTTGCAAAAGGATTTACAGGTCCGGCAAAGTTGGGTGGTGTTTTTTCCCAGAGCCCTGGGCCTACAGGCAATACATAAGTAGCGGGTGATGGTAATGAAGCAGTACCATCTGTTTGTGACCAGTTAAAAACAATTTCAGCAACTGCACGACCAAAATCAATAGAACGTTGCAATGTTGCTGCATCTGTTTCAGTTGCATAAACATTTTGCAGTTCAGTCTCAAGGCTATTCATTGCAGTTTGATTTGTAGCAGATGCGAGTGGAAATAAATGATGGTTCATATAAGCCAAAGCTGCATTGGCACTTGCTGCCCAATGATAAGCTAAGCCTGGTTCTGCTGATGGGATAGAATGCAGTGCAATTAATTGACCTGATAAAGTTTGATACGCAGGCATGCCTGGTTCAACGGCTTCATACAATGCTATACCGCAATAAGCAATAGCACGGTTTGCTTCAGGTGCTGCCACGCCAGCAGGCATAGGTACCCGAAGCATATCCAATTGCATATTGAGCCAGCGAATGACTACATCAGCAGAAAATGTTTTTGTTTGTTGTAAGTGGCCATGCTCTTTTTTATTATTTGAAGCGGTTGCAATTTCTTCCGGGGAAGGAATTTGTTTTGTTTCCTTTTGGCAAGAGAACAGGAAAAGCAACAGGACAGCAACAAGTGATAACTTTTTCATAAATCAATTTTTTGGTTAAGTATTTATTTGTTTCAGATATTTTTCTACAACCATCCTAAAAATTTTTATTTTTTGCAAGTGAGAAAAATGCTTTTCCAAAGCTGCATTAATTGAAAAAGCAGAACAAGCCCATAACAGTGTGGAATTGTTAAGTGATACCCCACGTTCATGGGGGCTAAAAACTTTGTAACTTCCTTTAGCTTTGAAGTTTTATGAAACCAGCTTACTATAAAGTGATCAGGTGTTTTATCTGTTGTTTATGCTTTTTGGGAAAGGCCTCATATGGTTTTTCTCAAAATGCCGGTTATGATTTCTCAAAAATTGAAAATATTTCTACAAAGCAGGGTCTTTCAAACAACGATGCCGGTAGCGTACTGCAGGATAGCCGCGGCTTTATATGGATCGCCACTAATTTCGGACTGAACCGTTATGATGGCTACAACTTTAAAGTTTATAATTATGATCCCGCAGACAGCAATTCTATATCGCCGGACTGGTATTATTCAATGCTGGAAGATAAGAATGGCCTGATCTGGTTTTCCAGCGTTTCAAAAGGGTTTTATTCTTTTAACCCCCACAGTGAAAAATTTACCCGCTATTATCAGCAACCGGGCAATCCTAATTCATTGGCAGGGGAAATAGACGAAGGATGCATAACAATTGATACTTCAGGAACAATCTGGATAAGCACTTCAGCAGGGTTGAATTCTTTTGACCCTGTAAAAAAGAAATTTGAATTGTTTAAGCATAGTGAGCATGATGCTTCGACGTTGAGTTCAGACAATATTTTATGGGTTTGCGTAGATGATGAGAACAATATCTGGGCAATAACATCTGCCAATACACTGGAAGTATTTAGTATTACAGGTAAAAAAGTAACGGCCCGTTTTGCTATTGGTTCTGAAGAAATGCCGGGAAATAAGAATAAACCAGGATTATATAAAGTATTTAAAGGAAGGAATGGTAATATCTGGATCAGTAGTGTAGCGAATGGTTTATATGGGTATAATATGAAAACCAGGGAATGGAAACATTTTTTTAATGAAACCGGAAATATTTTTTCGTTGAAGTATAACGGTTTTAATTCCTGTTATGAAGATGAAGCAGGCAACCTGCTGTTGGGGCTGGTTAATTACGGGCTTTGTTATTATGAAGCTGCTTCGGGCAGATTTTACTTATCAGACCAGGTGAAAACAACCGTTAATTCAATAATAAAAGCCAGGGACGGTAAAATCTGGATTGTTTCTGAAGTTGGAGTTTACACTTATAATCCGGAACATAAAAAGATTGGAATAATAAAACGAAGCCCGGAAAAAAACAATGTACTTCAATCAAACTTTCTAACTGGGTTTTATCCATTTCATAATAACGAATTATTTATTTATGGCGAAAAGGGGGTGTACCTGTTTAATACTGTTTCGAAAACACTGCAACCTTTTAAGATTATAGAGGACGGACAGGATATATTTAACAACAATATTACCTGGAAGATAAATCAGGACAGCAAAAACAATTTTTGGTTTTGCACTATTAATGGATTAGTGCTATACGATCCGAAAACAAAGATTCACCGTTACTTCCGTCACGATAAAAACGATTCAACTTCTTTAAGCGCCAATTCCGCCACTTATTTCGCAGAAGATAATAATGGTAAAATATGGATATCAACTTTTGGGGGAGGGCTTGATTTATATGATCCTTTAAGAAAAACGTTCAAAGCCTATAAAGCAAGCAGCAAAGAAAATTCTTTAAGCACCAATTACCTGCTGGCAATGTTAAAGACTTCCAGTGGGATCCTTTATATTGGCAGTTGGCAGGGCGGATTGATACAGTTCAACCCTGTAACAGAGACATTGAAAATCTTCCGGCATCATTCATCCGATCTTACTACCATCAGCCACGATATTACCTGGCCATTTTATGAAGATAAGAATGGATTTATCTGGATAGGAACCGTTGGCGGCGGGCTGAATGTATTTGACCCTTCAAAGGAATTATTCCGGGCATTTACGATGAAAGACGGGCTACCGGGTAATGCCGTTATAAGCATGATAGATGATAATGACGGCAAAACCTGGATCGGGACTTATGATGGCCTTGCCAGTTGCAAGTTGCCTCAAAATCCTTTTGATAAAAATCTAAAAATAGATTTCCGGAACTATGATACCCGAGATGGTTTGCCATCCAATAGCCTGAGTTCTACTTCAACCTACAAAGACGGGAATGGCAGTTTGTATTTTGGTACCGATGAAGGTTTCTTTTATTCAAATATGAAAGAATGGCAGAATAACAAATTTACTCCGCCGGTTTATATTACCGGATTTAGTTTAATGAATAAACCGGTTAATGCTGCCGATTCCGGGAGTATTTTAAAAGAACCCATTGAATTTACCAAAGAAATAAAGCTGAATTACAAACAAAATATTCTTTCTTTCTCTTTTTCCGCTCTCAACTTTATTCACCCGGAGAAAAATCAATATGCATACATGCTGGAGAATTATGATAAAGAATGGATATTTACCGATGCATCACGCCGCTTTGTCAATTACACCAACCTGGCGCCGGGTAACTATGTTTTCAAAGTAAAAGCCAGTAACAATGATGGCCATTGGAATGATACGCCTGCTGAAATAAAAATCATTATTACCCCACCTTTCTGGCAAACCTTATGGTTCAGAATTTTATTGGTGATGACAGTTGTCGCAGTTTTATATTCATTTTATCGTTACCGTATCGGTCAAATACTTTTATTGCAAAGGATACGCAATAAAATTGCAACCGATCTTCATGATGATATTGGTTCAACGCTTAATAGCATTTCCGTTTTCAGTGAAGTGGCAAAAAAGGATAGCAACAAGAGAGAACATGCTTTGCAGATGATCGGCGAAAGCGCAAGAAAAATTGTGGATTCTATGAGTGATATTGTGTGGTCCATCAACCCGGAAAATGACAGCCTTGATAAAATTATTTTCCGGATGCGTTCGCTATCCTATAATCTTTTAAAAGCTAAGAAAATTGAATGCAGTTTCAGTGCCGATGAAAACTTATCTGGTATAAAACTGGCAATGGAAACCCGCCGCAATTTTTATCTTATTTTCAAAGAAGCCTTAAACAATCTTGTAAAATATTCTCAGGCAGCGCATGCTTCTATACTCATATCCCGTGAGCATGGAAGCATCACCTGTATTATCCGAGATGATGGTGTCGGCTTTGACAATACACAGGAGTATGCGGGTAATGGCCTGGGCAATATGAAAAAAAGAGCTGAAGAAATTGGTGCGGTGCTTTCAATAGAGTCAGGAATTGGAAAGGGAACCAGCATTGAATTAAATTTAAAAACATGAAGAATATACGTGTCACCATATTTGAAGACAACACTCAATTACGTGAAGGCCTTTTCAGCCTGATCGATTCAAGCGATGGTTTTATTTGCGGTGGTGCATTTGCCAACTGCAAACGTGTTTTAGAGAACGTTGAGGAAACAAAGCCGGATGTTGTGCTGATGGATATTGAAATGCCCGGCATTAACGGAATTGAAGCAGTGCGGCTGACCAAAGAAAAATTTCCGGGTGTAAAAGTTTTAATGGAAACTGTTTTTGAAGATGATGATAAAGTTTTTCAATCCGTATGCAATGGGGCAGAAGGATATATTTTAAAAAACACTCCACCGGATGAGATATTGAATGCAATAAAAGAAATTTACGAAGGCGGTGCACCCATGACTCCGGCTATTGCACTTAAAGTGATGCACATGTTCCGGGAAAATCTTTCAACCAGTTCCGGAAATATATTTAATCTTTCCGCAAGAGAAAAGGAAATTTTAAAATGCCTTGTAGAAGGAATGAGCTATAAAATGGTGGCCGATAAATGTTTTATCAGCATTGAAACGGTAAGGGGCTATATTAAAACTATCTATGAAAAACTGAAGGTGCATTCAAAATCCGAGGCAGTAGTAAAAGCGATAAAAGGAAAAATAGTGTAGCTTTCTGTATCAAATCATCCATCACTCTTTTATGAGATCGTTTTTTGTATTGGGATTGTTGAATATTTCAATTCTGGCAACAGCACAACACAGCGAAACCGGGAGCATAAAAGGATTTGTAAAAACTTCAGACGGTGAACCTGCAGAATCTGTTTCAGTATTAATAAAAAACACTCATATCGGAACTGAAACAAGTGAAAACGGAAGTTTTGAATTCCGGAGAATAAAACCTGGCAACTATATTCTTGTATTCTCGTTATCCGGTTATTCGGGTAAAGATTCCAGTGTGTCGGTAAAAGAAAATGAGCAAACCATTTTAAATCTGCAGCTTGAACAAACTTATGCAGAGCTGCAAAAAGTAATTATTACTTCGGTAGCCGGCACAAAATATGTGGAAACAAATCCTTCCTCTTCGCTTCGGCTTAATATGCCGTTGAACGAAATACCACAGAACATAACAGTTACTAAACGGGAACTACTTAACGACCAGGGATTGATTACAATGACAGAAGCCATACGAACAGTAAGCGGTATTCAAAAAAATCAGGGTGATTTGAATGATTTCACATTAAATATCCGGGGTGTAGAAAATTTCTTCAATATTTATCGCAATGGAATGGGCCATTATGCATGGAACCAGCAGGAAGATATTGCTATGATTGAAAAAATTGAATTTATTAAAGGTCCTGCAGGATTTATTGTTAGCGATCTGCCTCCAGGGGGGGTAGTAAATATAATAACCAAACAACCACAAAGAGATCCTGTAGCTTCAGCAAATATTGATTACGGAAGTTTTAATTTATTCCGATTTTCGACTGACTGGGGAGGAGCATTTTCAAATAAATCAAAATTTACATATCGCTTCAATGCAGGGCTGCATCATCAGCAACGGGCATTTAAATTTAGCCATGCGCAACGGTATTTTATCTGCGGGGCTTTAAAATATGAACCCGATAAAAAGAATACGATCACAGCAGAGTATAATTATATGTGGGGAAAGACTTCCGGTAATAATTCTAATATACCCTCACTGAATGGAAAATTATTTTCATTGCAACGAGATTTTGCAGTAGCTGATTCTAAAACCGATAATTTAATTGGGGCTGATAATTATTTCCGTTTATCAGCGACTCATCAATTCAATAACAACTGGAACATTAATTTGCTTTTAGGAAATATTCATGGCAAATGGGGCCAGGGTTACCAGCTATTGGCAGATAGCTATATGCCTGTTACAAATGATACCCTTTACCGGTATGCCGCACGGGATGACTGGCGCAGTTCTTACAGGATGGCCCAGGTTTACCTGACCGGAACTTTTTATTCCGGGAAGCACATAGAAAATAAATTGTTTTCTGCTTTTGATTATTGTAGCGACGGAGGTACTGATGACTGGGGAACTACCGACAGTAAATTTGGATTATATATACCCAATCCGGATTATTATGTGAATCCTGATTCGCTTAAAACTTTTTCACAAATGGAAACGTATATATTTCGAATAAAAAATCCATCCGTCTACGTGGAGGATCATATAAAGATAAAAGAGAAACTGATCATTACGCTGGGCGGAAGATTTACACATTTAAACAGTACTATTATAACAGATTTTATTCCTTCTTATCAGCAGCATACTCATTATGACCGTTTCACGTCCCGATTCGGATTTAATTGGTTATTCTCAGATGCTTCTTCTGCATATATAGTCTATAATCAATTCTTTTTCCCGGTATTTCAAAAAAATTTTGAACACAAACCTTTTAAGCCATCGACTGGCTATAATCTGGAAGCTGGTATCAAACATTTTTTCTTTAACAAAAAGCTGAATACAAGTTTATCAGTTTATAAAATTCTTATCAATAATGCTCTTACATCCGATCCTTTACATCCGGATTATTATATTCAAACAGCACAGCATATTCATAAAGGAGTTGAAATGGATATAGCCGGGAACATAAGCCCTGCCATCATGGTTAACGCCAATTATGCTTTTACTGATGCAAGAGTATCGAAAGGCGACTCCAATCAGATAGGGAAAAAAAAATTGGGAACTCCTGATCATAGCGCCAATCTCTGGTTTAAATACAGATTACTGAATGGAAAACTGAAAGGATTTTCTTTTGCATTGGGCTATCAATATATGGGTCGTCGCAGTGCTTTATTTGTTGACGATCCAAAAGGAAATATTTATCTGCCGGTTTATAACTTACTGGATGCAGCAGTAAGTTATCAAAATCAGAAATTTAATATCAGTTTGAATCTTTACAATATCAATAATATTAATTATGCTGCTTTGGGATTCTTTAATTCTTCAACAAATGACTGGCGATATACTCCCGGTGAGCCAATCAACTTCCGGTTAAGTGTTGGTGTTAATTTAATTAGTGAAAAGAAGAAATAAGATCAATCATTCAATCTTCCCTACCATATTTTCCGGCTTCACCCATTCATTCCCCTACGCTAAAGCTTCGGGGAACAAGTCAAACTTTACCAACCATGTTTTCGGGTTTAACCCATTCCTCAAACTGTTGGGCTGTTACATAGCCCAGTTTCACCGCCATTTCTTTTAATGTTGTTCCCTGTTTATGTGCTTTTTGCGCAATCTCTGCTGCTTTGTAATAACCAATTTTGGTATTGAGAGCAGTTACCAGCATCAAACTATTGTCAACATGTTTTTTAATATTTACTTCTATCGGTTCTATCCCTATTGCACATTTATCATTAAAAGAAACACAACCGTCGCCAATCAATCTTGCACTATGGAGGAAATTATAAATCATTACCGGTTTAAATACATTGAGCTCAAAATGCCCGGTGGCGCCGCCAATATTTATAGCCACATCATTCCCCATTACCTGTGCGGCAATCATTGTCAGGGCTTCGCATTGTGTTGGGTTTACTTTGCCCGGCATAATAGAAGAGCCCGGTTCGTTATCAGGAATAAAAAGTTCACCAATCCCACTTCTTGGTCCGGATGAAAGTAAACGGATATCATTTGCAATCTTCATTAAACTAACCGCAACAGTTTTTAAAGCGCCATGTGCTTCCACTATGGCATCATGTGCAGCCAGGGCCTCAAATTTATTTTCTGCTGTTATAAATGGCAGGCCGGTAATCTTTGCAATTTGTTTGGCTACATTATCAGCATAGTTTGGGGGAGTGTTAATGCCTGTGCCAACAGCAGTACCACCTAAAGCCAACTCACTTAAATGTGATAAAGTATTTTTAATAGCTCTCAATCCATGATCCAGTTGAGAAACATAGCCGCTGAATTCCTGGCCAACAGTAAGAGGTGTAGCATCCATGCAATGCGTTCTTCCAATCTTCACCAGCTTCATATATTTTTTACTTTTCTTCTCCAGTGTGTCTCTGAGTTTTTTTATACCCGGTATCGTTGTTTCCACTAAAATTTTATATGCCGCGATATGCATGGCAGTAGGAAAAGTATCGTTGGATGATTGTGATTTATTTACATCATCATTCGGATGAAGAAATTTTTCCTTGTCAGTAAGCTTACCGCCTTTTAATACATGCCCGCGGTAAGCGATA
>Ga0209797_10000633_pt1 | contig 17615 bp, 13 predicted proteins | sample DOMMetBare3Fresh_2_FD_187472 | JGI IMG/M metagenome (GOLD analysis project Ga0209797, IMG submission 187472) | Wetland sediment microbial communities from St. Louis River estuary, USA, under dissolved organic matter induced mercury methylation -... | ecosystem: Environmental > Aquatic >... | reverse complement strand
AAGCACAACGTCTGGGGCAACCTCTGGACCAATGACCAGATCGTCAAATACGACCCCAGCACGGCGAAGTGGACGAGCTTCGAGCTGCCGGTGCGCGGCACCGAAATCCGCCACATCGCGGTCGACGAGCGCAGCGGCAAGACCAAGGTGATCGTGCCGGTGTATCGCACCAACCAGATGGGCGTGATGACCTTGCGCAGCGAAGCCGAGCTCGCGGCGCTGAAGACCCAGGCTGGGCAATGATCTCCCGGCGCCGCCACAGGCGGCGCCGACAAAAAAACGCGGGCGGGCCGTGCCAACTGGCGCGGCGCGCCCGCGGCGTTGAAGGGATTTGGTATTTGCTCTGATCGTTTCCCGAAAGGGCGCGATCATTTTCGTACCGGAAGTCCGTGCCAACACCACCGGCCGCTTCAATGCCGTGACTGCTTGAACGGCCACTCTAGGGAGCGACGCAGATGACGGGTCAACGTGGTACCGGGCTGGCCAAGCTCGCCGGCATTCTCCTCACCTCAGCGGCTGCGATGACGGCAGCGCCATCGGTCGCGAGCGCGGCCGACCATGTCCTGAGCGGAACGATTGCATCGCCATCGGGCGAGAAGCTCGGCGGCGTGACCGTGTCGGCCCGGCTGGAGGGCTCGCCGATCACCACCAGCGTCTACACCGACGAGACCGGGACTTACTATTTCCCGCCGCTCCCCGCTGGCAAATACAAGGTGTGGGCGCAGGCGCTCGGCTTCGAGACCGCCAAGGGCGACGTCGAGCTGTCGGCGGCGCGCCGGGCGAACCTCGCGCTGGCGCCGATGACCGACAAGGAACGGGAATTCCGCCAGCTGCCGGGCGAGATGATGGTCGCGGCGCTGCCCGAGGACACCATCGAGGATGCCCGCATCAAGAAGATCTTCACCAACAACTGCACCGGCTGCCACTCGCCGAGCTACGTGCTGCAGTTCCGCTTCGACGAGGACGGCTGGAACAAGATCATCAACCTGATGAAGGTCGTGCCCAACACGGGCGTCTATCCGGCCAATCCGAAGGCCAACGAGGTCATCGCGTACAATCAGAAGCAACTCGCGGCCTATCTGGCGCGGGCGCGCGGACCGGGCGAAACGTCGATGAAGATCGCGTCGAAGCCGCGGCCGTCCGGCGAGGCGGCGCGCGCGACCTGGACGCTCTATGATCTGCCGATGAATCCGGATGCCGGCATCGGCACCACCGGCCCGGTCAACGACGGCTCGGACTGGTCGCTCGGAACCACCTCGAAGCTCGGCCTCATCACCCATGATGGCGGCATCGACTTCGACGGCAATCTCTGGTTCACCTCGAACAATCCGAACAAGCAGGTGACGGTCGGCCGAGTCGACGGCAAGACCGGCGAGGTGAAGTTCTTCAAGGTCAATCGCAACGACGGCCGCGCCGCCAATGCGCACGGCCTCGCGCGCGACGAGAAAGGCAACTTCTGGTTCGACGTCGATCCCGGCCGGCGCAGCCTGGGCAAGCTCGATCCGAAGGCCGAGAAGATCACAGTCTATCAGACACCGCAGAACATGTCGCCGCTCGGCGGCGCGGTGACCATCGATGTCGACGGCAAGGGCAAGGTGTGGGCTTCGGCGCCGGACGGCGCGGTGCGCTTCGATCCGGAGACCGAGAAGTTCACCGACTTCAAGTCGATCAACTACAAGACCCCGCGCGGCACCGGCATGACCTATGGCGCCGCCGGCGATCGCGACGGCAACGGCTGGTGGACCCAGATGGCGTTCGACATCGTCGGCAAGGGCGACATCGAGACCGGCAAGACGCTCGAGGTCAAGCTGCCCGAGATCAAGTCGGAGATGGACCGCGTCACGCCCGAAGCCCGGGAGGTCTACGACAAGTTCAACGACCTCTCCTTCGGCAACCCGCTGCCCTGGTCGCAGGGCCCGCGCCGCATGGGCACCGACAAGAAGGCCGACGTGCTGTGGGTCGGCAACTCGTGGGGCTCGACGCTGAGCCGCATCAACACCAAGACGATGGAATCGACCATCGTGCCGATGCCCGACAAGGCGATGCAGCCCTATCACATCCACGTCGACGACAATCACAACGTGTGGGGCAATCTCTGGACCAACGACCAGATCTACCGCTACGACCCGGCCGCCAACAAGTGGACGATGTTCGATCTGCCAGTGCGCGGCACCGAGATCAGGCACATCGCGGTCGATCAGCGCAGCGGCAAGACCAAGGTGGTCGTGCCGGTGTATCGCACCAACCAGATGGGCGTGATGACCTTGCGCAGCGAAGCCGAGCTTGCGGCGCTGAAGACGCAGGCGGCGCAATGAGCAACCGGCGTCCACGCCGTTAACGAGGCACTGCGGGCGGGTCGGACTTTCATCAGCACGGCCCGCCCGAATATCATCCGCGGTATCGTAACACTAAAGCACCTGCCCGCAGCGCGTTTGCAGGCCACCCAAGGGAGATACGCCATGACGCACACACGAGGCACCTCGCTCGCGAGGCTCGCCGGCATCCTGTTGACCTCCGCGGCGACGCTCGCCGTCGCGGCTCCTGCGGCCAGCGCGGCCGACCACATCCTGAGCGGCAGCATCGCCTCGGCAGCGGGCGAGAAGCTTAACGGCGTGACCGTCTCCGCCAGGCTCGAAGGCTCGACCATCACCACCTCGGTCTACAGCGACGAGAGCGGCAATTATTATTTCCCGCCGATGGCGGCCGGCAAATACAAGGTGTGGGCGCAGGCGCTGAGCTTCGAGCGTGCGCTCGGCGATGTCGAACTGTCCGCCAACAAGCAGCAGAACCTGACGCTCACCGCGATGAACGATCCCGAGCGGCGCTGGCGGCAATTGCCCGGCGAGCTGATGGTCGCATCGCTGCCGGAGGAGACCGCCGACGACGCACGGATCAAAAAAATATTCATGAACCAGTGCACCGGCTGCCACACACCGAGCTACACGCTGCAATTCCGATTCGATGAGGGCGGCTGGAATCGGATCATCAACCTGATGAAGACCGTGAACAACCGGGGCGTCCCGCAGCAAGGCCAAAACAATCAGATCATCGATCTCAATCAGAAGGACCTCGCCGCCTACCTTGCAAAGGTGCGCGGCCCAGGCGAGAGCTCGATCAAGATCAAGGAGCGGCCGCGGCCCACCGGCGAAACTGCACGCGCGGTGTGGACGCTCTATGACGTCCCGCTCAATCAGGATGTTGGCATCGGCACCCATTATCAGGTCAATGACGGCACCGACTGGGCGCTTGGTACCCCCTCGTACCTGATGATGATCATGCACGACGGTGGCATGGATCTCGACGGGAACCTCTGGTTCACGTCGAACGCGTTCAACAAGAACGTCACCCTTGGGCGCATCAACGCCAAGACCGGGGAAGTCAAGCACTTCAGGATCAATCGCAACGACGGCCGCGCCGCGAACGCCCACGGCCTCACTCGCGACAGCGAAGGCAACTTCTGGTTCGACGTGGATACCGGCCGCCGCGGACTCGGCAAGATGGACCCAAAGACCGAGAAGATCACGGTCTACCAGTCGCCGAATAACATGTCGCCGCTCGGCGGCGCCGTCACTCTCGACGTCGACGGCAAAGGCATGGTCTGGGCCTCGGCGCCGGACGGCGTGCTCCGCTTCGATCCGAAGGAGGAGAAGTTCACCGAGTTCAAGTCCAAGGCCTTCAAGCGCGTCAATGGACAGTCCAACACCTACGGCGCCGCCGGCGATCGTGACGGCAACGGCTGGTGGGCGCAGATGGGCTGGGACACCATCGGCAAGGCCGACATCGCCACCGGTACGTCAATCGAGATCAAGCTGCCCGAGCTCAAGTCCGAGATGGACAAGCTCTCGCCGGAGCAGCTTGCGGCCTACGACAAGGTCACCGACCTCTCCAACGGCAACCCGCTGCCATGGGGTCAGGGCCCGCGTCGCATGGGCACCGACAAGAACGCGGACGTGCTCTGGGTCGGCAACTCGTGGGGCTCGAGCTTCGCCCGCATCGACACCAAGACCAACGCGGTGACGATGGTGCCGTTCCCCGACAAGGCGATGCAGGCCTACCACATCCACGTGGACAGCAAGCACAACGTCTGGGGCAACCTCTGGACCAACGATCAGGTCGTCAAATACGACCCGTCGACCGCCAAGTGGACGACCTTCGAGATGCCGGTGCGCGGCAGCGAAAGCCGCCACATCTCGGTCTATGAGCGCGACGGCACGACCAAGGTGGTGCTGCCGACCTACCGGTCCCACCAGATGTTCGTTCTGACGCTGCGCAGCGACGCCGACATCGCCGCGGTGAAGGCGCAGGCGGTGCGCTGACCACGAGCCCGGCGGCCGCTTGCGCGGATCGCCGATGACCCAAAACGGGCGGGCCGATGCTCTCATTAGCGCGGCCCGCCCTTTTCATGTCAGGAGGGTCGCACGTTCCGCAGCCGCGCCCGTTGAGCAACGCTCTGTCCACCCGTGAAACGACGCTCGGCTGCATGCCGGCCCATGCGCTTCCCTTTGGGGCCGTACCGGCGTAACCTTGCGCGAAATTCGCAAGCAGGAGGAAACCAGAATGTCGCGTCGCGTCGGGATCGTGTTGTTGTTCTTGGCCCTGCCGGCCGGCGCCTCCGCCCAGCCAAGTGTGCTTAACCAGTCAAGCGCGCTCAATGAGCAACAGCGGCTCGGGCAGACCCTTTTCACGCAGTCGTGCGGCGTGTGCCACCTCAAGCCACAGATTACCGCTAATACGTTCGGGCCGACGCTATCGAAGGACTCGGCCGGCGGCCGCGAGGACGTCATGCGCGAGACGATCATGAACGGCACGCCGCGCATGCCGGGCTTCAAGCTCACCTTCGAGCCGGCGCAGATCGATGCCATTGTCGCGTACTTGAAGACCGTACCGGCGCCACAAGCCGCGCCGCGCTGAAACCCTTTCCCAAGGAGAAACCGCATGAACGACACACACGCGAGAAGCCTGTCCCGTGTTGGTCTCGCCGCCATGGTGGCGGCAGGATTGACGACCTTCGCCGCGCCTGCCAGCGCCGCAGATGTGCTGCTCAGCGGCACGATCGCATCGCCGGCGGGCGAGAAGATGGGCGGCGTGACCGTATCGGCCAAGGCCGAAGGATCGGTAACCACCACAACGGTCTACACCGACGAGGCCGGCGAATACTATTTCCCGCCGTTGCCGGCCGGCAAATATAAGGTCTGGGCGCAGGCGGTGAGCTTCGAGACCGCCAAAGGTGACGTCGATCTCAGCGCGGCGCGCAAGCAGAACTTCACGCTGTCGCCGCTCACGGACGCCAATCGGCAAATACGCCAACTGCCGGGCGACATCATCTATGCGTCGCTGCCCGAGGAGACCCAGCAGGACGCGCGCATGAAGACGCTGGTGAAGAACAACTGCACCGGCTGCCACACGCTAAGCTACGTCCTGCAGCACCGATTCGATGAGGACGGCTGGACCAAGATCATCGAGCTCATGAAGAACGTGAACGTGTCGGGCGTGAACGTGGCGCATGAGCGCAAGGTCAACGGGGTGCTCGACATCAGCCAGAAGCAGCTCGCCGCCTATCTCGCCCGCGCGCGCGGACCTGGCGAAAGCTCCATGAAGATCAAGCTGCGTCCACGTCCAAGCGGCGAATCCGCCCGCGTCGTGTTCACCGAGTATGACGTGCCGCTCGAAGAGAGCAGCACGCAGCGCCCGCTGCCGGATGGCAGCGACTGGACGCAAGGCTCCCCCTCGAAGTTCGGTGAGCTGCTGCATGACGCCTACAGCGACCACGATGGCAATCTCTGGTTCACGGTGAACACGCCTAATCATCAGGCCACCGTCGGCCGGGTCGATGCCAAGACTGGCCAGACCAAGTTGTTCAAAGTCGCCGCGCAGCGCGGCTTTGCGGCCAACGCCCACGGTATCGCGCGCGATGACAAGGGCATTCTCTGGTTCAACGCCAACACCGGCCGCGGCGGCCTCGGCCGCGTCGATCCCAAGACCGAAAAGATCGACGTCTACATGCCGCCACAAGGCATGTCGCCAACGGGCGGCGCCGTCACCCTCGACGTCGACCCGCAGGGCAAGGTCTGGGTCACCTCGCCCGACGGCGCGCTGCACTTCGATCCCGATACCGAGAAGTTCACCGAGTTCAAGTCACCGACCTTCAAGTCACCGACGACCGGCGCCAACGGAGTCACCTACGGCCTCGCCGCCGACCGTGACGGCAATGGCTGGTGGCTGCAGATGGCGCTCGACACCGTCAACAAGGGCGACATCAAGACCGGCAAGACCACCGAGCTGAAGCTTCCTCCGGTGAAGGCTGCGCTCGACCAGATCACCGATCCGGAGCTGGTCAAGTTCTACGAGAGCTTTGCGCCGCTGGACTTCAACACCCCGGTGCCTTGGAACCAGGGCCCGCGCCGCATGGGCGCCGACAAGAACGCCGACGTCGTCTGGGTCGGCACCTCCTGGGGCGCGTCGCTGGTGCGCATCAACACCAAGACGATGGAATCGACGGTTGTTCCGCTGCCTTATCAAGGCATGTCGCCCTACCAGATCACGGTCGACAAGAACCATAACCTCTGGATGAACGTGTGGACCTCCGACGTCGTCCTCAAATACGAGCCGGCCACCAACAAGTGGACGACCTTCGACCTGCCCTCGCGCGGCACCGAAGTGCGTCACATCTCGATCGACGAGCGCGACGGCAAGCTCAAGGTGATCATCCCTGAATATCGCGTGAGCAAGATGGCCACCATGACCTTCCGCAGCGAAGCCGACATCGCAGCGCTCAAGGCGCAGGCAACACGCTAGGGCCGCCCTGGTTCAGGGACAGTCGTCACCGGCGAGCGGGCTCTTGCCCGCTCGCTTCTTTTTTTGACAGGCCGGATCGGCGGCCTTTTCACATTGATCATCCTTGATGGGCGGCGCGTTCATTCCGCCGGCGCTGTCGTTTCCTTCCCAACCGGGCCGCTGAGCGGGCGCTCCTCCATCAGCACGAGCGCGATCAACGTCAGGACACACGCCGCAAGCGCTGCCGCAAACACGAGCCGGAACACCGCCGCGACACCGGCAGCCCCTACATGGATGGCCGCAACCTCGAGGCCGACGCCGCCACGCTCGGGTGTAATGCCGAGGCCCGCCAGCAGGATTGCCCCCATGATCGCGACCGCGAGCGCACTCGCGAGCGCGCGGAAGAAGTTCATCGTGCCGGTCGCGGTGCCGACATCGTGGCGCTCGACCGCGTTCTGGATCGACACCGTTGCGACGGGGAACACTGATCCGACGCCAAAGCCGACGACACCGGTGGCAAAGATCGCCCAGCCGAGCGGCATCGCCGGCCACCATGCCAACGCCGCGACCGCAAGGGTGGCGAGTGTCATTCCGATGTAGGGCGAGACCTTGTAGTGGTTGAGATGCATCATCGCCCGGCCTGACAACATCGAGCCTGGCGTGGTGAGCACGATGACGGGAATGAGCGCGATGCCTGACTGCGTCGGCGTGAGCGCGTGCACGAGTTGATAGTGCAGCGGCATGTAGATCATAAAGCCGGTCATCACGCTGAGAGCGCAGGATGTTGCCAGCGTGCCGTGCCGCATCACCGGGTTGGCCAGCACGTTGAGCGGCAGGAACGGCTCGGGCACCCGATTGAGCCACCAGGCAAACGCCGCGGTCAGCACCATCGCCAGCGCAAGCAGGCCGAAGATGGCCGGCGATGCCCACGGCACGCGCGTGCCGCCGGAGGTCAGCGCAAGCAGGAGCGCGACCGATGCCGCAATCATCAAGGTGGCCCCGATGAGGTCGAGCTTGTGGGTCCGCTGGTGGCGTGGCAGCCGCGTCATGGAACGCGACACCAGCATCGCGGTGACGAGGCCGAGCGGAACGTTGAGCCAGAAGATCGCCGACCAGTGCAGTTGGTCCGCGATGATGCCGCCGAGCACCGGCCCGAGCACGCCGGCCGCGATCCAGGCGATGCCCATATAGGCCTGGAACAGGCCGCGTTCGCGCGGCGTCACCATATCGGCCACCGTGGTCTGCACCATCGGCACGATGCCGCCGCCGCCGATCCCCTGCAGGGTGCGCCCGATGATCAGGAGCGTCATGTTGGGCGCCAGCGCCGAAAGCGCCGAGCCGGCCACGAACAGCCCGATGGCGGCAAGCATCATCGCGCGCCGGCCGTGAATGTCGGACAGCTTGCCGTAGAGCGGCGCCACGACGGTCGAGGACAGGAGGTAGGCTATGATCACCCAGGACAGGTTGTGAAGATCGCCCAGGTCGCGCCCGATGGTCGGCAACGCGCTCGCCACGATGGTCTGGTTCACCGCCGACAGAAAGCCACCCAGCATCAGGCCATAGAAGATGCGGTGGATCTCCTTGCGGGTGAGCGGCGCGATCGCGGCCTGAGTTTCGGTACGCTCCTTGAACGAACTCATTGCGTCTCGCCGTAGCGTCTCACTTTTATGCCCCACTGACCCATATATGACCCGGTGACCCGCCGGGCTGCGCCCTGGCGCTCTCGCGGGTTCCGCGAATGATGGCCACCATCGCGTCCCGACAACAGAAATTCAATGCCTGCCGGTGGGACGCAGGTATGCCAGCCACAAAGCTAATCCTTCGCTCGGGATGCAGGCCCCGGCGTAGCCTCCGCCGGCCCGCGCAGCGGCTGGGCTTTGATCACCATCAGCGCGAGCAGAGCCATTCCGAGGAAAAGGGCGGCCGCGATGAACACCCAACGGAAGGACGCCGCCAGCGCGGCCGTGTCGGCGGCCGAGAGCCGCTCCAGGCTCGACCCATGCACTCCCGCCAGCACGATCGCGGCGAAGATCGCGACCACGAGGGCGCTGCCGAGTTGGCGGAAGAAGCTCAGCGTCCCGGTCGCGATGCCGAGCTGATGCAAGGGGACCGCGTTCTGAATGATCACGGTCGTGGCCGGCCACATCGGCCCCATGCCGGCGCCGCCCACCGCAAGCAAGATCGTGGCCTGTATCAGCGAAAGATCGGCCGGCGCCAGCGCGAACATGATCATCGCCGCGATGCCGACCGGCATCGCCAGGACCGGCACGCGCTTGTATCGTTCGAGCCTTGGCATCAGTCGCCCCGCCACCATGGAGCCGATCGTCGCGCCCACCATGAAGGCGATCAGCACGATGCCGGACGCGCTCGCTGAATGTCCGAGGACAAGCTCGACGTAGATCGGAATGAAGATCGAGAGGCCGACGATTGTTCCGATCGAGAAGAAGCCTGCCGTCGCGATGCCCAGCACCACCGGCTCTGCGAGCATCGTGAGCGGAATGAAAGGCTCCGGCGCGCGCAGGAGCCGCCAACCGAAGGCCGCCCATAGTACGGCCGACGCACCGAGCAGACCGATGATGACCGATGAGGTCCATGGATAGCGGACACCACCCCAGGCCAGCGCCAGCAGCAACGCCAGCGCCGCAGCTACCATCAGGGCCGCGCCGGCGAGATCGAGGCGATGCGGACGCTCGTTGCGCGGCAGACGGCGCAGCGCACGGTCGGTCAAGACCAGCGCGACCACACCCAGCGGCAGATTGATCCAGAAGATCAGCGACCAGTGCACATGATCGGTGAGGAGCCCACCCAATACAGGTCCGAGGATGCTGGCGGCCAGGAACATGGCCGACGTGTAGGACTGAACCAGCGGCCGCTCGCGGGGCGACAAGAGGTCCGCGATCACCGTCTGCGCCAACGGCAGGATGCCGCCGCCGCCGATGCCCTGCAGCGTGCGCGCGACGATCAACACCTCCATGCTGGGCGCCAGCGCGCAGGCGACGGATCCAAGAACGAACACGCCGACCGAGATCAGCATCATCCGCCGTCGGCCGTAGATGTCGGACAGCTTGCCGAATAACGGGGTCGCGACCGTCGTGCTGATCAGATAGGCGGTCACCACCCAGGACAGGCGCTCGACATCGGCGAGCGCTCGCCCGATGGTCGGCAGTGCCGGCGCCACGATAGTCTGTTCCAGCGCGGAGAGAAACATCGCCAGCATGATGCCGGCGATGATCGCACGCACGGAGGCGTCGTCGAGGCGGGCCCCTTCAGTCGTTAGGCGAGGGTCCGGTCGGTTCTGATGGTTCATCCGCGCAAACCAACAGCTTCGCGCCGAAGCCGCAAGCTAGTGCCGTCGATTTGAAGTTCCTACAACACCCGCAGCAACTCAGTTAGGAACTTCAAATCGAAAAGCGGCACTAGATTCAAAGAGTTGCTAGTGGTCCTAAGATTCCGAAGTTCGTACGTGAACATGCCGCGAGCATTGACGAACTTCGGAATCGGACCACTAGCCGATGCTCACACCTGCGCGAGCCGCCACCAACCCCCGCGAGCATGCGGCACCATCATCCGAATGATTGCGCTCAGGCGACGCGGTGGCCGAGCATGAATTCGGGCGGGCCAAGCGGGGGACGAAACGCCACCACCGTGAAGACGGCACGCGGGTCGTTCTCGGCGACAATGATATGAATATTCTTCACGCGGATGGATGCGCCGTGCAGCCGATAGGCTCCGATTGCCTTCGGGCAGCCCAGCTCCCCCCACGTAACCTGCTCAGTCCCCATGCCTCAATGTTCCCCGTCACGACGAGTCTAGTTGACTCATGGTGACGTGATTCGCGGCCGTTTGGCAACAATCATGGCGAAAGCCAGGGCGGGCTTGACGCTGTCCCCTCCTCGCGTGCGCACCAGCCAACGTCTTGCCCTGTACTCCACAGAAATCGGGGGCTGAAGCTTTCCAACGAGAATGGCTCAAGGCAGGCGCGATCAGGGCTTGCGCTTGGCTCCCTTGGCCCCCCTGGGCAATCGCACCGGCCAGCTCACGATGCGATCCTCCAGATCATCGTCAGGGACCTCGTCCTCGTTCGCCCCGACCTTGCCGCCCACCGAGACGCCGGCCTCATGCACCGTTTCCGGGTCACCCGAGACCAGCGGGTGCCACCAATAGAGGTCATGCCCGTCGGCCACCAGCCGGTAGCCGCAGGTCGGGGGCAGCCAGACGATCCGATTGATGTTGCGCGGGGTCAGCCGGACGCAGTCACTGACCTTGCGGGTCCGGTTCGGGTAGTCCTGGCAGCGGCAGCTCTGCGTATCGAGCAGTTTGCATCCGACGTCGGTAAAGAAGGTCCGCCGGGGGTCATCGGCGTCCTCCAGCTTGACCAGGCAGCAGCGGCCGCACCCGTCGCAAAGGCTCTCCCACTCGGATTCCGTCATTTGCGACAATGACTTGCGCTTCCAGAAGGGGGTCTCATCAGCCGCCATGAGGGGCGTTCGCTTCCTGCTCGAGGGGGCTGCCTGCCTTCGGACCAAAGGCGCCGCCCGGACGGGCGCAAATCAGGCTACAACTTTATGTCATAAGGGTAGCCCCCTCTGGCCGCCAGTGCCCCGCGTCCGAGCGGCCCCCTTCACACGAGCTTCGGAACCGAAGGGGCACTAGCAAGTCTATGATTCTAGTGCCGCTTTTCGATTTGAAGTTGCTAACCGAGGGGCCGCATTTGTTGAAGGAACGCAAATCGGCGGCACTAGTCATCTTTGGGTCCCAATCGAGGGCTTTCCTGGGGCATCCTTTGCAAGGCTGGAATCGTAGCTTAAATGCTCCACAGGGCTCGATTTTTCCGCCCAAGTGACTTTGAGGCAATAGTGCGGCCGGGACGGATCGGCTAAGAGTGCCGTTCGGCCGCAATTGGACTGGTGATGCTGCGCGACCTGTTTAACGACAACCACGACCCTGAGCATTGGAAGGCGCGGGCGCGCCGGATCATGCTCGATGTCGATTCGCGCATCGATTTCGGGCTGTACCAGGCCCGCACCTGGGGTCGCGAGCTCTACGAGCGCTACACCGTGTTCATGGACCGGTTCCATGTCGCCGGCTGGCGGCGCTGGACCATGGTCGAGCCGGTGTCGGAGGGGCTGACGCTTGGGGCTGGCGGACTTGTTCTCATGCTCGCGCTCGCCCTGCCGGCGTTCCGGGAGACCTCGGAGGACGACTGGCTCAAGAAGTCCGAGCTTGCGGTGACCTTCCTTGATCGCTACGGCAACGAGATCGGCTCGCGCGGCATCCGTCACAACGATTCGCTCAAGCTCGATGAGTTTCCCGACCATCTGATCAAGGCCGTGCTCGCCACCGAAGACCGGCGCTTCTACGAGCATTTCGGCATCGATTTCCCAGGCACCGCCCGCGCCGTCCTCACCAACGCGCGCGCCGGCGGCGTCGTGCAGGGTGGCTCCTCACTCAGCCAGCAGCTTGCCAAGAACCTGTTCCTCTCGAACGAGCGCACCATCGAGCGCAAGGTCAAGGAGGCGTTCCTGGCCTTGTGGCTGGAATTCCGGCTGCAGAAGAACGAAATCCTCAAGCTCTATCTCGACCGCGCCTATCTGGGCGGCGGCACCTTCGGGGTCGACGCGGCCGCGCAATACTATTTCAACAAGTCGGTGCGCGAGGTGACGCTGTCGGAAGCCGCGATGCTGGCCGGGTTGTTCAAGGCGCCCTCGCGCTTTGCCCCGCACGTGAATCTGCCGGCCGCCCGCGCACGCGCCAACGTCGTGCTCGACAACCTGGTCGATGCCGGCTTCATGACCGAGGGCCAGGTGTTCGGCGCCCGCCGCAACCCCGCCATGGCGGTCGATCGCCGTGACGAGCGCTCGCCCAACTACTACCTCGACTGGGCCTTCGACGAGATGAAGAAGCTCGTCGACACACTACCGAAGTCGGTGCACGATCGCGTCTTCGTGGCGCGGCTCGCGATCGACGTCAATCTGCAGAACAACGCGGAACGGGCGGTCGAAGATTCGCTGCGGCAATACGGGCGCGAGTATCATGCCCGGCAGGCGGCCGCGGTGCTGATGGAGACCGACGGCGCGGTGCGCGCCATCGTCGGCGGCCGCGATTACGGCGAGAGCCAGTTCAACCGCGCCACCGACGCGCTGCGCCAGCCGGGCTCCTCGTTCAAGCCTTATGTCTACGCGGCCGCGCTCGCGAGTGGCGGCTTCAAGCCGACCTCGGTCGTGGTCGACTCGCCGGTCTGCATCGGCAACTGGTGCCCGAAGAACTATTCCGGCGGCTTTTCCGGCTCGATGACGCTGACGCAGGCGCTGGTGCGCTCGATCAACGTCATTCCGGTGAAGCTGTCGATCGCGCTCGGCAACGGCAACCCGAAGGCTGGCCGCGTCAAGATCCGCGATCTGGCGCGCAAGGCCGGGTTGCGGTCCCCGCTGGTCGACACCCCCTCGATGCCGATCGGCGCCAACGAAGTGACTGTGCTCGATCACACCGGCGGCTATGCCATCTTCGTCAACGAGGGCAAGTCGGCAACCCCGCACGCGATTCTCGAAGTCCGCAGTGGCGCGGGCGAGCTGATCTGGCGCTTCGACCGTGACGGCAAGAAGCCGGTGCAGGTGATCTCCCCGCAGGTCGCGCGCGATATGGCCACGATAATGAACAAGGTCGTGGAGGAAGGCACCGGCAAGCGCGCGATGCTCGACGGCATCAAGTCGGGCGGCAAGACCGGCACCACCAATTCCTATCGCGATGCGTGGTTCGTCGGCTTCACGGGCAATTACATTGGCGGCGTCTGGTTCGGAAACGACGACTATTCCTCGACCAACCGCATGACCGGCGGCTCGCTGCCGGCGCAGACTTGGCACGCGATCATGGCCTATGCCCACCAGGGCGTTGAGCTCAAGCCCTATCCGGGCACGGCGCCGACTACAACGCCGGTGGCAGCCGCGCGCGCCGCCCCGACCGTGGCGGCAGCTCCCAGCAAGACCGGCGGCGAAGTCGCGCAACGCCCTGCCCTGTTGACCCGGCGCGGTGCCGATATCCTGGTGCGGGTCGAACGGCTGATGGACGACGCCACGCGCGCGCTCGCCGGACGCGACGAGCAGGGCCGCCGGGCCGACACGCAGCAGCCGGCGCGCCCCGATACGCTGGCCGCGTCCGACCGGCAATCAGGCGGCACGGTGCGCGGCAATTGATGGCCCTCACGTGCCAGTCCGCACCGGCCGCATTTCCGCTAAACTCCCCTAGAGACTTCAGGGACTCAAACGAAACCGTAGCGACACGGCGGAATCGGACGTGCGACTGCTGCTAGGCACATTGCTCGCTCTCACCATCGCGGCCGGCATCGGGCTCGGCGCGACTTGGTTCGCCATCACGCAGGGCACCGCCTATGGCGGCGTCACCATCGGCGCGTGGACCGCATGGCCAAGGGTCGGCACCGCGGGCATCGACCCCTATGCCCGCGCCATGGTGGCGCGCAGCGGCGAGCTACCGGTCGGCTCGGGTGACGGCGTCGCATTCTACGCCCGCGGCGATGACGCGGGTCGTCCACTCGATGGGCGCTGCGACACGGCGCTTGAAGGCATTACGCCGCAGGCGCGCTACTTCACCGTCACCCTCTACGACCCGGAAGGAAAGCTCGTCGCCAACGCCGTTTCACGACAAGGCTTCACCAGCCAGGAATTGATGCGCCGCACCGACGGCACGTTCGAGATCATGATCGGGCCACGCGCGCGGCCGGGAAATTGGCTGCCGACCGGCGGCATCGAGCGCTATCTCCTGGTGCTGCGGCTCTACGACACGCCGATTGGTCTCGCCACGCGCAGCGGACGAGAAGCACCAATGCCCACAATCGCCCAGAAGGCCTGTCCATGATTCGCCTGCTGCTTTGGGTCCTTGGTGGCACGTTGCTGGGTGGGATCGTGCATCTGGCGACCGTGCTGATCCTGCCGAGCCTTGCGACGCAGGATGCCTATTCGCGGCTTGCTCCGATCGCGCCGGTCAACGCGGTCACGCCGCTGCCGCCGCCGACCGCGGAGACCGCTGCCATCCCGTTCCTCGACCCTGCCTTTGCGATATCGGTCTGCCGCTACGACCTGACGGAAGGGCCGATCAAGCTCTCGGTACCGGTGAGCCCAGCCTACACATCGGTCTCGTTCTACACGCGCTCCGAGGTCGCCTACTACGCGATCAATGACCGCGCGGCCGGTCGCCGCGTCATCGAGCTCGATTTGATGACCAACGAGCAGCGCGGCGACCTTCCCGGCGACGAGGAAGTGACAGCAGCCGACCGCCTGATCGTGGAATCGCCGACCTTGACCGGCCTGATCCTGATCAAAGCACTGGCGCCCGAGGCGGGCATGTTGCCGGCAGCCCGCAGTGCGCTCGCCGGCGCACGCTGCCAGGTGCAGCACCCGCAATAGCGGGCTTACGAGCCGCCCCGGCAATACTGGCCGATGCGCGCATGCAGCAGCGCCAGCGCACGCTCGCTGTCGGCCGCCAGCGGCGATGGCGCGCGAATCACCAGGCGCTCCAGCGCGTAGCTGTAGGCGGACATGCGATCGCGGAGCGCGCGGCAAACCCAGGCGGCCACGGCAACATTCTCATTGTTGCGGCTGCGGACATTGGCGCGCTCGGCGGCATTCGACGTCGACGCCTGGGTGAGGAACGCCGAGCGCCTGCGATCCATGTCGGCCACCCGCGTGGCATTCGCGAAGAAGGGCTCGATCCGGATCGCATCGTCACGCGCGTCGGAGACCAATTGCTCGTAGGCGGACGTCTCCGAACGGCGCTCGTCCTCATGCAAATGCTTCCAGTAGGCGGTGCGATCAAACTTCATCGGCGGCTTGTCGGCGGGAGGTCGCCCGAGACCGTGTTCCTGCAGGATGCCGTATTCCCGGAACACGCTTTCCCAGCGGTTGCGATCATAGGGCGGCGCGATGATCGCGTAGCCGAGATCGCGCAGCTGCCGCTCGTTGTCGGTCAGAGGAAGCTCGGACGGCTTGCGCCCGTCGCGGGCCACGGCGTCACGCCCGACCCAGGCATGCATATCGTCGGTCACCAGCAAGGGCCGCACCCGGTCGAAATCGCCGTTGAGGGCGCAGCCGCCGGCAAGCAATGCAGCCACGATGCAAGTGGCCCGACCCAGGAGGTGCCACCCGCGTGAGGCTTCTGACAATCTCGAACGCGGGCGCATGAACCTCTGATCTATCCGGCTATGGGCGCGAAGCCCGGCGCCGCCTGCGCCGCCGCTGGCTGCGGCTTGGCGGCTCGTCGGTGAAACGCTCGATGCGGATCACCGGTAAAATGATGACGGTCGCCGATGCCGGCGCTTCCCCTTTCCGTTTGCTGCGACGCGCCCGACGCGTCCGCTCGGGAAAACTAATCACCAATCCCATGTCGCTATCCCCCGCCGGGCCAGATCGACCCGCCCGATCAACAATCGGTCTGTGGATTTAGCGTCATCCAAGGTTAACGGTCCGCTAACGCGACACACTTACTTTCAGGCCATGACCACCTACCGGGCCCGGCGTGAGGGACGCCGCCAAGCATGATGAAACTACCCAACCTTGCCGGCTTCGAGGGCCTCATCGATCTTGATCGCCGAGGCGTCGATATTCGTCCGACCTTGCTTCGGGTGCTGACCGATCAATACTTGCACCGCCGCGCCCATACGCCCGACGAGGAACGCCAATACACCGAGCTCACGCTGCGGCTGCTCGATGAGACCGACATCCCGGCACGGGCGGCTGTAGCCGCGCGGCTGGCCCCGCACGCTGGCGCGCCGCGCGCGATCATCCTGCGGCTGGCCCATGACGTCATCACCGTGGCCGAGCCAATTCTCCGGCTTTCGCCGCAACTTGCACCCGCCGATCTCGAGATCATCGCGCGCCAGCGTGGCCATGCCTATGCGGCAATCATCGCCAAGCGTGCCGTGCCGCAATTAGCCCCGAAATTTGCCCCCCGACCGGCACCCACGCCCTCACCTGCGGCGGTGCAGCCCACCGCTGCGCCGGCGCCCAGGCCTGCGCCGCCGCAACGACAACCGGCAGCGACGTCATTGAGCAACACACAGACCAACTCGCCAACCAGGCCCGACAGCGCCGCCAATGCGGTCACGCCGGGGGGCAGCAAGCCCGACATGGAGGCGAAAGAGCTCTGCGGACTTTTCTTCGCCGCCGCCTCGATCGAACGCCGGCTCATCCTGATCAGCCTTGAATTCCTGCCGACACCACCGCCGGCTCTGCCAGTGGCGATGCAGCAGACCGACATCTGGCGGTTCGAATCGGCCGCCCTTCAGCACAAGACTGAAAGTGTCGTGCACGACCTCGAACGGGCCCTTGGCATCTCGCGCAGGATGGCATTGCGGATCCTTGAAGACGACATGGGAGAACCGGTCGTGGCCGCCGCCAAGGCGATGGAGCTGCCGGCCGACGTGCTGCAACGGATCCTGCTGTTCATGAATCCGCGCGTCGGACAATCAGTCGATCGCGTCTATGAGCTGGCGGGGCTCTACGCCGACATCACAACGGACGCGGCGCGCCGCCTGGTCGGGATCTGGCGCGACGCCGATCCACCCGAAACGCGCGTGGCGAAGCACGCCGCGCTGTGGCAGGACGCGGTCGAACAGGCGCGCACGGCGCTGTCGGACATTACGCGTCGCGCCCCCATGCCGCGGCGGGACGCCCCCGCAATCCGTCCGGGCGAACGCGCGGTCGGCACGGACCGGCGCTAAAGTGGGTGCCTAGTGCAGATTTCGCTCAGTTTGAATCGGGTCGGAATACCCGCCTCATCCTGAGGAGATGCACGCTCTTGCGTGCATCTGTCTCGAAGGATGGGCGGCCCCA
>Ga0209797_10000632_pt1 | contig 17619 bp, 15 predicted proteins | sample DOMMetBare3Fresh_2_FD_187472 | JGI IMG/M metagenome (GOLD analysis project Ga0209797, IMG submission 187472) | Wetland sediment microbial communities from St. Louis River estuary, USA, under dissolved organic matter induced mercury methylation -... | ecosystem: Environmental > Aquatic >... | reverse complement strand
AATCTCCATCAACATAATAAATCACTTCATCACTATCAATATTACTGTGGTTGTATGGGGCAGGAATAGCATTGGGATGATAATCGTACAACCTGGGTACAAATGAACAAACTACAAATGCATTGGTTTCAAAAGTTTGATGTACTGGTGGTGGTTGATGCACACGGCCGGTAATAGGTTCAAAATCATGAATGGAAAAAACATAAGGATAACAACAACCATCCCATCCTACTACATCAAACGGATGTGTACCATAATGTAAGCCATACAACATTCCTTTCTTCTTTGCCTTAATCAGGAAATCACCTTTTTCATCAAATGTTTTTAAATCCTGAGGAGTACGAATGTCCCTTTCACAATACGGTGAGTGTTCCATTAACTGTCCGTACTTACTCATATATCTTTTAGGATAACGAAGCGGAGTAAATGATTCAACTATAAAGAGACGGTTTTTTTCATCATTGAATTCTATCTGATAGATTGTTCCTCTTGGCAAAACAATATAATCACCATAACTAAAAGGTAATTCTCCATATTGTGTTTTTACTTTGCCAGAACCTTCATGTACAAAAATCATTTCATCGGCATCGGTATTTTTATAGAAATAGGTTTTCATACTTTGTTTAGGCGCTGCCAATACAATATGACAATCGGCATTAACCAAAACAGGAATGCGGCTGTCTAAAAAATCTTCAGCTGGCTTTACATAAAACCCTTCAAAACAACGGTGCTTCAGCATTTTTTCTTCAGCAACAATGGGTGATACATCAACCTGTGCTTCTGTTTTAATAATTTGAGTTGGCGGGTGGGTATGATATAACAAAGAATAATCATCACTGAACCCTTCAGTTGAAAATAATTGTTCGCTGTACAAACCACCATCCGGTTTGCGAAATTGAGTATGACGTTTATGTGGTATTGTTCCCAGTTTAAAATAATGTGGCATAAAAATTGAAAATTGAAAATGTTTATTATGTACCCATCTTCATGAATACTATCGGGCTGTTGTTGCGTCGCACTCTTGTGCTGCAATAATTCAATTCATCAAATATGTTCGAGATAGTTCAAGTGTTGAAAGAAGAAAAATATATTTCCCCGTCCGAACGCCTGCCCGACTGGAACATTCAGGTGGGTATTCATCCGGGCGGGCACTTTCTTTTATCAAACCAATAGGTGAAATTGCGTTTAAATGGCATATTTGCAAACGTTCAACCAAAACTACTAAACTTTAACTGATTCTATTGACACGTATTGGACTCATATCAGACACACACGGATACATTGATGAAGCAGTATTTAATCACTTTGCTAACTGTGATGAAATCTGGCATGCAGGTGATTTTGGCAATATTGAGTTGGCCAATAATCTGGCCAATCAAAGTGGCCTTACAGTAAAAGGCGTATATGGAAATATTGACGGGCAGGATATACGATCAGTTTTTCCGGAGCAAGTCATTTTTATGTGTGAAGAAGTGAAAGTTATGATGCGGCATATTGGCGGTTCACCACCCACTTATAATCCTGAAACAAGAAAACAATTAAAAAAACATCAGCCACAATTATTCATCAGTGGCCATTCGCATATTTTAAAAGTAATGTTTGATGATAAAATCAATTGCCTGCACATGAACCCCGGAGCGGCAGGCAAACAGGGATGGCATAAAGTAAGAACCCTCATCCGTTTTGTAATTGATGGAAAAAATATGAAAGATTGTGAAGTAATTGAACTGGGGAAACGGTAAAGAATAATTAATAATGGATAATTGAAAGTTCCCCTTAATTTAATTATCATAATCAATATTTCAACTTCATTTATTTTTAATTATACATTTTCAACTTTCAAATTATAACTATGTTACAAAAAAATATTCCTATACTCCGCATTTTTGATGTTGCAAAAGCCAAAGAGTTTTATATTGACTGGTTAGGCTTTACCATTGAATTTGAACATCAGTTTGAACCGGATACACCTTATTATATTGGTATAAAAAAAGATGATATTCAAATTCATTTAAGTGAACATCATGGCGATAGTGTGCCGGGTATAAAAATTTTTATTGTTTGTAGCAATATAAAAGAATTTCATACTTCACTGAAGCCTTACAAATATTACCGTCCCTCTGTTGAGAAAACATTTTATAATGCCTTGGAAATGGAAGTACAGGATCCCTTCGGAAATAAACTCTGTTTTAATGAATATCTTAATTCAGCACAAACCTAACAGGTATTCTCATGCTCTTTCTTAATGTATAGTATGTTGACAAGACCTGTTAGGTTTTTTTGCAGAATTGCTGTAGCTTTTGCCTATTCAAATTTTTTATATGCCCCAACATTCCCGCCGTGACTGGTTAAAAATTACTGCTGCATTAACTGCAGGCCTCAGCATTTCAAAAAATATGATTGCAGGAGATTTAAAAAAGCAAAATCCAGCCGGCATGATTTTGCTAAACAGCAATGAAAATGCTTATGGTCCATCTGGCAGCACAATTAAAGCAATGGCTGAAGCAGCAAAACTATCTAACCGATATCCCGATGATATAATCCCCATACTCAAACAAAAGGTTGCTGCACATTGGGCTGTTGGTAAAGAACATGTTTTGTTTGGTGCCGGTTCATCAGAAATTCTGGGGTTAACAACTATTCTTGCTTCTTTTAAAGGAAAGAATATGATTTCTCCTTTCCCCACTTTTGGATCGTGGTATAAAGCAGCAGAAGTAATGGGCGCAACAATTAAAAAAATTCCATTGGCAAGCGGCGATAAAACACTTGATCTTGCTGGCATGCTTTCAGCTATTGATACTGAAACTGGAATGATCTATGTATGTAATCCTAATAACCCAACAGGAACAATCATTGATGATCATTTACTCCGGAATTTTGTAGAAGAATGCAGTAAGAAAGCATATGTGCTGGTTGATGAAGCTTATACTGAGTTTGAAAATCTTCCTTCCTTGAAAGACATGGCAATTAATAATCCAAAGATCATTGTTGCCAAAACCTTTTCAAAAATTTATGGCCTTGCCGGAGCCAGAATTGGTTACGCCATTGCCCATGCAGAAACCATCAGAAATTTAGGGTTGTTACAACCATGGCCAGATGTAAGTATTAGTGCCGTTACTGCAAATGCTGCCATCGCCGCATTAAAAGATGTATCATTTATAAACGAATGCAGAAAAAAAAATACAGCAGCAAGGGAACTTTGCTATGCTACGTTTAAACAACTAAAGCTTGAATATATTCAATCGGCTGCAAGTTTTGTAATGGTGAACATCAGCAGTATAGCAGATCGTTATACGCAACAAATGCAGGCAAAAAACATTTATGTGCAATACCGTGATTTCTGGAACGGAAAATGGAGCCGTGTAAGTATGGGCACGCTGGAAGAGATAAAACTGTATTGTGAAGTATTAAAATCAATTCCATAAAAAAAGCAGGAAATAAATCCTGCTTTTAAGTTTGTTTTCAATTTTGTTACATACCGGGGAACCATGGCCTGCCAATACCTTCACGGAAAGGCCAGGGAACTGCAACCAATATAAGAATGAGAGCAATGATATATAACCAGGTTGCAGCACTATAGTTGAGTTTTTTTGCTTTGCCTCTTGCAATGGTTATAAGTACAATTGCAAGTATCATTGCAGTAATATGTTCAACTACCCAGAAACGGGCAAAACTATCTTTCATCACATTTCCAAAACCACCTACATTTTCTATTAAATGAAAGCCTGCCAGTTCACTGTTGAAATACTGGAATAAACCAAGTATCAGTGTAATATGTGCAGCAATCAGTAACCACAAACTTGTTTTCTGTATTCCCCCGTTTTTTGTAAATGCCTGAATTAAAGAAATGAGCAAAAGGATGAGTATAACCCAGCGTAAGACATTGTGTAAATGAATCAGTCCCTGTAGCATAATTAATTTTTTTTCAAATCTAAAGCTTTGAATGAATCGAACATCAGAAAATGGATATTTTTTATTCTTATGTAAAGACAGACTAAACCTGATTTAATAGATCATAACCATTTATTTTATTAATGAATTGCACTTAATTGGATAAAAAACATTTTTTTTATGACCATGGTCATCTTTCACTACTTTAACCGTATTTAGGTTTGCTCTAAGAAACAATCGTATTTATTCTGAAAGATAAATTGTTTACAGAATTTATACTTTAAGTTTTACCCCGTCTAAAATCCGGTCCCATGAAGAAGCGAAATCAAGTTGTACAACTTTTTTTATTTTTAGTATCTTTTGCTTTCAGTGCTCACACTCAAAACGTAGCTATTAACAGTACGGGTGCATCGCCTAATGCATCTTCAATCTTGGATTTAACAAGTGCAAATAAAGGAGTATTAATTCCAAGAGTAAGTTTAGCTTCTTTAACCGACGCAGTTACCATTCCAACTCCTGCAACCAGTTTATTAATATATAATACAAATGCTGCCATAACAAACGGAACTGGTTACTATTATAATAATGGAACACCTGCTTCACCTGCCTGGGTAAAATTTGTAGTTGTTGATAATTCCGGTATTGTAAAATCAACAACACCTGATGGAGATGTAATAAAACTGGAGCGCTTTCCTATGGGTGAAGTTTCTATGCAAGGCAACAGCACACAAACAAATATTTCAGCTGCAAACAATTGGGTAAAAGCAGAGGGTATAACCAGTTTTTCTGCAGGTAGTTATCAATTCAGTAGTGGCGCTGTAAATAACCGGCTTGTTTATACAGGAACTTCTATGAAAATGTTTCATATCGCCTGCACATTATCTGTAAAGGCAAACAACATAGGAAGTAATCTGAAAGCAGTTTTGTATAAAAACGGAGTTGCCTTATCAAAGGGAATTGTGCAAACGAGAATGGGAAGCAATACTGATATTATTTCTACCGCCATTCATGTAATGACAGACATGAATAATGGCGATTATCTTGAACTGTGGATTACAAACACGGTTGGTGCAGATGACTTTACGGTTACAGAAATGAACATGTTTGCCATGGGAGTAAGCATGGGCATGGATTAATAATATTTACTAATAACCAGGCATTAAATACAATGCCCATGAAAACCAAACAAAACATCCAATACCTTCTTTTAATTGCCATCACTACCAATCTACAATTGGCCTATTCACAGGGAATTAATAATACAAGTGGCACAACCATTACTGCAAATAACAATGTTCAATTAGTTATTGAAAACGGGGGCTTTAAAAATGATGGCAACTTTACAAAAAGTAACAGTACTATTGTTTTTAGCGGCTCTAATGCAACCAGTGGCTCCTTCATTAGCGGAACAACTCCTCTTGATTTATTTAATTTAATGCTTAACAAAACCAGCAACGGCTTGCAATTGAACAGCAATATAAGCGTAACTGGTACAATTCACTTCCAAAGCGGTGATAGTATATTCCTTAATAATTATAATGTGAATCTTGGATCTACAGGAACCATTTCCGGCGAAACAAATAGCAAAAGATTTACCGGATACAATGGTGGTTATATCATAATAACTCAAAACCTGAATGCCCCTGCTGCAGTGAACCCCGGAAATCTTGGCATAACAATTACCAGCAGTTCAAATCTGGGCTCTACTATTATTAAACGTTCTCATGTTACGCAACGAAACATTTCAGTTAACCGTTCATTTGAAATGATACCAACAAATAACGCAGGGTTAAATGTCAGCCTCTCATTCTCATATTTTCATTCAGAATTAAACAATAACACTGAACCAAATATTACGCTTTATTCCAGTTTCAATAATGGCACAAGCTGGAATCTTATAAACAATATTTCACTGAATACAGCTTCAGATTATATAACAGCAACTGAAGTTAACTCTGTTAATTTGTTTACATTATTCAGCATTGGTTCTGTTTTACCTCTTCAAACACTTACTCTCAATAGTAAAATAATAAACAGCAAAATTTTACTTCAATGGAATGCAACCAATGATTTTGATACCAAATTATTTGCAATAGAAAGATCAACAAATGGAGTTGATTTTTTAAAAATCGGCAATATCACTGATATAGAAAACAACAGTTCCATATTTACTTACCAGTTTATTGATGATCATGCAATGCAGGGTGTCAATTATTACCGACTGAAGCAAATTGACCATCATGATTTCAGTACTTACTCCCCTGTAATAAAAGTTCTGTTCACAGATAAAGTTGATATAAAACTTTCTCCCAATCCGGCAAAAAATATGCTGAATATAAGAGTAACAGAAAATAAGCCTGAATTAAAAATCGTTACTATCATTGATTTAAACGGCAAAATTTTTACTAAGAAATTTATAACCTGTGTAAGTGGTGAAAATAATTTTAGTTTCTCTATTGATGAATTACCAAAAGGGAATTATGTAATCCATATTTCGGGTAAAACCAAACAAACAGCTTCCTTTATCAAAATGTAAATAAAGAAATTAACAAACAAACCAATTATACTTAACTAAAATGATAACACATGAAAACCAAACAATTACTACAAGAACTTTCTGCATGGCAATGGGAGTTAAATGGCTTTCAAACTGCTGCGCTGTTAATTCAAGACCGCCTGGATATTATTCATAAAAACAAAGCTGTTTATTTAAAAAACAGCAAAATTGGAAACTTGCTTACTCTTATTAAGGAACAGGAAAGAGAGCTGAACGAGATTGAAAAAAAACTCATCATACAAAAAGAAACTCTAAGAAATCGTTCAGTGAATACACAGTGGCAAAGCATTCTTGATGCCGATCAACAATCTTTAAGAAACTATGTAAGTAAAGAAAAAAGCATGTTTGCTTCAATTAAAGAAGATTACTTTAAACTGCTGAAAGATTTGCATAATTAAATAAGTTATTTTCATTATCATCAGCCTGCTTGTTTTTAAAAAACAAACAGGCTTCCTTTTTTTGCACTAACCAGGTGTTCTGTTTTATAACAGTATAATAATCACTCTATGCTTCAGGTATTTAGTCGTTTTTTTAATTGAAGGAGTTACAGAGAAAAATTGTTGCTTTAAAAAAAGTCAATTGTAGATATTACAATTGACTTTTAAGTTTTTTCCCCGGCTGGTTTCCGGGAATTTTCATAAGATTGGAATTTTTGACGGTTTTAATAGGATGGATTCATTGACGGTTTTAAAAGGGATTTTGGTAGTTTTTTATAGAATACGGATTTTCAGGTGACTGTTGTTTATCTTCTAATACATAACAAACCTACAACCCCTTTAATTCACCGGGTATAGTATTATGAATTCTTTTAATGTAGTAAGATGTTTACATATTTATTTTTTTAATCTATTGCTCCGGTTTTTACTCATTTTCCCTTTAGTGAATGAGGAAATAAACTGTAATTTTAAGTATGAAAAAAGCAATTATTCTAAACTTGTTTTTTCTATACCTGGGGAGCCTGCAAAGCCAGGTAATCTCCACATCAGATTCTATGCCGGTTGCCGGCAAACTAAAGTATTCGTTATTTGAAAGTGGAGTAATTATAAATAAAACAGATAAAGGAGTAATTTATGCCTTACCACAAGACAATATGCCTGTTCTAAGGCCCGATACAACTATGGCATATCATATGCCCATTCATAAGTTTAACAAGTTGCCTTTTCGAATGTACCCATCAATTCCAGGAGTAATACCTAGAGGAGAAAAACAACTTTGGAAGGATAGTTTAATTCAAACACCCAATGGCCCGAAAATAATTTACAAGCCCATTAAACCACAAAAACTTATTCCACCCAATCGGCTATAAATATATTAGTGTCTCTTGTACCTCCGTTATTGCGGTTACTGCAAAAAACAATTCTTTTTCCGTTGGGGCTAAACATGGGAAATGCATCAAAGCCTTTATCACGGCTTATTTTAGTAAGATTGGTTCCATCTTCATTCATCGTGTATAAATTAAACGGAAAGCCTCTTTTGTATTCGTGATTGCTTGCAAAGATGATTCGTTTACTATCTGGCATATAGGCAGGCGCCCAGTTGGCCTGTCCAAAATTAGAAACCTGGCGGGCATCTGTTCCATCTGCATTGGCAACCCATACTTCCATATTAGTTGGTGCAACTAAACCTTCTGCCAATAATTCTTTGTATTCTTTTATTTCTGCTTCTGTTTTTGGGCGACTTGAACGCCAGATAATCTTTTTCCCATCGGGACTAAACCAGGCACCACCATCATATCCTATTAAGTTTGTAATGCGTTTTTCTTTCCCCGTTTTAATATCCATGATATAAAGATCAATATCTCCATCTTTTGTGCTGGTGTAAATCATTTTCTTTCCATCAGGGCTCAAAGTAGCTTCTGCATCATAGCCCTTACTGGTTGTTAATTGCTTAACAATTTTTCCATTTAAATCGGCCATAAAAATATCATAGCTGTCGTATAAAGGCCAGATGTATTTGTTGCCATATTTTTTACGATCGGGTACTGGCGGACAAGTATCGGCTCCAAGATGAGTTGAAGCATAAATAATATGCTTCCCGTTTTTAGTAAAAGTGGCACAAGTAGTTCTTCCCTTACCGGAACTGATCATTCTTGGAATAAATTTTTCACCTGCCTTTGTAGGAACTTTTCCAATAAATATCTGATCGCAAGGCAATCCCTCTTTTGCATATGTTTTTTGAAATACCAGCCATTTACCATCAAAACTGAAATAAGCTTCAGCATTATCGCCACCAAAAGTTAATTGTTGCATATTTTTAAAATGGACCTCTTCAGGATAATGTAATGTATCATTATGAACTGCATCAACTCCTATTTCCTTTTTTGTAAAAGAAAGTAATGTTATTAAGATTGCAATTGAAATTAACATGATTACAAAAAACCAATTTTTCATTCTTTCCTTCATTTGAAGCAAATTTATATTTAAAAGAAAGCGCAAATGTCAGGCTTTTGTAAAAGCAAAGAGTAAAAAATCTGCTAGTTTTGCCCCATGCATCTGAAAAAGCTGTTTCTGGTACTATTAACTATTGTTTTGTTTATATCCTGTAACAATCAAACAAGCAATGTTCAAACAAAATATAGAGATACTGTCATTACTTCAAATCCGGTTTCTGAATTGGAAAAGAAAATTGGAAATGATACGTTGGCAGCAGATAGTTTACGTGCCGGATTAATTGAGAAGCTGGTTGAAACCAACCAGGTTGATAAAGCGATGACTCAGATTGATTTGCTTTTAAAAAAACAACCAGGCAATCCTGCTTATTTGTTTATGAAAGCCGATGCTTTAGAACGAAAAGCTGATACAATTAATGCCATTCAATATTTTGAACAGGCAATAACAGCTGCCGGATCATTTCTTGATGCTGAATTAAGGCTGGCCCATCTGTATGCCGAAACAGGCAACCCCAATACTATTAAACTATGTGATGATATGCTGAAACAGGCAACTGCTATTAAATTCAGAAGTGATATTCTTCACATCAAAGGCATTTATTACAGCAAAAAAAAGGATGTAAAGAATGCATTAAAAATGTATAACCAGATCATTAAAGAAGATTATACTTATTTAGATGCCTATATTGAAAAAGGGTTGATTTATTATGATCAGCAACAATATGAACAGGCACATAAAATTTTTGCCTTAAGCACCAATATTAAAAACAGTTTTGCTGATGGTTATTACTGGATGGCAAAAACAGAAGAGAAGCTGAATAAAAAAGAAGAAGCTATTAATAATTATAAAAGAGCCCTGGCACTCGATCAATCCATAGATGAAGCAAGGGAGGCTTTGAAAAGGCTTGGAGCTCTGTAAAAAAAATAATATACATTCAATTAATTATCAAATTACGTTTATGCCAATTATTGCTCCTTCATTATTATCTGCCAATTACCTCAACCTTGAAGCCGATTGCAACATGCTCAATGAAAGCCAGGCCGATTGGTATCACCTGGATGTAATGGATGGAAATTTTGTTCCCAACATCAGCTTTGGGCCCATGCTCATTGAATTCTTCAGAAAAGCAACTACAAAAATTTGTGATGTGCATTTAATGATTGTTGAACCTGAGAAATATGCCGAAGCTTTTAAGAAAGCAGGAGCCGATATTCTTACAGTTCATTACGAAGCCTGTCATCACCTGCACAGGAACATTCAGCAAATAATAGGACTGGGTATGAAAGCAGGTGTGGCAATTAATCCGCATACACCTGTTGAAGTGTTGAAAGATATTCTGGCCGATATTGATATGGTTTGCATGATGAGTGTAAACCCGGGGTTTGGCGGACAATCATTTATTCCCAATACGCTCAATAAAATAAAAGAATTGAGAAAAATGATTGATGAAAAAGGGTTAAACGTTGATATAGAAATTGACGGTGGCGTTACGTTGGAAAATGCAAAATCAATTATTGATGCAGGGGCTACTGTACTGGTAGCAGGTAATACGGTATTTAAATCTGCCAATCCAACACAAACAATCTTACAACTCAAAAATATTAACTGATCATTTCCGTTTTAACAGAAAGGCTTAGTTTTATCATTCATGAAGTCATCCAAAACCTGCTTACTCGTTTTAATGTTAATGGCATCAGTGTTCGCTGTTGCACAAAAAAAATCGGCAACGGTTTCCGGAAAAATATTAGACGATAACGAAAATCCGCTATCAAAAGTTTCTGTTGTAATTCTTGGACGAACAACCGGAGTAATCACAAACGATTCAGGATTATTTACTATTAAAGTACCAGCAGATAAAGCTTTTGCCCTTGTGTTCACCTATACTTCGTACCGATCAGAACAACGTAACTTTTATTTAAACGAAAACGAAAAAGAAACTATCGTGGTCCGTTTAGAACGAAGCGGTGTTGAATTACAGGAAGTAACGGTAAAAGACAACCGTATCAGAACAGAAGCTTCTTCCTATCGCATCAATCCAAAAAATGCTTTATTACTTCCTTCTGCAACCGGCGGTGTGGAAGCATTGATAAAAGTATTTGTTGGCAGTAATAATGAACTCACATCTCAATATGCTGTTCGTGGTGGCAACTATGATGAGAACCTGATTTATGTAAACGATTTTGAAGTGTTTCGCCCTTACCTTGTAAGACAGGGGCAACAGGAAGGTTTAAGTTTTATTAATCCTGAAATGGTACGCACTCTTACCTTTTACAATGGGGGATTTCAATCGAAGTTTGGTGATAAAATGAGCAGCGTGCTGGATATACAGTACAAACGACCCAAAACATTTGGAGGCTCAGCTTATATCTCTTTTCTTGAACAGGGTTTGCACTTTGAAGGATCAACAAAAAACAATAAAGTAAGCTATGTATTTGCCGGAAGAAATAAAAACAACCGAAATTTATTAGGCAGTCAGCAAACAAAAGGAAACTATGTTCCTTCCAGCAACGACTTTCAGAGTTACATAACCTGGCAGCCAAATACCAAATGGATGTTTGAAAGCATGGTGAATCTTTCAAAAACACAATTCAAACTCAACCCTGAATTCAGCAATCAAACGGCATCTGTCTTTTCACCTTTCTTTACAGCAAACCTTGGATTGGATATTTATTTTGCCGGTGGCGAACGGGATCAGTACAGTACAAAAATGTTTGGCCTTGCAACCAATTATCAACCCAATAAAAATGTAAAGTTGAAATGGATGCTGAGCCACTTCAGCAATAATGAAGAAGAATCTTTTGATATACAAGGTGCCTATTTGTTTGGCGAACGGGATTTTGACAGAAGCCGTGCAACATTTGGATTAATTGTAAATCCCTTAGGTGCCGGTGTGTTTCAGAACTATGCAAGAAACAGGTTAAACATTCAGATTCTGAATTCAACATTCAAAGGAAGTATTGAAAAAGGAAAACACTTTTTTCAATGGGGACATAGTTTAGAACGCCAGGCAATTCATGATAAACTAAATGAATGGGAATTACAGGACAGTGCCGGTTATACCTTGCCGTTTAATCCCAATTTGCTGCAGCTAAGTAAAGTGATAAAATCAACTTCCGATTTTGCATTTATACGCACACAGGGATATATACAGGACAATTTAATTTTAAATGATTCATTGAACATGACCTTGCAGGTTGGTGTGCGTTATAATTACAATACGCTTAATAACGAAATGCTTGTTCAGCCACGTATTCAATTTGCATTTCAACCAAGAGGAAAGCAAGATATTGTATTCAGAGCATCAGCCGGCGCCTATCATCAACCACCGTTTTACCGTGAACTAAGAAGTTATGATGGCACAGTCAATAAAAGTGTAAAAGCACAAAAAAGCTGGCAGGCTGTTGCCGGCATTGATTATAATTTTAAAGGCTGGGGTAACAGGCCGTTTAAATTACAGGCAGAAGCCTATTACAAACACATGTATGATGTGGTGCCTTACGATGTAGATAATGTACGCATCCGTTACTTTGGAAAAAATAATGCAAAAGCATATGCTACCGGTATTGAAGCAAGATTATTTGGGGAACTGGTAAAAGATGCAGAAAGCTGGGTAAGTATTGGTTTGATGCGTACAAGAGAAAATTTAGATAATGATCAGTGGTATAATTATAAACTTGATTCATTAAATAATGTTACCGACAGTACATTGGTGCAAGGAGGTTGGATAAGAAGGCCTACAGACCGTTTCTTAACCTTTGGATTATTTTACCAGGATTATTTAGCTACCAACAAAAACTTTAAATTTTCAATGAACCTGTTATATGGCACCAACCTGCCTTATAACATTCCAAACAGTGTTAAATACAGGAATGCATTAACCATTGATCCCTATATCCGTGTTGATTTTGGTTTCAGTGCGTTACTGATGGATGCTGAACGCAGTAAGAGAAGAAGCAAAAATCCTTTCAGAAGTTTTAACAGCATATGGGCAAGCCTGGAAGTGTTTAATGTAATTGACAGAGCCAATACTATTTCTTATTTGCTGATAAAGGATTTCAGTAATACTATTTTTTCTATCCCCAACAGGTTAACTCCTCGTCTTGTGAATTTTAAAATTGTGGCAAGATGGTAAGGGGTTTAAATTCTGTTTACCATTTCATCCAAAGCATGTAATAAAACTTTATTCTTTTGCAGGGCAAGAATAAAAGATTGCTCAGGGCCAGAAGCTTTTAATTGAACGAGATTTAAAAATTCTTTTCGTTGAAGTGTATTCCACTTACTTGCACCCGGCAAACAAACCCAAACCAAACTCCAGTTATTCCATACGGCCAATTCATGTTTTGAAAAATGGTTGATGCTTTTCAGCTTCAGATCTCTCATCATTTGTTTGGATGATTGATTGATTGCTTCTGTTCTGTTGCCCTGATAATGATTAATGATATAATTAGTAATAACTGCACTGATTCTTCCTGTTTCATATGAAAGTGGAGCATCTTCATTCAACAACAATTCAAGATCACTTTGTGTGAGTTTCTTTAAACTTTTTACTGATGACCGGTATTGTTTATTTTGCTGAATCTGTTTCCATTCTTCAGCAGCAAATGATTTTAAATTTTCACTAACCGGTTTAAAACCCAGTTTATAATAAAACCAGAATGCACCACTTTTTAAACCTTCTGTATTGCCTTTTCCAAATTGGTAGGGCCTAACAACAAAACGCTTTACTTTGAAATAAGAATAATATAAACGCAACACTTGTTTAAAAATAAATGCTGATTCACTTCCTCTGAAAGCAGGAAATATATTTACTCCAATTTTACAACGGAAGCCAAACATCCATCCACCACCATAAGCAACAGGAATACCATTTTTAAATACCAGGTAACCCACATAACTATCAAGTGAAAGCTGATGTTCCTTTTCCATGCCCGTTAATAAAATGGAAATGCCAGCTTCCATTTCAAAATAACTTGTCTCTTCAACAGCAGCATAAGTTACCGGATCGGTTTCACGGTACAACAAAGCAAGAGAAGCACGGGCAATAGAAATGAGTTTGTTTTTTTCTGATTCGTTTAACGGAATTTTTTTAATTCCTTTAATTTGAGTCAATGAAATTGCTTTCTTCTTTTCTTTATCAGCATATACAATTTGTTTTACAGGATAGTGTAAAAAACTTCGGCTATATAAGTCATCCGTTAAATTCCATTGAACAAATATTTTTAAACTGTTATACAGCTGGTCTTTTAATTGGGGAGAGAATGTTTGACAGTTTAATAAATGTAAAAGCCATTGCAAAGCAGCAGTATTATAATATTCACCACACAACAACTGTATTCGTTTCCAGAAATTCCATTCACCTTGAGTGGTATGTTGAAATTCTGCTCCTGGCATTAATGCATGAAAAAACTCTTTGCTTATTTCTTTTTCTGTTATGGCATCAACCGGTTTTATATTATCCGGAAAATTGGTTATTAACCATTGTACAATGGCAGCACTGTACTGGCTTTGAATATTGGTAAAGGGCAAACCCGATCCGCTTAATGCATGTTGCTGAACAGGTTTCTGAAAATCATGTTTAATGATCGTTGCTAACCGCCTTAATTCATCTTTTGCAATCTGGTAATTTTTTTGATTGAGGGGAAAAGCACAAATAAATAATAATACATCATGATATTCTTTGAGATTTTTTACTGTTACAGGGTATTGCCCGCTGCATAACTTCAATAACTTCAGTTGCATTATTGCTTTTTTTTCTTTCCGCAACAGCAGTACAGTTTCTGTAGTAAGTTTTTCTTTCATGAATCGGGTAATTGACTGTTAAAATAGCCAGCCTCAAAAGCATACCCAATGATCTTCATCAGGAATAAGACAAACAAAAAACTGTTTCTTTGAAAACAATTAAAATTTTCAGTAGATTCATTTCACCAAAACAAACGATTATGCCATCCTCACCATTACAACAATTCCTGAAATGGGAACATGAAATTCCCAATGAAGTATATCTCCGTCAGCCTTTTAAAGGACAATGGAAAGAATGGACCTGGAAACAGGCAGGCGATGAAAGCCGCAGAATGGCCACTGCATTAAAAGCATTAAATCTTCCTGAGAAAAGTCATATTGCCATTCTTTCAAAAAACTGTGCACATTGGATGATGGCTGATCTTGCTATAATGATGGCAGGATGTATTTCCATTCCTATCTATCCAACATTAACTGCTGCCGCAATACAACCTATATTAGAACATAGCGATGCCAAAGCTATTTTCATTGGCAAGCTCGATAATTTTGCTTCGCAGGAATCTGCCATACCATCAAGCTTTACCAGAATTTCGTTTGATGCATACGGAATAAAAGATGAACATACATGGAGTGAACTGATTGGCAGATCAAATCCTTTAGAACAGGTGCATGACTGGCAACAAAATGAATTGATGACGATCATTTATACTTCAGGCACAACAGGCAATCCTAAAGGTGTAATGCACACTGCAGGAAATTTTGATGCTATTCTCCATGTAGCAACAAAAGAATTACAACTACCCAAACGTGCAGCTTTATTTTCTTATTTGCCTCTCAGCCATATTGCTGAACGAATGGGAATTGAAATGAATAGTTTCTATAATGGATGTGTGGTTTCCTATGCAGAATCCATTGAAACTTTTTCAGAAAACGTAGCAGAAATTCAGCCACAGGTATTTTTTGCTGTTCCCCGTTTGTGGGGAAAATTCAGAGAAGGTGTTTTAAAAAAAATACCACAAAAAAAATTAAACCTACTGTTAGCCATTCCCATTATTAACGGCATTATAAAAAAAAGCATCAAAAAGAAACTGGGCCTTTCAAGAGCTACTCATATTTTCAGTGCAGCCGCTCCTATTTCCGTTGAAATTTTAAAATGGTTTCATAAGCTGGATGTTTTAATCCTGCAGGCATTGGGCATGACCGAAGATTGTGTGTACGCCCATTTTGAAAGAAACTATGCTTACAAACATGGTTCTGTTGGAAAACCTTTTACAGGATTACAAGTAAAAATTTCTGAAGAAGGTGAGTTGCGTGTAAAAAGTGTAAGCAATACAAAAGGCTATTACAAAGAACCGCAGTTAACAGCTGATTTGTTTGATGAAGAAGGTTATTTAAGAACCGGCGACTTATGTGAATATGATCATGACGGTTTTCTGTTTGTAACAGGCCGTTTAAAAGATCAGTTTAAAACCGATAAAGGAAAATATATTTCCCCCACTCCTATTGAAACCAAATTACTTTCCAATGTTGATATAGAAAATATCTGTGTGGTAGGCACAGGCATTCCACAACCAATGGCGCTTATTGTATTATCTGATATTGGAAAGAAAAAAACAAAAGAAGAAATCACTGAAAGCCTATCAGCATCTCTGAGTGCTATTAATACTGAACTGGAAAAACATGAAAAGCTCGAAAAAGCAGTGATCATGAACGAAACATGGAGTATAGAAAATGGTTTATTAACACCTACCTTAAAAGTAAAACGGAACCAGGTAGAAAAAATTCATCATGAATTTTACCCGAAATGGTTTCAGGAAAACGGAAGAGTAATCTGGGAATAATTTTTCATAATGAAAAATTTTCCATTAACATTACAAACCTTTCAATTTGGTGGACACCGGGTGCAGGTATCTGTACCTGATGCTGCAGCATTACAAGAGTGGTATACAGTTGCAAAAGAAAGTAATCCAACCATTCCATTTCCTTATTGGGCAAAAGTATGGCCTGCATCACTGGCGCTTTGCAGGTTTATTGCAGAACAACCTCATTGGATACAAAATAAAAATGTATTGGAAATTGCAGCCGGACTTGGTTTGCCATCTTTCCTGTCAGCACAATTTGCAACACAGGTTACATGCAGTGATTATATAAACGAGGCTTTAGAAATCATGCAACATTCTATTGAACAAAACCATTTGAAAAATGTAAACTGCTGCTTTCTTGACTGGAATCATTTACCCGAAGGCCTGGAAACAGATGTGTTGTTATTAAGTGATATTAATTATGAACCTTCTGAATTCTATAATTTATTTCAAATGATTGAGCAATATATAACTGCAGGAACAACCATCCTTTTAGCCACACCGCAACGCATCATGGCAAAACCTTTTATTGAACGGTTGATGAAGTATTGTTTATTGCAGAACGAAATTGAAGTGAATGAAAAAGAGATGAAGACAATATGCAGTGTATTGGTTTTAAAAAGTAAAATCTAATTACAAAGGCCTTCGATTGAAGGCCTTTGTTCGTTCTCACATTACAGGTGTTTATTGTTAGCAATTGTATGTTATTGTTTAACCAGTTTACCTGTTTGTACATATTCTTTTTCTTTTGAGTTGGCTGTTAACTTGTAATAATAAATACCAGATCCTAAACCGGAAGCATTGAAATCAACACTATAGAGACCGGCTTTCTTTTCACTGTTTACCAATACCATTACTTCTTTACCTGTCATATCAAATACTTTCAGCATCACCCTGCTATCTGCAGGAAGCTGGTACTGAATTCTTGTACTGCTGCTGAAAGGATTGGGGAAGTTGGTTACTTTAAATGGAAGAACAGTTGTTTCATCAGTAACTTTTTCTGCACTGTTTACAAAAGGAGAAGCGGGACATGCACCAAATGCATCACCATGAGCAATATGAATCAACGCATCATCATATCCTACGCAAATAGTTTTTCCTTTATGGCAGAAGAGATAACTTTTATTCTTGTTACCACATTTGATAGGCACACAACTGCCTGGTGTAGGTTGGAAGCCAG
>Ga0209797_10000631_pt1 | contig 17647 bp, 16 predicted proteins | sample DOMMetBare3Fresh_2_FD_187472 | JGI IMG/M metagenome (GOLD analysis project Ga0209797, IMG submission 187472) | Wetland sediment microbial communities from St. Louis River estuary, USA, under dissolved organic matter induced mercury methylation -... | ecosystem: Environmental > Aquatic >... | reverse complement strand
GAACCTGGTATATGGTTCTTACACTTTCAAGAATGCGTGTACGCAATTCATCAATATTTCTTTTTTCTGTTGCTGAAATAAAAACACAATTGCCTTGCGTATCGTTTTCCCAACGTTCCTTTAATTCCATTAAAATATTTTCTTTCACTTCATCACCCAGCCATTCATCAAAATGCTTTTCTTCATACAAATCCATTTTATTGAAGATGGTAATAACAGGTTTGTCGTAACATTTTAAATCCTGCAAAGTTTTATTTACCACCTGCATTTGTTCTTCATATTGCGGGTGTGAAATATCAACTACATGCAACAACACATCGCTTTCCCTTACTTCATCCAAAGTGCTTTTAAAACTTTCTACCAGGTGGTGGGGAAGTTTACGAATAAATCCTACTGTATCGCTTAAAAGAAAAGGTGTGTTTTCAAAAACAATCTTGCTGGTTGTAGTATCAAGCGTTGCAAACAATTTGTTTTCTGCAAAAACATCTCTTTTACTCAGCAAATTCATAATGGTGCTTTTACCCACATTGGTATAACCAACAAGAGCAACACGTATAAATTCACCTCTGTCTTTCCTTTGTGTAAACGCTTGTTTATCTATCTCTGCTAATCGTTTACGTAATACCGAAATTTTATCTTTTACTATACGGCGGTCAGTTTCAATTTCCGTTTCACCCGGCCCTCTTGTACCTACACCGCCTCCTTGCCTTTCAAGGTGCTTCCACATCCCTTTTAACCGGGGTAAGATGTATTGATATTGTGCAAGCTCTACCTGTGTTTTTGCCTGTGCTGTTTTTGCACGGCGGGCAAAGATGTCAAGAATCAGATCGCTTCGGTCAATGGTGTATACACCCAGTTCTTTTTCAATGTTCATGATCTGGGCACCGGTTAATTCATCATCAAAAATTACCAGAGTAATGTCTTTATCCTGTACATACTTTTTTATTTCCTGAAGCTTTCCTTTGCCAACAAAAGTTTTGCTATCAGGATGTGAGAGTCTTTGCAAAAAACGTTTAATAGTAATGGCACCTGCAGTTTCTGCAAGAAACGAAAGTTCATCGAGGTATTCCTGTACCTGCAATTCTGTTTCTGCTTTTTGTACTACGCCAACAATGATGGCTCTTTCTTCCTGTTGTATTTCCTGTTTACGATCTATCACTTTATTAAATATTCAAAATGCAAATGTAGAGTAAGTTATTTGCCTGTATAAAAAAGAAAAAGCGTGGCGCTTCAGCGCTACGCTTTTATATTCATTCAAATTATTTTTATAAACCTGATAATGTTAAGCCAATGGTAAAAGGTCTTATCTGGTTGGGCCCTTTTCCTTCTTTTATAAAATCATTTAACTGGTACTGTGCGAATAAGGCAAAATTTCCATACCCTATTCTTGCAGTGCCTGCAAGTCTTAAATTATTAAAGTGGACTTTGCTTTTTTCTTTTAATGTATAAACGCCGTTACCATTTCCATCAGAAGTAAATCTGGTTTTATCGGTAGCACTGATAATCGTTCCTATTTTCATACCCAATGCAAATTTTAAACTCTTGTTAGGATTTGCAGGGTCTGCCATATATCGTAATTCAACAGGCGCTTCCAGGTAAGCAGTAGCCAGTTTCATGCTTTTGTATTTATTCAACGTGTCTTTACCACTGTGTTTTGCAAACTGAAAACCTGTGGGATTAACAATGTTGAGGTTTCTGCCGGCAGATTTATCAAAATACATATTATCGGTTCCAACACCTGCTCCTATGCCTACACTAAATCGTGGATCAACTTTAAAAGGAAAATCAAACAAAAAATAAAGACTTGCACTTCTGGCCATTCCTTTTGTTGCAATTGAATCGGGTTTATTTAACCATTGCAGGTAACCTATTTGAAACAACAAATGATCTTTTGACCGGTTGCTTAAATCAACTTTTGACCAGTCTTTCTTTTTTTTCTTCTCCGTTTCCTGTGCAAAAATGGTTAGGCTGAAGGTTGTCAGCAACAATAACAATAATCCTTTTTTCATACTCATAAATAACAAATGTATTGGCTAATCGGTTAACCAAAGGTTAAAGCCTTGTGATAAAAAACCCCGATACCTCGGGGTTTTTGGTGGATCCTGTAGGAATTGAACCTACGACCCTCTGATTATGAGTCAGATGCTCTAACCAACTGAGCTAAGGATCCGATGCCTTTTTGGCGGCAGCAAAGATAGAAAAATTGAACTTTCGCCATCATTTAATTTCTTTGCAGTATGCAAAAGATTCAGAATATCATTTTTGATTTAGGTGGCGTACTCCTGAATATTGATTTTAATCTATCAGAAAAAGCGTTTGAACAGCTGGGTGTAGAAAATTTCAAAGCTTTTTTCAACCAGTTCCATAGCAACGAATTGTTTACAAAACTGGAAACAGGGATGGATTTGGATCTTTTTTATGAAGAATTCAGGTCCGCTACCAGTACAACTCTTTCAAACAATCAGATAAAAGATGCCTGGAATGCCTTGTTGCTCAACTTCAGACAAGAAAGCATAAAAGCATTGCCTGGCTTAAGAAAAAATTACAGGCTTTTTGTGTTAAGCAATACCAACGAAATTCACTTACAGGAATTTCAGAAACGGTTTACTATTGAAATGCAGCTTTCATCTTTTGATGATTTGTTTGATGCAGCGTATTATTCTCACCGTATTGGCCACCGCAAACCCAATGTATCTGCTTTTCAGTTTGTATTGGAGAAACAGCAGCTTCTTCCTGAGAAAACCCTTTTTATTGATGACAGTATTAATAATATTGAAACAGCACAGCAATTGGGCCTTCAAACAATTCACTTATTACCACTAATGAAAATAGAAGAGTTGGGACTTTGATTAAAAGTATTATTTCACTTCTTCAAAATCAATATAATCACCGGCTTTTTCTTTTACAGGTTCTTTTACCGGGTCTTGTTTAGGGGTAAAACCATTCCCTTGCATATTATTCTGAAATTCATTCATTTTTCTTTTCATTGCAGAAGCCGTTTTACTTACCGGAATAAGAAATTGAAACACAAATTTGTAAATGAAATAAATTAAAAGTGCAACAACTAAATAACGTATCATCTTACAAAGATAAATTAAACTGAAAGTTCAATATGTGAAGAAACTCTAAAGCTTTTAAAACTTTTTTCAGGAGTTTTTTTTCTGGTATCGTTAATTCTTGTAATTTTACGCCGGAAAATGAATCAGCGGAAGGGAACGGTTACGTTCCCTTCTTTATTTGAGAATCATGAATATAGAGCAAAAAACAGCTAGAATTAAGGAACTTACAGAAGAGATCATTAGCCAGGATGCTGATTGTTTTTTGGTTGATGTAAAGCTGGTGCCGGGTAATGCTATTCAAGTGTTTTTGGATGCCGATACCGGATTACCGCTCAGCAGGTGCATTACGTACAACCGGGCTTTATATAAAAAAATTGAAGAATCTGCTATGTTTAAAGAAGGAGATTTTTCTCTTGAAGTATCATCACCAGGTTTGGAAGAACCTTTAAAACTCAAACGCCAGTATCTTAAAAATATAGGCCGCCCCGTTGAAATTGTTCTGAAAGACGGCAAAAAAATTGCAGGCAAATTAATTAATTCAGAAGATCATATTGAAGTAGAAGAAACAATCGGCAAAGGGAAAAAGCAGGAAATTAAAAAGCATACCCTTTTGTTTGATGAAATCAAATCAACAAAAATTCAAATTGTATTTCACTAAAAAACAGGTTCACTAAGAACCTGAGTATTAAAAAATGAGTTATGGCAAGTATTAACTTAATTGAAAGTTTCCAGGATTTTAAAGATGCGGAAAATATTGACCGCCCCACCATGATGAAAGTTCTGGAAGATGTGTTTAAAACATTACTCCGTAAAAAATACGGCAGCGATGAAAATTTTGATGTAATTGTAAACACAGAAAAAGGTGATCTGGAAATTATGCGCAGGCGTACCATTGTTGAAGATGGGCAGGTTGAAGACCCTCTTGCACAGATTGCTTACAGTGATGCAACTAAAATTGAACCCGATTACGAAGTGGGTGAAGATTTGTATGAAGATGTGGACATTCATGATTTTGGAAGAAGAGCAATCCTTGCAGCCAAACAAACTTTAGCCAGCCGAATTGGTGATTTAAAGAAAAACGGTTTAGTAAAAAAATATTCCGACAGAATTGGCGAAATCCTGAGTGCTGAAGTATACCAGGTTTGGAAAAAAGAAGTGCTTTTGCTGGATGAAGAAGGAAATGAATTGTTATTGCCAAAGAGCGAACAAATACCACAGGATTATTTCAAAAAAGGAGAGAACATCCGTGCAGTAATTAAAAAAGTAGAATTAAAAAATAATACACCGGTTATTATTCTTTCAAGAACAAGTCCTTTATTTCTTGCCAAGTTGCTTGAAATTGAAGTACCTGAAATTTTTGATGGATTAATTGTAATAAAGAAAATAGTTCGTGAACCAGGCGAAAGAGCAAAAGTAGCTGTTGAAAGTTTTGACGACAGAATAGATCCTGTTGGTGCCTGTGTGGGAATGAAAGGAAGCCGTATTCATGGCATTGTTCGTGAATTAAAGAATGAAAATATTGATGTAATCAACTTTACCAATAACATCAACTTATTAATTCAGCGTTCACTCACACCATCTAAAATTACATCAATGACTATTGATCAGGAAAGAAAGCATGCAGATGTTTTTCTGAAACCCGATCAGGTTTCATTAGCCATTGGTAAAAAAGGTGTCAACATTAAACTGGCTTGCGAATTAACAGGATATGAAATTGATGTTTACCGTGATGCAGAAGGTGATGTAGATGAGTTTGATATTGATCTGGATGAATTTACAGATGAAATTGAAGGATGGGTAATTGATGAACTGAAGCGTGTTGGTTGCGATACTGCCCGTAGTGTATTGGAATTAACAACTGAAGAATTAGAACGCCGTACCGATCTGGAGAAAGAAACAATAGCAGAGGTACAACGTGTATTGAAAGAAGAATTTGAAAGTGAATAATCTGATTTAGATCAGAAGCAATTCGATTTATTAAACATTTAAATAAATTTTTCCTGTTTTTTTAGTTCAGTAACAGGGAAGCAAATTATGTCAGAAAGTAATACACCCCGTTTATTGGCCGCAGCCAAAGAGTTCAATATTGGTAAAGACACCCTTATTGATTTTTTGGCGGGGAAAGGTTTTAATAAAGACGATCTTAAACCAACAGCCAGGATTACAGAAGAAATGTATCGTTCACTGCAGGCAGAGTTTTCGCAAGACAAAGCAGCAAAAGCTAAGAGCGATCAGATAGAAATTCCCAAGGGCGGTATGGCGGAAATTAAGAAGAAGAAAGATGAGGAAATCATTCTTAAAAAAGAAGTAAAAAAGCAGGTAGTAAAAGAAGAGCCTAAGCCAGAAGAAGTTAAAGAAGTAGAAGTAATTCCTGAACCCGTTGTTGAAATAAAAGTGCCCGAAGTTGAAATTGTAAAAATTGAAGCACCTGAAGTTGAAGCACCGGTTGTAATTGCAAAAATTGATCTGGATAAAATAGATTCTTCCACAAGGCCAAAGAAACTGGAAAAGAAGAAAGAGACTAAAAAAGAAGAAAAACCAGTTGCAAAAGTTTCTAAACCCGTTGAAAAACCAGTTGAGAAAATTGAAGAGCCCGAGGTAGAACATGAAGAAGAAGAAATAGTAATTGAAAATATTAAAGCGGATAAATTAGAAGGTCCGAAAATTTTAGGCAAAATTGATTTGCCTGTAAATTCAGATACAAGGCCAAAACCTGTTGATAATAAAGAAAAACGGAAACGCAAACGTATTCCTATCGACAAAAAAGGACTTCAACAGGCTGAGCATGATAATGCACAAGGTTTTGGTAACCGTGGCGGTCAGCAAAAACCAGGCATTATAAAAAGAGATGACAGAAAAACGGTAACTCCGGGTAATAAAGCCGGAGGCAATAAAAAAGTTATTGAGAAAAGGGGCGACGATAAAGTTATTGATGTAAAACAAATTCAGGATAAACTTCGTGAAACACAGGCAAAACTTTCTGGTGGCGGTGGCCGGGGCAAGAGCTTAAAAGCTAAGTACAGAAAGTTGAAGAGAGATGAAATGGCCGAGCATGATCATGATTCAACAGAAAGTAACAAATTACAGGTAACAGAATTTATCAGTGCATCTGAATTAGCCAATTTAATGAACGTTTCAGCTACAGATGTTGTAGCAAAATGTTTTGGACTTGGTTTAATGGTTTCAATTAATCAAAGATTGGATGCTGAAGTAATTGAATTGGTTGCCGGCGAATTTGGTTTTGAAGTTGAATTTATTGATATGGAGAAACAGGCAGAAATGGAAGAAGAAGAAATTCTGGATGATGCCGAACATCAGGTTCCCCGTGCACCCATTGTTACAATTATGGGACACGTAGATCATGGTAAAACTTCATTGCTTGATTATATCCGTAGTGCAAATGTTGTATCTGGAGAAGCAGGCGGTATTACACAGCACATTGGTGCTTATGAAGTAACAACCGAATCAGGTAAAAAAATTACATTCCTCGATACACCGGGTCATGAGGCCTTTACGGCTATGCGTGCACGTGGTGCAAAGGTTACAGATATTGCAGTAATTGTTGTTGCTGCTGACGATGCTGTTATGCCTCAAACAAAGGAAGCCATTAGTCATGCACAGGCAGCGGGTGTTCCTATGATTTTTGCTGTAAATAAAATTGATAAAGATGGAGCAAATCCTCAGAAAATTTATGAGCAGTTATCACAAATGAATATTCTGGTTGAAGATTGGGGTGGTAAATTTCAAAGTCAGGAATTATCAGCTAAAAAAGGATTAAACATTGATAAGTTACTTGATAAAATAATATTTGAAGCAGAGTTGCTTGATTTAAAAGCTAATCCGGAAAGAGAAGCTACCGGATCAGTGATTGAAGCATCATTAGATAAGGGAAGAGGATATGTAGCTACCATTCTGGTTCAGAACGGTACTTTACACCAGGGTGATTTAATCGTTTCAGGCCAGTATTTTGGTCGTGTAAAAGCCATGTTTAATGAACGGAACCAACGGATAGAAGAAGCAGGCCCATCTTCTCCTGTACAAATTCTTGGCTTAAATGGAGCACCACAGGCCGGAGAAAAAATTAAAGAGTATGAAGATGAAGCAGAAGCAAAAGAAGTAGCATTCCGCAGAGCACAAATTCTTCGTGAACAAGGTATCAGAACTAAAAAGCATATTACACTTGATGAAATCGGCCGCCGATTGGCATTGGGTAATTTTAAAGAACTTAATTTAATTATCAAGGGTGATGTGGATGGTTCAGTAGAAGCTTTAACCGATTCATTACAAAAACTCTCAACGGAAGAAATTGCAGTAAACGTTGTACACCGTGGAGTTGGACAAATCTCTGAAGCGGATGTAACATTAGCCAGTGCATCTGATGCTATTTTGATTGGATTTAATGTTCGCCCTTCTATGCTGGCAACCAAGCTGGCTGATCAGGAAGGTGTTGAAATTAAAAACTATTCTATTATCTACAATGCAATTGAAGAAGTGAAAAGTGCGATGGAAGGATTGTTGGAACCAAAAATTACAGAGAAAGAAGTAGCAACTGTAGAAATAAGGGAAGTGTACAAATTTGATAAAGCAACAGTAGCTGGTTGTTATGTTTTAGAAGGCAAACTGAAACGTGATGCCAAAGTGCGTTTATTCAGAGATGGTATTTTGGTTTATCCCAGACAGGAAGGGGCTTTTGCAGAACTGGGTAGTTTAAAACGTTTTAAAGATGATGCAAAAGAAGTGATTTCAAATATGGAGTGCGGACTAACCATTAAAAACTTTGCTGATATGAATGCGGGAGACACCCTTGTTGCATTTGAAGAAGAAGAAGTTAAACGAACATTATAATCATTCACAAATAAGAGATTGTTAAAACAGGAATGGCCGTATTTAAATGACGGCCATCTCTGTTACTTTTGAGACTCATCAAGATAAGCATGAAAAAAATTGTTACGATAGTTGTATTGATTCTTTCGGTTGCTGCACAGGCGCAAACAAAAAAAATAATTGCCGATAAAATTATAGGGGTAGTAGGAGACAGGATTGTATTAAAATCTGATATAGAAAATCAGATTAATGATGCAAAAAGTAAAGAGTATGAATTACCTGCTGATGCTCCCTGTTACTTAATGCAGCAATTAATCATCAATAAGATGCTTGCAATCCAGGCAGAAAAAGACTCTTTACCTGTTAGTGAAGAAGAAGTAGAAGCAGATGTAGATAACCGTATAAGATACTTTATTCAACAGTACGGATCTAAAGAAGTAATTGAGCAAATAACAGGAAAAACAATTTACCAGTTCAGAGAGGAAATGAAAGAGCCAATCAGAGAAGGAAAATTGGCAGCTAATATGCGGAATAAGATTGTTGAGAACATAAAAATTACACCCAATGAAGTAAGAGCTTTTTTTCAAAAGATACCTGTTGATAGTTTGAAGTTTTATGAAACAGAATTAGAAATTGGCGAAATAGTTGTTTATCCTAAAGCGGGGAGGGAAATGGAAGAATATGCCCAGGATGAATTAAAAGAGTATAAACGAATGGTTGAAAATGGCAGTAAAAAATTTGAATTCCTTGCAGGCCAGTATAGTGAAGATCCCGGCGTTAAAGAAAATGGCGGCATGTATGTGTTAAACAAAAAAGACAATCAGTGGGATCCTACTTTTTTTAATACAGCAATGAGTTTAAAGGAAGGACAAATTTCAAGAGTTATAAAATCAAAGTTTGGATATCATATTATTCAATGTGTTTCAAGAAGTGGTGAAGAGGTTACCGTAAGGCATATTTTAAAAATTCCTCGTATTAATGAAGATGATATCAGGGCGGCATTACAAAAGCTTGATACCGTTCGTTCAAAATTAATAGCGGGCACGCTTAAATTTGGTGAAGCAGTAAGTAAATATTCAGATGAAGAATCATCGAAGTTTACAGGCGGGCGTAAAACAGGTGCTGACGGTTCTTCAGTAATTACAATTGATCAGCTAGATAAAGAATTTGTTGTATTGCTGGAGTTATTAAAACCCGGTGAATATTCACAGCCTGTTGCATTTACTGATGAACGTGGTAAAAAAGGAGTTCGTGTGGTTTATTTAATAAGCCGCACACCCCCGCACCGTGAAAACCTGAAAGACGATTATAGTAAAATAGCTGCACTTGCTTTAGAAGAAAAAAAGGAAAGGGAATTGCAAAAATGGTTTATTAAAAATTCAAAAACTTTTTATGTTCAGATTGATGAGGAGTATAAGAATTGTGCGCCCGTTAAGGCCCTTCTGCTGGAAACAAATTAAAACTTAATAAATTGATAAAATTGAACCCCGGAACTGCCGGGGTTTTGTTTTATTTGGAAAATTGCATGTATATACATACATTTGTGTAATGAAACTGGAAGAAGCCATTCAAAGTGTGAATTTTAGAAATGAAACCCATAAAGCAGGGTTGAATATTCTATACACAGCCTGGTGGTTAAAAACAATCATGAGCACTGAGTTAAAGACATTTGGATTAACGCATGAGCAGTATAATGTACTTCGTATACTGAAAGGTAAGTTTCCTGAAAGTATGTGTGTAAAAGATGTAGCAGGGAGAATGATTGAAAAAAGTTCTAATGTACCTCGTATCATTGATCGTTTAGTGGTGAAAAAGCTGGTAAAACGTACAACAGATTTAAATGATAAGAGACATACTGTAATGACGCTTACTTCAGCCGGGCTTAATATCCTTGAATTAAGTACAAACAGAATTAATAAAGTGCTCGATAAGATAATTATGTTAGATGAAGCATCTGCATTACAACTAAACCAACTGTTAGAAAAAACAAGGGAAAAAGAAAGCTGATTTTTTAAACATATACATGTATGTACATGTAAATAAATAAGATTCAAATGAAAACAGTAATTCATAAATCAAATACAAGAGGCCATGCCAATCACGGGTGGCTTAACAGTTATCATACTTTCAGTTTTGCAGGTTACTACGATGTAAACCGGATTCATTTTGGAGCTTTAAGAGTATTGAATGATGATACAGTAGCTGCAGGCATGGGCTTTGGTACACATCCGCACGACAATATGGAAATCATTTCTATTCCATTAAGCGGCGATTTAAAACATAAGGATAGTATGGGAAATGAAACCATCATTAAACAAGGCGATATACAGGTTATGAGTGCTGGTACCGGTATTGCTCATAGTGAAATGAATGCAAACAAGGATAAAGAAGTAAAATTTTTGCAGATATGGGTAATCCCCAATAAAAAAAATGTACAACCCCGTTATGGGCAAATAACACTTGACGAAAGCAAAATGAAAAATAATCTATTGCAGGTGTTGAGCCCAAATGAAAATGATGAAGGCGTTTGGATTCATCAGGAAGCATGGTTTCACTTAGGAAATCTGGAAAAAGGATTTTCAACTGAATATCAACTCAAAAACAAAAACAATGGAGTTTATGCTTTTTTGTTACAAGGCAACATCAATATCAATAGTGAACAATTAAATAGCAGAGATGGATTAGAAATTACAGAAACCAACGCCTTTACAATAACTGCAAATGACGACTCCAAACTTTTACTCATGGAAGTTCCTACGATCTGAAAATTTCAATAACAATTTTTATAAAAACAAAAAAACAAAAACAATGGCAACGTACAAAATTGACGCTTCACACAGCGATATCCTTTTTAAAGTAAAACACCTGATGATTACAACTGTAACAGGTCATTTTAAAAGCTTTGATGCAACATTAACTGCTAATGCAGATGACTTTAGTGATGCAGAAGTTACATTTACTGCAGACATCAACAGTGTTGAAACAAAAAGTGAACAAAGGGATACCCACTTAAAGAGTGATGATTTCTTTAATGCAGAAAAATTTCCTGAACTTAAGTTTGTATCAACTTCCTTTTCTAAAGACGGGAATGGTTATAACTTAAAAGGCAATTTAACTATCAGAGATATAACAAAACCTATTGAACTGCATGCAGATTACAATGGAACAATGGTTGATCCATGGGGACAAACTAAAGTTGGTTTTGAAGCAGAAGGCGTAATAAAAAGAAAAGAGTTTGGTTTAGGTTGGGATGCTGTAACTGAAGCAGGTGGTATAGTTGTAAGTGACGATGTAAAACTGCAATTGAATATTCAGTTTGTAAAACAATAAATAAATCAAAAATGAAAACGATCAGGTATACCAGGAAAGCGGCTCCGCCACATATGGTAGGAGATGGCTTTAAAGTAAAAACATTTATCTCTTCTCAAATGTGGGATGATTTAAGCCCTTTCCTGATGCTTGATTATTTTGAACCCTGGGAATTATTGCCAACTGATCATCCACGTGGTGTAGATGTACATCCGCACAAAGGATTTGAAACAGTTAGTATTTTATGGGAAGGCGCACTGGCTCATGAAGACAGCAGCGGTGGAAAAGGCAAACTGTTTGCAGGTGATGTACAATGGATGACTGCAGGTGCAGGAATTTTACACAAAGAATTTCACGAAGAAGAGTTTAGCAAAAAAGGAGGTGTATTGCACGGAGCTCAGCTTTGGGTAAATTTACCGGCAAAAAACAAATCTACTTCACCCAAATACCAGGATATACGGGCCAACTCAATTCCTGAAATTGATTTACCTGCTGGAAAAGGAAGAATAAGGATTATTGCTGGTGAAATGAAGAATGTTAAAGGCCCGGCACAAACATTTACTCGTATCAATATTTTTGATGCCCATGCAAAAGCTGGTGCTGTTTTTGAATTTAACGTAACAGAAGGTGATCATACCGCATTGCTTGTATTAAAAGGAACGGTATTAATTGATGATCAACATATGGCAAGAGAAGGAGAAATGCTGGTATTTGATAAGGAGGGAGATAAAATTCATATTCAAGCAAACAATGAAACACATCTGTTGTTATTAAGTGGTGAACCTATAACTGAACCGGTTGCTGCTTATGGCCCTTTTGTTATGAATACGCAGCAGGAAATTATGGAAGCAATTGATGATTTTAATTCAGGTAAGTTTGGGGTATTGAATTAACTGTTATGATAAAATCATCAATAGGATCAGAAAAATATAAAGTAACTCATAGTAATGGAAGGCATACTTTTTTTGGCGATGAACCAAAAGAACTTGGCGGCTCAGATACAGCACCAACACCTGAGGAATTACTGGAAGCTTCTTTAGCAAGTTGTACTTTGGCAACATTAAGAATGTATACCGATCATAAGCAATGGGAAGTGGGTGAGATAACATTAATAGTAAACCTGATCCGGGAAGAGCAAGTGAATAAGATAACCAGGGAACTGAAGTTTGAAAAAACAGTTACAGATGAACAGAAAACAAGATTGATACAGGTTGCTAAAGCTTGCCCGGTTTCAAAAATTTTATCAGGCACTTCTGAAATGATTGTTGAAATTAATTGATACTTTTTTGTTTTTACAGGTTAGCAAAAAAATTGAATTGTTTGTTGAATATTGATTTGAAGTAAAAGAGTGCGACGCAACATAAGTTAAATAGTAGTTGTAAAGATGGCTACATAAAAAAATAAAAAATGAACATTGAAATCATTTCTGGCAGTCCGAGAGATAATAGTGTAACTCACCGGGTAGCGTTGTTTTTAAAAAAACATCTGAATGAAAACAGCAGCCATCATGTAGATATTCTTGATGTAAAAGAATGGGACCTTCCATTGTTGCAGGAAGTATTTACATCAGTTGATGCTACACCAGATCAGTTTAAGCCATTAAGCAAACGGATGTTTGATGCTCATGCTTTTATTTTAGTAACACCTGAATATAATGGCAGCTATACACCTGCAATGAAAAATCTGCTTGATCATTACCCTAAACAAACGCACAAAGCTTTCGGAATTGTAACAGCCAGTCCGGGTATGATGGGCGGTATAAGGGCCACTCAACAAATGCAATTATTAATTAATGCGTTATTTGGTATTGCCTCACCTTATATGCTGGTAGTTGGGTTTGTTGATAAGAAATTTAATGAAGACGGAAATTTACTGGATGAAAACTATCTCAAAAACATCAACCAGTTTGTACATGAGTTTTTGTGGCTGGCAGAAAGTTTACATAAGGAAAAGGTATTGAATTAATGCTTTAAAGTAGTTCAGGAATCTTAACTTTGCGGCTCGCAAACAAAAGCATTTGAGTAGGGGGTTAAATAATCAAGTTATTTGCAAAGGTTTGCATCTCACAAGAAAACATGAGCGACGAAATTAAACACGAATGCGGCCTTGCCTTCATTCGTTTACGAAAGCCTTTCTCACATTACCAGAAACATAATGGATCAGTACTGTATGGCCTTAACAAGCTGTACCTCCTAATGGAAAAACAGCATAACCGTGGTCAGGATGGTGCAGGTATTGCTTCTGTTAAATTAAATGTAGAATCGGGTTATCCGTTTCTTTACCGGTTAAGAAGCAGTGCTCAGCAACCTATTGCCGATTTGTTTTTTAAAATCGGCCAGGAAGTTCAGGAGCTGGAAAAATATCAACCCGACATCAGGCAACATCCCGGTTTATTAAAAGGTCATTTACCTTTTTTGGGTGAACTAATGTTGGGTCACTTACGATATGGCACTCAGGGAAAAAACAATGTTGAATTCTGTCATCCATTTATAAAACGAAATACAAATTCATCAAGAAACCTGGCGCTTGCCGGCAATTTCAATCTTGTTAATACAGAAGAATTATTTGCACTGGCAAAAGTTGAACCTGGTGAGTTTCAAAAGCAAAGCGATCTTGCTGCCATGATGGAAGTGATTCATCATTTTTTAATTGCAGAAGATGAGTTGAGTCCGGATAGTCCCTGCATTAGCAGTGTTTTGAAAAAAGCAACACCTTTATTTGATGGTGGTTTTACTGTTGGTGGTTTAATAGGGAATGGCGGCAGTTTTGTAATGAGAGATGCACATGGCATAAGGCCCGCCTATTATTATATTGATGAAGATGTTATAGTAGCTGCAAGTGAACGGGCGGCTATAAGAACTGCATTTAATGTTGGCGAAAATGAAGTGCTGGAATTAATGCCGGGGCAAGCATTGATAGTTGAACCAAACGGGCATTTTCATATTGATCAGATACTGGAACCTAAAGAACGGAGAGCCTGTTCGTTTGAACGGATTTATTTCAGCCGGGGTAGCGATGAAAAAATTTACAGAGAACGTATTGCACTTGGAAATAAATTAAGTAAGCGTGTACTTGAGCATATTAACTATGATTTAAAGAATACCATTTTTTCTTATATACCGAACACTGCTGAAGTTGCTTTTTATGGTTTAGTAAAAGGAATGGAAACCTATCTCAACCAGATTAAAGTACAACGCATCATGAGCTGGGGGAATGATTTTGATGAAGAGAAGCTGAGTGAAATGATAAACAGAAAAATTCGCCAGGAAAAAATTGCAATAAAAGATGTGAAGCTGCGTACGTTTATTACGGAAGACAGTAATCGTAATGAAATGGTACAACACGTATATGATATTACATACGGAACCGTTCGCAAGGGCGAAGATACACTGGTTGTTATTGATGATAGTATTGTACGTGGTACAACCTTACGTGAAAGTATTGTGAGAATGCTGGGAAGGTTGAACCCTCAGAAAATTATTGTTGTTTCAAGTGCACCACAAATCCGTTATCCCGATTGTTACGGTATTGATATGAGTAAGATGGGCGATTTTGTTGCCTTCCGTGCAGTAATTGAATTGCTGAAAGAAAGAAGGATGGAATCTTTGATTGAAGATGTACGAGCAACAATTGTTGAATTAAGCAACTGCAATCAACTTCATACTGAAAATGTAGTAAGAAGATTGTATAAACCTTTTTCTACAGAAGAAATCAGTGATAAAATTGCTCAGTTAATTACACCATCAGGATTCACTATTCCTGTTCAGGTTATTTATCAGAATATTGAAGATTTACATGCCAGTTGTCCTACTAACACCGGCGATTGGTATTTTACTGGCAACTATCCTACACCGGGAGGAAACAAAGTTTGTAATAAGGCTTTTATAAATTATTTAGAAGGGAAGAATGTAAGGGGTTATTAGATTTAAACATTTTAATTGATAAAGACAACCACCTGTTAATAAGAGGTGGTTTTTTATTAAAAAGAATTATTTATCTTTTCAACCAACATGAAGACATTATTACTTATCAGGCATGCAAAAAGCAGTTGGGATGATTTGTTATTGCATGATTTTGACCGCCCTCTTAATGCAAGAGGTTTAAAAGATGCACCTATTATGGCTCAAAGATTAAAGGCCAAAAAAATTAAAATTGATGCCTTTGTAAGTAGCCCTGCAATAAGAGCTAAAAGTACCTGTGAGTTGTTTATGAAAGAATTTGCTGTAAATAAAAAAGAAATGATTCTTCAAACACAAATTTATTTAGCTTCTCCCGAAGTGTTGTTAGAAACTGTTAAACAAATCAATAATCAATTTGAAACGGCGGCAGTATTTGCACATAATAGCGGAATAACTGATTTTGCAAATAGCCTTACCAGTTTAAAAGTAGATAATATGCCCACTTGTTCAGTGTTTGCAGTAAAAGTTTATACAGAAAACTGGAGTGAATTTAAAACGGCAAAAAAGGAATTCTTGTTTTTTGATTATCCAAAAAACTTAAAGTAAAAAGAAAAGAATTTAAAATCTGGTTAACTGTAATTCCTGGGTTGGGCTAAAGTCATTGTCTTTAAAAGTAACCCGATTAGGAGTTTTAAAGCTGATGTCCCACTCCTGGCTTATTAGGATTAAGGGCAGTTGAATAGAGTTGATTGTTAGAATAAACTTTTGTCTTAATACATCTTCATCCCAAAGTCCGGAATAATTACTTATCCCATTAGTCACTTTTACCACTTTATCAGCCTGAAATGTAAATTTCAATCCCTGGTAAGCAGATGTATAATTAATACCATTGTCTTTCATCAGGTTTACATACCATTCACCTTGTGTAATTACGCTTGCCAGAGAGGGTGCTTCGGTAGGCTTTCGGCAGGCGCTGTTTAGTAAGAACAAAAACGAACAAAAAGTAAAGAGTTTCTTCATAGTATTCAGACTTTGAACTTACATAGAACGATTTTTTGACGGTTTTATTGATTAAAAGCCATGAAAATCAGAGATGATGCAAAGCAAGTAAAGTAAAACCAATTATGAGGATTTAGCGTTTCTGTTTAAAAAATACTGAATTGGGGCTCATTTTTTAAAATATTCTATTTTACCCCATTTTAATACAAAGCTATAGCCACCATGCATTTTTTAGGGATTCAAGGCAATGCTGAAGTACAAATCGGTTTAAAAATTAACCAATTATACAAGTTTTTTTAATTGATTGCAGCTAATGCTAAAGAATGGTTGTCATTGAACATTATACTTGGTGTAAAAAATTTAACAATTTTTTTACAATTATTGTAAACCCTATATTTGAGCGTATTTTTAAAATTAAACTAATTAACATGAGAAAATTTCTTTACACAGTGCTAGCGAGTTTACTGTTTTATACAGTTTCGTTTGCACAAACAAGAACAGTTTCTGGTACAATTGTAGATGCTGGCGGCCAACCCATTGACGGGGCATCCATTATTGTAAAATCTACCGGAACTGGTTCTAGTGCCGATTCAAGAGGTAATTTTAAGATTTCTGCCAAAACGGGAGATGTTCTCGTTATTTCAGCAGTGAATTTTGCTAGTGTAGAATACAAATTAGGATCTGAATCAGAAGTCCGGATTGTATTAGAAAAAGCTTCAACACAAATGGAAGAAGTTGTAGTAACGGCGTTAGGTATAAGGAGAGAGAAAAAGGCACTTGGCTATTCAATTCAGGAAGTAAAAGGTGAAAATTTAACTATTGCTAAATCTACAGATGTAAGTTCTTCGCTCGTAGGAAAAATTGCTGGTGTACAACTTGTTGGTTCACCAAGTTCAACTTTTGATAATGCAGATATTATAATAAGAGGTGTAACCGGTTTAGGTTTACAGTCTCCAATTTTTGTAGTTGATGGTACAATTACCAATCAATCTGCTGTAATTGTTGATAACATTGAAAATGTATCAGTATTAAAAGGCCCTGCTGCAACCGCTTTATATGGACAAAGAGCAGCAAACGGAGCTGTAGTAATTACTACGAAAAAGGGGACACGTAAAAAAACAACCGGTGTTGAAGTTAATCTTGGAGTAACATTTGAAAACCTTGCAATTATTCCTCCTTATCAAAACCAGTATGCTGGAGGTTATTCTTCTTCTTATACAAGTAAAAATTCTTTAGGTGCAGGCTATTTAGATGATGAGGGTTTTTATATTTTTAATTATGACGCTTCAGTTCACCCTGCCAGTTGGGCTGCTTTTAATGGACAACGCATGTTGGAATATGGAGCTGATGAAAGCTGGGGTCCTAAAATTAACGGACAACAATATCGTCCATATTATTCATGGTATCCGGGAGCAGAGTTTGGCCAATTATCTCCGTTAACGGCACAACCAAACAATGTAAAAAACTTTTTTCAAACAGGTGCCAATCTGAATAATAGTTTATCATTTACTAGTTCAGATGTTAATTATAATTTCCGAATGACATATGGTAATCAAA
>Ga0209797_10000630_pt1 | contig 17650 bp, 16 predicted proteins | sample DOMMetBare3Fresh_2_FD_187472 | JGI IMG/M metagenome (GOLD analysis project Ga0209797, IMG submission 187472) | Wetland sediment microbial communities from St. Louis River estuary, USA, under dissolved organic matter induced mercury methylation -... | ecosystem: Environmental > Aquatic >... | reverse complement strand
ATGAAACAGATCCCCAACCTCTTTACTTTACTAAATCTTTTTCTTGGCACCACAGCCATCATTTTTATTTTACAAACCGGAGAAACCATTGTATTTCTTAATGATCAGGGTTATTCGGAAGTTAATCTTCCGGAAAAGATCACTTGGGGATCGATTCTTATTTTTTGCGCTGCAATTGTTGATTTTCTTGATGGATTTCTTGCCCGGTTATTTAAGGCAACTTCGCCAATGGGTAAACAATTAGATTCATTGAGCGACGTAGTAAGTTTTGGAGTAGCTCCGGGATTGATCATCTATCAACTTTTAAGAATAAGTTTTGCTAAAGAAGAAGGCGGACTGGATACTTCCATCGCATTGCTTTTACCTGCATTAATAATTCCATGCGCTGCAGCATGGCGCTTGGCCAAATTTAATTTAGATGAATCGCAACAATTTTCTTTTAAAGGATTACCTACACCGGCCGCAGGGCTTTTTGTTGCTTCATTGCCACTTATTCTTGCGTTTCCACCAGAGATCATTAATATCAATGACTATATTATAAGTAAGTGGATACTGTATTTAATAATCATAGTTTTTTCTTTTTTGATGGTAAGTAACCTGCCATTGATGGGTTTGAAATTCAAGGACTTTAGTTTTAAAAATAACTTGCCAAAATACTTGCTCGTAATAATTGGAATTGTTGCTGCTGTTTTTTTACAATGGATTGCTGTTCCAATATTACTGGTGGCTTATGTTATTGTATCTTTGATCTTTAATAAATAAATTCAAATGATTTATACAGTTCAGATAAAAGTGATGCCATTAAAAGAATTGCTTGATCCGCAGGGAAAGGCTGTGATGGGAGGACTTCAGAATCTTGGTCTAAGTGGGGTAGAAGATGTAAGAGTTGGAAAAAACATTACGCTTCAGTTAAATGCTTCTTCACCGGAACAAGCAAAACAACTTGCCGAAGAAGCAAGCAAGAAGTTATTGGCAAATCCAGTGATGGAATATTTTGAGGTAGAATGCGAAACCCCCAACACTTAAAGGGGAGTTAAGGAAAATTCTTTCAATTATTATCACTCAAATTTGAGTATTGCATCAAAAGAAGCGGAGAGTAAAAATCTAAGTTCCCTCTTCAGGGGGACAGGGGGCCTCTGCATCGTTCCCACCCCCATCGGAAATTTAAAAGACATTACTCTCAGGGCATTGGATGTTTTGAAAGAAGTGGATCTCATTCTTGCTGAAGACACAAGAACATCTTCTCATTTATTGAATCATTACCAGGTTACAAAGCCAATTTCACCTTATCATCAGCACAATGAACATAAAGTGCTACAGCATTTAATTGATCAGTTGATCGCAGGAAAAAAAATGGCACTGGTTACAGATGCGGGCACACCTGGAATTTCTGATCCGGCTTTTTTATTAATCAGAGAATGTATAAAAAATAATATCAGGATAGAATGTTTGCCCGGGGCAACCGCTTTCGTTCCTGCACTGGTAAATAGCGGCATTCCAGCAAACCGTTTTTTATTTGAAGGATTTCTGCCATTAAAAAAAGGAAGACAAACTCTTTTAAGGTCTTTAGCTGAAGAAGAAAGAACAATGATCTTTTACGAATCACCAATGCGATTGGTAAAAACATTAGAGGAATTCATACAGTTTTTTGGAGAAGGAAGGCAATGTAGTGTAAGTCGTGAGCTTACGAAAATGTTTGAAGAAAATAAAAGAGGAACGCTGCAAGAAGTATGTGAACATTTTAAGCAGAAAACAGTGAAGGGTGAAGTAGTGATCGTGGTTCAGGGAAAAAACTAAATTTCACAGTTTTTTGTATCCTTGTCCGGCATTTAAACGTCTATCGTGTAAAAAACCCTATTCCCCCCTTATCAATTTTTGTTTTTGATATAAACCTGTTTATCGAAATTTACCACCTCAAATAAAATTATACATGAAAAGAAGATCATTCCTTTTTGGTATTTGTAGTTTATGTTGCATGGTGTCTTTTTCTCAACCGGATCGTTGGCAGCAACGTGTAAAATATGCCATGAATATTGACATGAATGTGCAAACAAACCGGTTTACAGGCAAGCAGTCATTGGAATATTCAAATAATTCACCTGATACACTTACCCGTGTTTTTTATCATTTATATTTTAATGCATTTCAGCCAAACAGTATGATGGATACACGAAGCCGGGTGTTGGGTCAAACTTTTTTTGGCAACAGGCAGGATTGGGATCCAAGAGTCAGAGACAGGATATTGAATTTAAAACCTGATGAGATAGGCTATCACAAAATTCTTTCTTTAAAAATGAATGGTCGTCCGCAGCAGTTTGTAATGCAGGAAACCATTCTTGAAGTAAAGCTTGATAAGCCCATTCTTCCAAGATCAAAAGTTGTTTTTGAAATGGAATTTGAATCACAGGTTCCATTGCAGATAAGAAGAAGCGGAAGAGATAACCCCAACACTAAAGTCCGCTATTCAATGAGCCAGTGGTACCCGAAAATTTGTGAATATGATTATGATGGCTGGCATCCTACACCATATATCGCAAGAGAGTTTTATGGAGTATGGGGAGATTTTGATGTAACGATCAATATTGATAAGACATATATACTTGGGGGTACTGGTTATTTACAAAACGCAGGTCAGATCGGTTTTGGTTATGAAAAAGCCGGAGCAAAAGTTCCTAAGCCAGCCGGCAATAAACTTTCATGGCGTTTCATTGCACCAAATGTTCACGATTTTATGTGGGCTGCTGATCCGGAGTTTATTCATAAAACAAAAACTGTAAGAGACAGTCTTGTTTTTCATTTATTATATAAGAAAGGAAGAATAGCGGACCAGGAATGGGAAGATATTCTGGTTAATGCTGAAAAAGCATTGCCGTTTATTGAAAAAACGTTTGGCGGTTATCCTTATAAACAATTTTCATTTATTCATGGTGGTGATGGCGGTATGGAATATCCCATGGCCACTTTGCTTGCTGGCCCCGGCGCCTGGCTACATGAATGGCTGCATAATTGGTATTATGGTATGTTGGGAACAAACGAATCTGAATATGCATGGATGGATGAGGGCTTTACCGAATTTGCTACAGACAGAACAATGGCTTTTCTTGATAACAGCAATGGATTTGCACATTCAGATAATTACGGCGGTTACTATTCATTGGTAAAAAGCGGAAGAGAAGAGCCAATGACAACACATGCCGATCATTTTAATACAAATCTTGCTTACGGTTCTGCGGCTTACTCCAAAGGATGTGTTTTTCTTTCTCAGTTAGGATATATTGCCGGAGAAGAAAATCTGAAAAAGATATTGCTTGAGTATTATCGTTTGTGGAGATTCAAACATCCCAATGTAAATGATTTTGTAAGAGTAGCAGAAAAAGTGGCTGATATGAAACTTGATTGGTATAAAGAATATTGGGTTACCGCAACCAAGACAATCGATTATAGTATTGATAGTTTATGGGAAGAGGGTGGTAAAACAAAAGTAAGGATCAGGAGAGTTGGTGATATTCCAATGCCGATAGATTTTCAACTTACATTTAAAGACGGGAGCAAGGAGCTTCATTATATTCCAATGTACCTTATGTTTGGACAAAAGACTGTCGAAGACGCTTCAGTTTCACGGATCGTATACGATCCATGGAAATGGACTCATACCACCTACATCATTGAATCATCGCATAAGTTGGGTGATATTTCTATTGGTGAGATCGATCCTTCGCAAAGATTGGCCGACATTCAAAGAAAGGATAACAGAATTGATCTAAGTGCAATAAGATAGAAATTGAAAAACCCGGAATTTACTCCGGGTTTTTTTAGACATTTTATTGTCTTCAGAAAGGCTTAAGATTAATGATTGTCTATTTAGGGACCTTTTAATAATCAGTAACTAAAATTAAATACATACATGAACCCTACCTATACCACTTTCGTGGTATTTTTTATATTGACAGGATGATGAAGGACTGATTTTTTTAGCGACCAAAATATTTATTTACTGCCTCCACACGATTGGTAACATGCAGTTTCTCATAAATATGGTAAACATGTTTCCTGACAGTCTCTGGACTGATAAATAATACATTAGCTATCTCTTTGTACATCAGTCCGCGGGAAAGCTCTTCCAAAATTTGTTTTTCCCTATAAGATAACTGATCAATAGCAGTTGATGTTGCAACAGCTCTGTTGCGAAAAGCAAATACAACTTTTCTGGCAATCTGGCTGCTCATAGGGGCGCCGCCTTCATGTAGTTCTTTGATTGCCTCCAATAACTTTGGTGGTTCTGTTTTTTTAAGAATATAACCACTGGCGCCTGCACTTAATGCCTCAAATATTTTTTCATCATCTTCATACACGGTACACATCATAAAATTTGTAGCTGAAAGCAGTGGCTTTAACTCCCTTACACAGTCAATACCACTTTCTGTTTCACCTAGGTTTATATCCATCAACACTACATCGGGTTTTATTAATGGGATCCTGGTCAAAGCTTCAGCAACATTGCTCATAGTGCCTATGCATTTATAGCCATCTGCTGAAGATACAATTTCTTCAAGTGCTTGCCTTAGTTCGCTTACATCATCAACAATACAAACGCTGATTTCTTTCATCGTTCAAAGGTAAGTGCCGTCACATAGCCGGCAATACCACTTTCAGGTATATTTTATTAGTTAGCGGGGTATAAAAAGAAGGTATTTCGTCTTAAAATATTCTTCAGTAAAAAGCTCAGATATTTCCATTACCCGTGGCCGGGCTCCGCTATCGTGTATTTCGTTTGTCAGATCGCCACCTTTCAGGCAAATAAGACCGGGGGCCGGAAGTTGGGAGTTCGGAGTCTTTAGTTCAGAGTCTACAACTGCCTCTGAACGCTGAACTAACAACTCATGACTTTTTTTAAGTAAGGGCTTGCTCCATTTCCACAGTTCTTTTAAAGGAGCAACTGCACGGGAAACAACGAAATCAAACTTCCTGTTTTTGATATCTTCTACTCTTGTATGTTGTGTAGTTATGTTTTTTAATCCTAAAGATTCAACAACAGCATCAACAACTTTTAATTTTTTTGCAATGCTGTCAACAAGATGAAATTTTACTTCAGGAAAATAAATTGCTAATGGAATTCCGGGAAAACCGCCGCCGGTCCCTATATCAAGTATTTCCATACCTGGTTCAAATTGAAAAGCTGCAGCAATGGCCAGCGAATGAAGCACATGTTTTTCATACAAACTTTCAATATCCTTTCTTGAGATAACATTGATCTTACTGTTCCAATCATTGTACAATGATTCTAATGCAGCAAATCTTTCTATTTGCTCTGGAGTGAAGTCAGAAAAATATTTTATGATTATTTGCATATTGTCTGTTGCCCATCGCCAATTGACTTAATTCCAGCTACGTTGTGGCTTTTGCCATATCGACCGTGCAAATATGATGTAATAAAAGAACATCCATATATCCAGCAAGAGAAATATCGGCCAAAGATCTTTTTCATTTAGTTTTTTCATTGCAAAAAAGTAAATGAGTGCCTGCACGAAAAATCTTGTTCCGAAAACAATAAGAGCAAGCTGCCAGTTATAAAATAAAATAGAAGTAATAAATAGTGGGTAAAAAAAGAATTGAGAAAAAGTATAAAGCCCAAGAAGGAATTTATGCAATGGTTTATAATACTTAGCTGTTGTATAATGCCGGTATTTTTGTTTTACCCAGCTTTTCCATGTTTTTTTCGGAATAGATAATGTGGCTGCATCTTTATCGATCACCACTGCAACATTTTTCCTGTTGGCTGATTTATTTACAAACAGGTCATCATCACCACCGGGTATATGATTGATCGATGAGAACCCCTTCTGGCGAAAGAACAATCCTTTTTTATAGGAAAGATTGCGACCAACACCCATATAAGGAATGCCGGCCAGCGCAAAAGATAAGTATTGTATTGCTGAATGAAAGGTCTCGAACCTGATAAGCTTATTCAGTAACCCGGGTCTTTTATGATATCCCCCGTAACCAAGCACGATTTCTATGCCCTCATGATAAGCTTCCTGCATTTTTTGCACCCAATGTTCGCTTGCAGGCACACAATCTGCATCAGTAAGCAACATCACTTCATGATTTGCTTCTTTTATCCCAATGCTGAGCGGATATTTTTTACCCGAAATAAGTTTTGCTTCCTGTGTTAACTCAACCACATGAAGCCGGTCTTTAAAAGTTTTTTTAAGCTCCTGTAAAATGTATTTCGAATCATCAACCGAATTATCATTTACAGCAATTACTTCGTAGGTAGATGGATATTCCTGCACCAATAAACCCGGTAAATGGCGTGCAAGATTTTCGTCTTCATCTCTTGCACAAACAATTACAGACACGGGATGTTGTTGGCTTTTTATTTTCTTTTTTTGTTTATAAAACGCCACCCGGCTGAAAAACCACAGATAGTAGAATAATTGTACAACGGTAACTGCTGCGAAAGAATAGAAAACGATCTGCCACCAATTGATGTTCTGTATAAATGAGAAGTTCATAGTTGCTTGCAGTTGCGAAAATAGGGGAGAATGAGATCATTGCTTTTAATTAGATTTCACAAGTGTTGAAAAGAAGTTGCTGAAATTCTCATATATTTTATCTTGCATCTTAATGCCAGCATTAAAATTTGATTTAGAACATACTGACCCATATTCCAAAGCAAGAGCAGGAACGATCACTACTGATCACGGTGAAATTTCAACTCCCATCTTTATGCCTGTTGGTACTGCAGGAACTGTGAAGGCTGTTACGCAACAACAGCTTGTAAAAGATGTAAAAGCCCAGATCATTCTTGGAAATACTTACCACCTCTATTTACGACCGGGATTGGAGACAATTGAAAAGGCAGGTGGGCTTCATAAATTTCTAAATTGGGGAAAGCCGATACTGACAGACAGCGGCGGCTACCAGGTATTTTCATTGGCAGGCACAAGAAAGATAAAGGAAGAAGGTGTTACTTTTCAAAGCCATATTGATGGAAGCAGGCATTTGTTTACTCCGGAAACTGTGATCGATATCCAACGTAGCATTGGCGCTGATATAATCATGGCATTTGATGAATGTCCGCCCGGCGGCAGTGATCATAAATATGCAAAGAAAAGTATGGAGTTGACTCATCGCTGGCTTGATAGATGTTTTGATCAATTCAGGAATACTGGCGAAAAATATGGTTATGCTCAAAACCTGTTTCCAATTGTACAGGGCGGCACTCATAAAGATTTAAGGATGGAATCATGTGAATACATTGTTTCGAAAAATGCAACTGGTAATGCAATAGGAGGGTTGAGTGTTGGCGAACCCGAACCAGTGATGTATGAGATATGTGATCTTTGTTGTGATCATTTACCAAAAGACAAACCCCGCTACCTGATGGGTGTTGGCACTCCATGGAATATTTTAGAATGTATCAGCATGGGAGTGGATATGTTTGACTGTGTAATGCCAACAAGGAATGGACGCAATGCAATGCTGTTTACCACAAAAGGCATCATTAATATTGATAATAAAAAATGGGAGCATGATTTTTCTCCTGTTGATGATGGATTTGATTGTGAGGTGAGTAATTATTACAGCAAATCATACCTGCGGCATTTACTTCGGTCAAAAGAAATCCTGGGGCTTACAATTGCCAGTATTCACAATCTTGCTTTTTATATGTGGCTGGTTTCTGAAGCAAGAAGAAGGATCAAGGATGGCAGCTTTGCGTCATGGAAACAAAATATGATCGGTCAACTGAAGCAAAAACTTTGACTCAGAAGAAATCCATATCATTTCCTATCGTTTACTGGCTCCTGTTTATTGTCATTTTAGTATTTGTTTCTTACTCAGATGGAAAGAAAAGGATAGCGAATTATAGTTTTACCGAAGGAGTTGTAGTTGATAAACTTTTTCTTCCTCCTCCGGTTGGATCCAGGCGATACGGCGGGGGCAGACGTGATGTTGAGTATGCTCAATGGCAATACATGGTAGGTAACGACACACATTTAATTGTAGACAAGAAAGGCCTGACTTATAATAAACCTCTTGGCACAAGCCGAACGATCATTTATTTAAATGATAAACATGATGAAGCAATGGTTTATTCTTTTCTTTTTTGGATCAACACACCTCTTATTCTAATATGGATAACTATTGCATTTTTTATTTTCGCAATCTGCCAGTTTGCAATACACTGGAATGATAAAAACTGGTTCACCCGCCAGTATAACACATTGTATGATTGATCTTCCATAAAGAAGGCAGTGGCAATTACTAATACCCCAAACAGGTAATTGACTTTAATTTTAGGTAAGTTTAACTTCATTGTTAGTAAGCCCAGAAGGCCATCATTCTTTTCCTTTGAATAATTCATTATACTGATTCATGGTTTTATTAAATAAGTGTTTATAACACTAGAATAATAGTAACCGTCTAAATACCTTTTTGAAAAAGGTGTTTACACCCTTATTCATTTAAAGATTTAATAAAACTTTTGTTGAGAGTTTAAAAAACATATTAAAACCGGTAAGCCGAAAACGGGATTATAGAGTAGGCGTATAAAAAGATAATTATGGCAGTTAAATTTGTTGACCTGGATGATAGCTACAAACCTAAAACATCCACTAAAGACATTATTGTAGATGTAATAATTGGCGATGGACAAGTTGGATCTTATTCAATTTTTTTAGGAAGGAATTTTATTAGCTCAGATGCTCCAGCTAATATTGGAAAAAAGAAAAATGTATTAGGGAAAAATACAATTGTTACAGTCACGATAGTTGATGTATTGAAACAAACTAATTGGACAAGTATGACGGTTACCGTAACGGAGGGAGGAACAGAAACCGTTTATGGACCTTATAAAGCATTGGCAGAAAACCATCTTGATACCGTTATTTATAGTCTAAAACTTGTTAACCAATGATTAAAAAATTTACAGTATTACTATTGCTAGCAACTCAATATGTAGTCAATGCACAGGATATTTCAAAGCTTACCCTTCCATCTACTCCTGCATTTAGTATTCTTGGATTTGAACCAGCAGCTGTTATGCGCCCCACAAACGCAAAAAGTCTAGCTACAGATGTTTTAAACTCATTTGATAAAGATGGTAAATTATTGATGAATCTTGGTCTTGAAGCTTCTCCTTATTGGTTTAATAGCCACCCTACATTAACAAGAGACAAATATCTAAACTCAAAAAATTTGGGTCAGGTGTTTTTACAAACCTTAAGTCTATCCGCTGCTACAGTTAAAGATTCAGCTACTGGAAATAATAAATTAGGCGCTGGTTTTCGATTCAGAGTTAGTAATGGCGAACCCGTGGATGAATTGTTTATTGCAGAAAGCGAACTCAAAGCAAAACTTAAGATTATTAGTGCAATAGCAAATGTAAGAACCACACTATCCTCTGCGGATAATAAAGTATCTGTTATTACCGCCATTGAAACAAATATGAACAGAGCGAATATTGATAAAAGCGTAATTGCATCTGTAAAAAGGCAAGCTGAAAAACTCGGGGCTGATTTTGGTGATACTCAGGAAGAATTAAAAAAATTTATTGAAAAGCTGATAGTTAATCGTGATGATGCAGAAATTGACCTTAAGAAAAAAGTATCTGAACTTACTTATGATCGCAAAGGATTTATACTTGAATTTGCGGGGGCAACAGGTTATAATTCAGATGATAAAAAATTTGAGAGACTCGGATTTTGGGGAAATGCATCGCATTTTGTTTCACCTGATGACTTCTTTACTCTTACTGCAAGATATATGCATCAAAACAATGATACTTCATTAACTAATGTTGATGTTGGCCTGGGATTTATGAAAAAAAGCACTTCATACAATATTTCAATTGAAGGAATGTTTCGGTGGTATAGAGCTGAGGTGCCGGATTTAAACAGCAGCGGTCAACCTATTACAAGATTGGATAAAGATTTCACTTATCGCCTCGCAGTGCAGGGTACTTATGTAATAAGTAAAGATATTAGTGTAAACCTTAGTATTGGAAAAGACTTTAACTCACCTTTCATTTCAAAGAGCGGCGTATTCTCTATACTTGGTTTGAATTATAGTTTATTCAGTAAAGAGCCAGCACACCTGCCTAATTAAATAAAAGCGAACCACCAAATTTTTACCACCACTCAAATATTATGGAACTACAACTAAGTAAAGACTCTATTAACAAAGTCATCATGGCTTTTGAAGTCAGCTGTCTGACTTTGCTGTTTATAACAGAAGGTTTCGTAAACCTGAGTTCATCAAATCAATATATAAACAATTAGAACTTGATTTAAACTTGGTACCTAACCACCACAAGGATTCTATTGGAGCTGATAATTTTTATTTGAACACAAAAGAATACAAATCTTTAAAAATAAAAGACAATGAATATTCAAATTCTTCAACCTCCACTTCCTTCACGTTCAAGGGATAATTTACCTGTGATAGTGATCCTTCATGCCACAGCAGGAGCCAAAGCAAGTAGCAGTATAAACCATTTAAGAGGCGTCGGCTTAAGTTATCATTATATTATTACACGAGATGCGAAAGATTCTTCAAAAAGCGCCACAACTGAAAATACAGTACCGGTAATTTTCCAATGCGTGCCTGATATCCGGCAGGCATTTCATGTGGGCTCTACTATACCTGCGCCTGGCGGACTTGGTTTCAACAGATCATCCATTGGCATCTCATTAGCCAATATTCAAAGAAAGGTTAATCCCGAACCATATCCGGAACTGCAAATTGTAGCATTAAATGAATTGTTGGCGCATTTAAAAACAACAGTCCCGTCTTTAAAATTTTTGACAACTCATGCGGTTATACAACCATGGAACAGAAGCGATCCGTTTAATATTAATGGTGAAGAAATAGCTATGAGGCATGGCTTTGAATTCTTTCGACCGACACCAGAGGAAATCGAAAAGCATAGACCAAAAAAATTATGATCGCAGTATTACATACAACACTTACTATAAATACAAGTTACTGCAATATCCCACCGCCACCACCTGCTCCAACTATAGAGAAAAGCCTTTATTAGTCGCTATCCTTACTGTATACTCCGGCTATTTCTTCACAAAATCTTTCATCAATATTCATTTCCTTTGCATGATCTGATTATATAATCATAGGGACTGGAAGAAATAATTAATTTATTAAACTAAAATTCCCCTTCAGGGGGCTAGGGGGTATGAAGAAACTCGACTGGTACATACTGAAAAAGATCCTCGTCACTTTTTTCTTTTGCATGATCCTTTTTACCCTGATTGCCATTGCTATTGATAGCAGTGAGCATACTGAAAACTTCGTAAAATCAGGGCTTGGCACCAGGCAGATATTATCTCAGTATTATCTCGGTTTCATACCCTACATATGGGGCCTGCTTTTCCCTTTGTTTGTTTTTATTGCTGTTATTTATACAACAAGCCGTATGGCTATGCGGTCTGAGATCATTGCTATTCTTGCCGGCGGCACAAGTTATTTCCGGTTTTTAAGACCATATTTTTTTGGGGGATTGATTCTCTCATCAATTCTTCTTATCGCAAACCGACAATTTATTCCAAAAGGCAATGAGATCAGGAGCAATTTTCATGTAAAATATTTTGACCGGCAGGATATAAACAGCGAAGGCTACAAGGATACATATTACCGTCGCTCCGATACCAATTCTTATGTCGGCATCAAATATTATGATTCAATAATGAAAAGCTCCGGTGGTTTTTTTCTGCATCGTACAAAAGATAACCAGGTAATTTATAACCTGCGTGCAGATGCAATGAAATGGGACACTGCAAAAAAGAATTGGTTGCTTACAAATGCTGTTGAAAGAAAGATAGAACCTCGCGGAGAAGTTGTCAATACCTATGCTTCCTATAATATCGATCTTAACCTGAAGCCCAGCGATCTCAGGTATGATTATTATTTAAAAGATAAATTGACAACAGTTCAGTTAAAAGAGATCATAAGCATGGAAGAGCTGCGTGGCACCGAAGGATTAAATACATTAAAAGTAGAAAGATACCGCCGTAGTGCTACTCCTGTTTCTGTATTTCTGCTTACCATAATCGGCGCCATCATTGCCAGCCGCAAAACAAGAGGCGGAAGTGGTTTGCATATTGCCATCGGGCTCATTATTGCGGCAATATTTATTCTTGCAGATAAATTTTCTTCTACATTTTCAGTGAAAGGAAATTTTCATCCACTGCTCGCAGCATGGGTTCCTAATCTGTTTTTTACCATCATTGTTTGGTGGTTATACAGAAGGGCTCCGAAGTAAAGAGCATATTCAATTTTCAGTCAATAATTTTGTTTTACAGCAGTGTAAATAGTTACCTTTGTTTTATACTTACTCAGAACAAAAATCCACACCGTCATGGGAGTTATTAAAGATAAATTCAAAGAGAAAGCCGATGAAGCATCTGCGGAGATCAGGGATCTGTTAAAGCAACATGGAAATAAAGTTATTGGTGAAGTTACACTCAGCCAGATATACCAGGGCATGCGGGGCATCACTGGTTTGGTTACAGAAACTTCTTTACTCGATTCACAGGAAGGAATTCGCTTTCGCGGTTATTCAATTCCTGAATTAAGAGAAAAATTGCCAAAAGCCCCTGACGGTTCTGAGCCATTACCCGAGGGTCTTTTCTTTTTGATGCTTCTTGGTGATCTGCCGGATGAAGAAGATGTTCATCATATTACCAATGTATGGCAGCGTCGCAGTCATGTTCCAAGTCATGTATTTGATGTGATCGATTCATTTCCTTCCTATGCTCACCCGATGACGATGTTTGTTGCTGCTGTAATGGCTTTGCAAACGGAAGGTCATTTTGTAAAAGAATATGCAAAGGGAATCAATAAAAAAGATTATTGGAATCCTACTTATGATGATACAATGGATCTGATCGCAAGGTTGCCAAGGATTGCAGCTTATGTGTATCGTCGTAAGTATAAAAACAATGAACATATTCAGCCAAATGGTTTGCTTGATTGGGCAGGCAATTTTGCTCATATGCTCGGTTATGAAGATGAAGGTTTCAAAGAGTTGATGCGATTGTACATGACCATTCATGCCGATCATGAAGGTGGAAATGTATCTGCACATACAACACATTTGGTAGGTTCTGCATTAAGCGATCCATATTTAAGTTACGCTGCAGGTATGAACGGTCTTGCAGGTCCATTGCATGGTCTTGCCAACCAGGAAGTGATCAAATGGATATATGAAATGCGTGAAGCATTGAATACTGAAATGCCGACAAAAGAACAGATCTCTGAATATGTAAAGAAAACCCTGAGTGAAGGAAAGGTTGTTCCCGGTTATGGACATGCTGTGTTAAGAAAAACTGATCCGCGGTTCACTGCGCAAATGGAATTTGGAAAAAAACACATGCCTGATGACCCGCTTGTGCAAACTGTTTGGAATATTTATGATACAGTACCGCCCATTTTGCAATCATTAGGGAAAATAAAAAATCCATGGCCTAATGTTGATGCACATAGTGGTGCATTGCTTGTTCATTATGGCCTGGTTGAGTATGAATATTACACTGTGTTGTTTTCCGTAAGCCGTGCATTAGGTGTGCTTGCTGCACTTTGCTGGTCAAGAGCACTAGGTTTCCCACTCGAGAGACCCAAATCTGTAACAACTGAATTAGTAAAACTCTGGCTCGACGGAAAAGATAATATCTGGGGAGATTGATGAAGAAAGCGGAGAGCTATGAGTCTAAAGAATTGAAGTCCCGATTTATCGGGGCTTTTTTATTTTATGTACTAAGCTTTATTACTACTATTAGGCTTTTGTTGCGTCGCACTCTTGTACTGCAAGAATTCTATTCTGCATTTCATAATTATGTTCCTTTTATTGTAGAGACAAGGCATGCCATGTCTCTACAATAAAAAGTAAATTACAAATCTAATTCATCCCTTTAGGGGGACAGGAGGTAGTGTTTACAATTTCGACACCTCAATTATCTTATCATCATTACCGCCATTACTCGTACACAAATAGACATTTCCTGAGGGAGAAATACAAATATCTCTTAATCTTCCATAAACATTTTTATAAAAAACAGAAACATTCGAAACTGAATTTCCATCGCTACTTAGTTTCAGTTGCTGCAAACTTGCATCTTTTAATGTAACCATCAGTATTGAATTTTTCCAGTCTGATATTTTATCACTGTTATAATAGTCAATTCCACAAACTGCAATTGTACTGCCTCCTGATGACCAGATCGGTTCTTTAATATTATTTGCAGTGCAGAAAGAAGTTTCACCTCCATCGCAAGGGCCGTTTACATTTGGCCATCCATAGTTTCTGCCTTTCTCAATTATGTTTACTTCATCTTCTATGTTTGGTCCATGTTCTGATTCGTATAATTTATTATTTACAAAAACAAGTCCTTGCGGATTTCGATGACCATAACTCCAGAGAGGATTGCCGGCAATTGGATTATCTGCAGGCACACTCCCATCTGCATTTAATCGCAGCACTTTGCCGCTTCTTGAATTCACATCCTGCGCTGTTGATGCATTCGATGCATCGCCAGTTGTAAAATAAATTTTTACTCCCGTACTTTCATTTACCACTCTTATTCTTGATCCGTTATGAATATTTGCTGCAGGAATATTTTCTATGATCGTTATTGGATTTGTTATTGTGTTATTTGCAAAAGTGTAACGAACCAGTTTCTCCCGATAGCCGTTTGCCCCGCTGTAATTATATACAACATATAAATAGCCATTGGTCAAAAAATCAGGGTGAAGCGCCATGCCAAGCAAACCGCCTTCACCCGACGGTACTACTTCATTGATCGTTGTATTAAAAACAACGGATCCTGATGTTGGATTCATCTTAGAGATTTTGCCATCTCTTTCAGTAAACCAGATATGATCATCGGGGCCCCACAATATTTCCCATACATGCTGAAGATTTTGTTTTACAATTCTTATGCTTGCTCCCGGAGTTGGTGTTTCGGTTGACTTTTTCTTATTGCAACAAAATATTAATGGAATGACCAGGAAAAACAAGCAATTCAGAATACCCCTGTTTCGCATAAAAATATTTTATTCAAGTTACCGCAAAAGTTCAGCCGGATTTATCAATTCTTGATAAAATGATTTGTTTGCTTTATGAAATCCGTATTTAAACCCATGTTTAAAAGCTATTTCCATGGACAAGGAATAACAAAACTTGGTTTGTTTCTTCCTCTTACAATTAAGGACAGCTCCCATGTGTTTGGTTTGTCGGCTGCCTGGTTCAGTTTGTTTGCAGTTACATCATAACTCAATCCAAACTGGTAATCTTTATATGAAATACCAACATAAGGAATAAAAGCATTTCTTGACCAATACCAAAGGCCTGCATTCAACATAAAATCTTCATTGGTTGGCAGGTAATAACCAAGTGCTCCGCCAATAGAATAATATTTCGCTGTTTTTTGTGATTGATAAATTGCATTGATGCTTAAGACTACACTGCTTGAAAGAAATGTTTCAAAATTTGCATGCGCCACTTTTCTTATAGGTAAATATTGTTTTTCATCTTTCAAAAAAGTTTGCTTTGGTTTGTTTACGTGAAAAGCAGACACACCAATATCGAAATTGCTATTCTGAGAAGTAATACTGTAAAGCAAACCAGAGCTTACAGAGAAATATGGTTTCATGGAAGACAAGCTGCTTTCGCCAGTTGGCAAATTTGTATTAAAGCCATAACCAGTAAACTGTTCTTCAAAATCAATACCACCAAAATCAATTCGCCGATGGCCATAGATAGTTCCAAAGCCTGCACCAATCATGTGTTTTGTATCGCCATTGGTTAGCTTTACTCTGTAAGAAACATTCATTGAAGCATAAGTGCTCTTCACAACACCACCCATTGCTTTATCATACATCAGCATACCGCCAAGACCGAATATGTTTCCTTCTTCCATACCGGGAAATTTTTTCTGAAACATTTTAGCATCATAAGAAACCGTACCTGTAACATAGGGGCTGGCCGGTCCTATCCATTGATCTCTGAAATTTGCAATTGCCCTCCAGTCTGCATTTATATTTGCAGTCAATGCGGGATTAATATTTAGCGGCGAGGAAAAGAATTGTGAGAAATTCGGATCCTGCGCCTTCGACTGAATAGCGATCAGCACAAATACATACATAAAATTTTTCAGCCTTTTCATAATAAAAAGTTTACCTGATTAAAACTGAGTTACCTGCTTTCTTAATATATTTTCCATCAACACCAATTGCTTCCACTGTCCAGGTATACACATCCATTACTGCCGGTTTTCCCTGCAATATTCCATCCCATCCCTGGCCAATTATATTAGTTTCAAATACCAACTGCCCCCAGCGATTAAATACCCTGAAATATTTTAACTCCCGGATGTTTACGGTCAGTGGGAACAGTTTATCATTATGCCCGTCATTATTTGGCGTCCATGCTTTAGGTACAAACAGATCGGATCTTACAATTGCTCCCGGTGCTGCTATTATTTTTACAAGAATTGTATCTACTGTAATACAACCGTTATCACGGGCTATATTAATGAGATACTCTGTTTGCCTGTCATAATTAAATAAAGGATCTCTTACAAATGCAGAACTTAATCCAACCGGCGGCGACCATGTATAACTAATGCCGATATTTCTTGCAGACAATTGTGTTGTTGTATTTGCTTGAGTCGTAATCGTTGGATACCTGATGCCTGCTACAAGTTTATGGATCAAAACAGTGACAGCAACAGGTTTGGTAGATGCGCAATTATTTCCTCCTAGTGCTTTTATATAGTATGTGCCTGAGATAGCAATAGCATTCGGATTGTTTAATGGAATTGTTGCTAATGAATCCAGCCAATATGTATAAATTAATCCTGGATCACTTCCGGCTGTTATGGATGGTGCTGTCAGGTTAATTGTTAATGGTTCACATACCGGTGGCGGCTGGTTGATAACAAGTGCTGGTATTGGTTTTACAAGTAATTGTAAGGTTGCTATTGAATCACATCCCGCAGCATTTATAAATGTAACATTATAAGAACCTGTCGTTGTATAAGTGTTGCCATTCCAGATATATGGTTGATTGGCACAGGTAGAATCTATTGTAGTAGAGTTAGTAGTTAAGTTAACACTTAACACCAGGGTTGCTGTCGAATCGCAGCCAACTGCGTTTTGAAGTGTAACATTATAAGTGCCGGCATTATTATAATTATTTCCATTCCATGAATATGGTAATTGATTATTACAAATTGTAATGCTACTGGTACTGCTGCTTACCGCTCTTATATTAACAGTTATGCTTGTAGTTACAGCACATTGTCCAGTGGTTGGCGTAAATGTGTAAGTAACAGTTCCTGCAACAGAAGTATTGATAACAGCAGGATTCCATGAACCACTTATGCCGTTGATAGATGTAGTTGGCAGAATTGGTGCAGTTGAGTTTTGGCATAAAGGTCCTATAGCATTGAACGCAGGTGTTATCTGCGGGTCAACAGTAATGTTCATTGTCGCCGGTATTGCACATTGTCCAGTGGTTGGTGTAAATGTGTAAGTAACAGTTCCGGCAATCGAAGTATTGATAACAGCAGGACTCCATGAACCAATTATGCCGTTGGTAGATGTAGTTGACAGAATTGGTGCAGTTGAGTTT
>Ga0209797_10000629_pt1 | contig 17660 bp, 16 predicted proteins | sample DOMMetBare3Fresh_2_FD_187472 | JGI IMG/M metagenome (GOLD analysis project Ga0209797, IMG submission 187472) | Wetland sediment microbial communities from St. Louis River estuary, USA, under dissolved organic matter induced mercury methylation -... | ecosystem: Environmental > Aquatic >... | reverse complement strand
GGCGGCAGGTGATCGTCAGAGGTGCAGTCGCCACAGCGATCAACGATCAGGACGTCGTCGTGGGCCGGAAGGTAATGGCGGACGGGTCGACTCGGGCATTCCGATGGAGCGCCGGCCGATTGAGCCTGCTGCAAGGCGAGGCTGGCTGGGCGGCAGGAATCAGCGATTCGGGATGGATCGTCGGCGCAGTGACGGTGGATAGCGTGTTGCAGCCAGCGCTGTGGCGCAATGGCCGACTTGACGTTCTCCCGCTCCCTGAGGGCTCAACGACGGGGTTTGCCACGGGAGTGAACAACCTCGGCCAGATCATCGGCGTCAGCGGAGGGACCGACTCGAGGGCTTGGAGATGGTGGAACGGTCACGTGCAGTCGCTCGACAGCCGCTATGGAGTTTCCCCGTTGACCATCGGCGGACGCGGCAGAATCGCAGGACACATCACCATCAACGACGGAACTGCTGGTGCGCCGGTCGTCTGGAGCTCCGTCTCCGCCCCAGTGCAGGTACTTGGCTCAGTGGAGGGATGGCTGTCTGCGACTGATGGCGCCGGACGCTTTGTCGGTTCGGCGTTCACTGGGCAGCACGGTGATGAAGTGCGGTATCTCGTGGCGATCGTCTGGAACCCGTATTTCGGTGTCCGGGCGCTGAGAAGCTTGTCCGGGACGTTCAACGGCTCAAGCGCAGGTGGAGCCAACCTTGCCGGCTCCGTCGTGGGCTGGAGCACGGGTCCGACCGGCGGCGTCCCGACGCTGTGGAGATGCGCGTGGAAGCAAGCCGAAGCGCTCCCACGCTGAGCGAGCGGGTCTAGACCGGGGCAAGCCCTCGACAGATGAGGTCTGACTTGGGGTGATGCGTTGGGCCGATGTGGGTCTGCGGAGCCGACGGGGGGAGTCGAACCCCCAACCTCCCGATTACAAGTCGGGTGCGCTGCCAGTTGCGCCACGCCGGCGGGTCGGTCCGACTGTAGCCGGGCCTCAGTCGCCGACCGAGCCGTCGATCCGTTCGCGGATCAGGTCAGCGTGACCGTTGTGCCTGGCGTACTCCTCGACCATGTGGACCAGCACCCAGCGCATCGAGACGACGCCGATCCTCGGGTGCACGCCGGTCCCGTCCAGGTCGGGTGCGGCGGCCTCGACGTCCCGCGCGTGCTCGCACTCGCGCTGCCAGGCGGCGAAGGCCTCCTGGACGTCGGCGGCGTCGACGTCGTCGAAGTCGCCGTCGCGGTTGGCCTCGGTGTGGAACAGCGGCGGCGCGTCCTCTGCCGACATGACTCGACGGAACCAGGCCCGCTCCACCTCGGCCATGTGCCGGACCAGGCCGAGCAGAGACAGACCGGACGGCGGAGCCGACCGCAGCCGCAGCTGTTCGTCGGTCAGACCCGAGCACTTCATGGCCAAGGTGGCCCGGTGGAAGTCGAGCCACTGCCGGAGCATGGTGCGCTCGTCGGACTGACGGTCGGGGTTCACCCGCTGCTCGTCCATCAGGCCATCGTGTCCAGGATCGCGGTGAGGTCGGCCACCGTCGTCCGGGGGTTGACCACGGCGAAGCGGGTCACCGTCTCACCCTCATGGACGGTCGGGGTCACGAACGCGAAGTTGGCCGCCATCAGCCGGTCGGACCAGTCGTGGTACTGCCGGTCGGTCCAGCCGAGCCGGCGGAACACCACCACCGACAGGTTCGGCTCGCGCATGAGCTCGACGTAGGGCCGGGACCTGATCTCGTCGGCCGCGGCACGGGAAACGGTCAGGGTCCGCTCGATCGCCTCCCGGTAGGCACGCGTCCCGTAGGTGGCTAGGGAGAACCAGAACGGCAGGCCGCGCGCACGACGAGAGAGGTGGTAGGCGTAGTCCGAAGGGTTCCAGTCGTCGCCCCCCTCGGTGATCACGTCCAGGTACCCGGCGGTCTGGGTGTGCGCGGCCTTCCCCAGCGCCGGCTCGCGGTACAGCAGGGCGCAGCAGTCGAACGGCGCGAACAGCCACTTGTGCGGGTCGACGATCATCGAGTCGGCCCGCTCGATGCCGTCGAACAAGGGGCGCACCGAAGGCGCGGCCAGGGCAGCCAACCCGTACGCCCCGTCGACGTGCATCCACAGCCCGCGGGCAGCGCACACGTCCGCGACCCCGGCCAGGTCGTCGACGATGCCGAAGTTCGTCGTGCCCCCCGTGGCGACCACGGCGAACACGTCGTTCCGGCCGTGGAGGGCCAGCGTGCGCTCCAGCTCGGGGCCGGTCAGCCGACCCTGGTCGTCGACGGGGACCGCGAGGACGTCGATGTCCATGACCCGCGCCGCATGGTCGATCGACGAGTGCGCCTCGGAGCCACACGCGACGACCCACCGGTCCGGACGCGCGCCGCCGCGGCGCGCCTGAGCAGCGTGCCGGGCGGCCACCAGCGCGGACAGGTTGCCGAGCGTGCCCCCCTGGACGAACACCCCGCCGGCCTCGGCCGGGAACCCGGCCAGGTCGGCGATCCAGCGCAGTGCCTGGTTCTCGGCGAACACCGCGCCGGCGCCCTCGAGCCACGAGCCTCCGTAGATCGAGGACGCGCCCACGACCAGGTCGAACAACGACGACGCCTCCGTTGGGGCGGCCGGGATGAACGAGAGGTAGCGCGGGTGGTCGACCGAGATGCAGGCCGGGGCGAGCACCTGCTCGAACAGGGCCAGGGCGGCATCGCCCCCGAGCCCTTCCTCGGTGATCGTCTCTCCGGCGGAAGCCAGCAGCTCCTCGTAGGACCGCGGCCCGTCCAACGGGACGGGGTCCAGCCTCAGCCGGTGGCGCGCGTAGTCGATGACCGCGTGCGCCAGCCGCTCCGTCTCGTCGTCGTATCGGTGCACGAGGGGCGATCCTAGGCGACCCGTCGGTAGTGACGGACCTCACGCGACGCGATAGCGTCGGGACGGCATCCGCCACCCTCCACAACGGATCGTCCGGCACGTACCTGCCGGTGGAAGGAATGAGACGCATGGCCACGGTCGTCTTCGAGAACGCGACACGGATCTACCCCGGCAGTGAGAAGCCTGCCGTCGACGCCCTCAACCTGGAGATCGGCGACGGCGAGTTCCTCGTCCTCGTCGGCCCGTCGGGCTGCGGGAAGTCGACCAGCCTGCGCATGCTGGCGGGCCTGGAGGACGTCAACTCCGGCTCGATCTTCATCGGGGAGCGCGAGGTCACCTACCTCCCCCCCAAGGACCGCGACATCGCGATGGTCTTCCAGAACTACGCGCTCTACCCGCACATGACGGTGGCCGAGAACATGGGCTTCGCGCTGAAGATCGCCGGGGTGTCCAAGGACGAGATCACCCGCCGCGTCGCCGAGGCGGCGAAGCTGCTGGACCTCGAGGAGTACCTGGGACGCAAGCCCAAGGCGCTCTCCGGCGGCCAGCGTCAGCGGGTCGCCATGGGCCGGGCCATCGTGCGCGAGCCGCAGGTGTTCCTCATGGACGAGCCGCTGTCGAACCTCGACGCGAAGCTGCGGGTGCAGACCCGCACCCAGATCGCGTCGCTGCAGCGACGCCTGGGCGTCACCACGGTCTACGTCACCCACGACCAGGTCGAGGCCATGACGATGGGCGACCGGGTGGCCGTCCTCAAGGACGGCATCCTGCACCAGGTCGGTACGCCCCGAGAGCTCTACGACAAGCCCAGCAACGTCTTCGTCGCCGGGTTCATCGGCTCGCCGGCCATGAACCTGCTGGAGTCCGAGCTGACACCGGAGGGCGCGCACCTCGGCGCCGGCACCTTCGCCCTGGAGCGCGACATCCTCGAGACCGCGGGCAAGGGAGGCGAGAGGACCGTCACGCTCGGCTTCCGTCCGGAGGACCTACGGATGGACGAGACGGGTGTGCCCGTCGAGGTCATCGTGGTCGAGGAGCTCGGTGCCGACGCCTACGTCTACGGCGAGATTGCGCGCCTCGACGGGAGCAAGCAGGACGTCATCGTGCGCACCGACGGTCGGCGGCCACCGGGCAAGGGCGACACGATCCACGTCTCCATCGCACCCGGCCACGGCCACGTCTTCTCGGTCAAGACGGGCGAGCGGATCGTCTGACCGCCGCCTTCCCCGCAGTTGACGGCGTGAGGGGGCCGCGTTGCCGCTCCAGGCCACCGCGGCCCCCGACGACCCCGACCTGCTCTTCCTGCCCTGGGACGTGCCGCTCGAGGAGTGGCCGCACGACCAGCTCGTCGCGCTCCCCCGCGGCATCTCGCGCCACGTCGTCCGTTTCGTGCGTCTCGGCGGCCGGGTGTACGCCGTCAAGGAGGTCGGCGAGCACCTGGCGAACCGCGAGTACCGGCTGCTGCGTGACCTCGCGCGGCTGAACGTGCCGGCGGTCGAAGCGGTCGGCGTCATCACCGGCCGGGAGACCGCCGACGGCGAGCCCCTGGACCCGGCGCTGATCACCCGCCACCTGCAGTTCTCGCTGCCCTACCGGGCGCTGTTCTCCTCCACGCTGCGCCCGGACACCGCCAACCGGCTGCTCGACGCGTTGAGCCTGCTGATCGTGCGGCTGCATCTGGCCGGCTTCGCCTGGCAGGACTGCTCGCTGTCCAACACCCTGTTCCGGCGGGACGCCGGAGCGTTCGCGGCCTACCTCGTCGACGCCGAGACGGGTGAACTGCACCCGCAGCTCTCCGACGGTCAGCGGGGCTACGACCTGGAGGTCGCCCGGATCAACATCTTCGGTGAGCTGTCCGACCTGGAGGCGGGCGGCCTGATGCACGAGTCGATCGACCCCCTCCACACCGCGGACGCCGTGGTGCGTCGGTACGCCCGACTGTGGGACGAGCTGACCCAGACCGAGACGGTCACCTCGAAGGAGCGGTACAAGGTCGACGCCAGGATCCGGCGGCTCAACGACCTCGGCTTCGACGTCGCGGAGGTGAAGGTCACCGTGCAGCCCGGCGGCTACGAGGTCGCCGTCCAGCCCAAGGTCGTGGACGCCGGCCACCACTCACGGCGGCTGCTGCGCCTGACCGGCATCGACGCGGGGGAGAACCAGGCCAGGCGCCTGCTGAACGACCTCGACGCCTTCCGGGCCCAGTGGGGACTGTCGGCGGAGGACGAGGAGATCGTGGCGCACCGGTGGGTGGCCGAGGTGTTCGAGCCCACCATCCGTGCGGTGCCCAAGAGCCTGCGCGGCAAGCTCGAGCCGGCCGAGATCTTCCACGAGATGCTCGAGCACCGCTGGTTCCTGTCCGAGCACGCAGGTCACGACGTGGGGATCCGCACCGCGGTCGAGAGCTACGTCGTGGAGGTGCTCGCGCGCAAGCCGGACGAGCGGGCGGTGCTGGGCACCCGGATCGGCAGCCCGTCCGACGACACGGCGGAACTACGGCTCACCCTGCCCGAGGCGGAGGAACCGGCTCAGCCCTGAGCGGGGCCGGCGCTGCGGCGGCGGGCCACCTCGTAGAGCACGATCCCGGCCGCGACCCCCGCGTTCAACGACTCGGTGCCCGACACCATGGGGATGCGCACGAGCACGTCGCAGGCCCGTGCGACCAGCCGCGACAGCCCCTGCCCCTCGGCGCCTACGACGACCACCAGCGGGTCGGTCGACACCTCCAGGTCGGCCGCGTCGACGGAGCCGTCGGCGTCGAGCCCGACGACCACGAAGCCCAGGGACCGGTACTTCTCCAGCTGTCGGGTCAGGTTGGTCGCCCGCGCGACCGGGACGCGCGCCGCCGCACCGGCGGAGGCCTTCCACGCACCTGCGGTCATGCCGGCCGCCCGCCGCTCCGGGACCACGACGCCGTGCGCTCCGAAGGCCGCCGCCGAGCGCACCACGGCTCCCAGGTTGCGAGGGTCGGTCACGCCGTCCAGCGCCACCAGCAACGCCCGTCGGCCGGTGCTCTCGGCCCGCCCAGGCAGGTCGTCCGGATGGGCGTAGGCGTACGGAGGGACCTGCAGCGCCAGGCCCTGATGCACGGCCCCGCTGGTGAGTCGGTCCAGCTCCGGGCGAGGTGCCTCCATCAGCGGCAGGCGGCGGGCGTTGGCCAGGGTGATCGCCTCACGCACCCGGTCGTCGGTGTCGATGCGCTCGGCCACCCACAGGGCCGTCGCGGGGACGTCGGCGCGCAGGGCCTCGACGACCGCGTTGCGTCCGGCGACGACCTCGGTCGAGGCGCCGCCGCTGCGCGACCGCGCAGGCGCGCGCCCCCCGGACGGCTTGGTCGGCTTCGTCCGGTCGGGCCGCTCGGTCCGTTGGGACGTAGCACCCGCCCGGCGGGCCGCCGGGTGCTTGGTCCGTTCGTTGGCCTTGGGGGTCGGCCCGCGCCCGCGCAGCCCCTTCGACTTCTGGCCGCCGGACCCGACGAGCGGACCCTTCTTCGAGCCGGGCTTGCGGGCGGCCCCTCGTCGCGAGCTGTTGCCCGCCATCAGGCCTCCCCTTCCAGCGTCCAACGCGGTCCGTGCGGGGTGTCCTCGACCACGACTCCGGCGGCATGCAGTGCGTCGCGGACCTGGTCGGCGGCCTCGAAGTCCTTGCGGGCGCGAGCCGCGGCGCGCTGGTCGAGCGCGACGCCGACCAGCGCGTCGACCACGTCGCGAAAGCGCCCGCTGTCGGACGATCCACCCGCCCACACCGGGTCGAGCGGGTCCAGCCCGAGCACACCCAGCATGGCGCGCACCGAGCCCAGGCTGCCGGCCAGCGCGGGGGACGCGCCGTCGGCGATCAGCTTGTTGCCCTCGCGGACGACGTCGTGCACAGCGGCGAGGGCCGCGGGCACGGACAGGTCGTCGTCCATGGCGGACTCGAAGTCCGCGCAGAGCACGGTCGGCGCGACCGGCCCCACCAGCTCGACGGCCCGGTGCACGAATCCCTCGATCCGGCGATACCCCGCCGCAGCGTCGGCCAGCGCCTCCTCCGAGAACTCCTGGTGGCTGCGGTAGTGCGGGCTGACCAGGTAGTAGCGCAGCTCGACCGGGCGCACCCGCTGAACCACCTCGCTCACCAGCAGCGAGTTCCCCAGCGACTTGCTCATCTTCTCGCCGGACGTCGTCACCCAGGCGTTGTGCATCCAGTACCGCGCGAATCCGTCGCCGGCGGCCCTCGACTGGGCGAGCTCGTTCTCGTGGTGGGGGAACACCAGATCGAGGCCGCCACCGTGGATGTCGAACTCCGGCCCGCAGTACCGGTGGGCCATCGCCGAGCACTCGAGGTGCCAGCCAGGTCGGCCGGGCCCCCACGGGGTCTCCCACTGGGGCTCCCCGGGCTTGGCCGCCTTCCAGAGGGCGAAGTCACGCGGATCCCGCTTGGCCGAGGAGTCGCTGTCGGCAGCGGCCTGCATCTCGTCCGGGCGCTGACCGGACAGCTCGCCGTAGGCCGGCCAGGACCCGACGTCGAAGTAGACGTCCCCACCGGCGGCGTAGGCGTGCCCGGCGTCGATCAGCCGCTGCATGAGGGCGACCATCTCGGGCACGTGCCCGGTGGCCCGGGGCTCGTAGGTCGGGGGACGGCAGCCGAGGACCTCGTACCCCCGGCTGAACGCTCGCTCGTTGCGCGCCGCGATGACCCAGAAGGGCACGCCCTCGACGAGCCCGTTGGCGAGGATCTTGTCGTCGATGTCGGTGACGTTGCGGATGAACGTGACGGCGTAGCCACGGTGCTCCAGCCACCGGCCCAGGACGTCGAACGCGACGCCCGAACGGATGTGACCGATGTGCGGCGGGGCCTGCACCGTGGCGCCGCAGAGGTAGATCGTGGCCCGCCCGGGCTCCAGCGGCTCGAACGCACGCACCGCTCGCGTCGCGGTGTCGTACAGGTGCACGGTCACTCGACCAGCCTAGAGGCAGCGCTCAGCCTGCTCGGCCATCGACGACGAGGGCGGTCGCGACCGCGGCCAGCCCCTCGCCCCTCCCGGTGAGTCCGACTCCGTCGGTCGTGGTTGCGGACACGGCGACCGGCGCGCCGCCCAGGGCCGCCGACAGGGTCGCCTCGGCCTCGGACCGCCGCGGCCCGATCCGCGGGCGGTTCCCGACGAGCTGGACGGCGACGTTGCCGATCGAGAACCCGGCCTGCGCCAGGATCCGGGCGGTCTCGGCGAGCAGCGCCGCCCCGGGGGCGCCGGCCCACTCGGGCCGGTCCGTGCCGAACCATGACCCGAGGTCGCCGAGACCGGCCGCTGACAGCAGCGCGTCGCAGCAGGCGTGGGCCACGACGTCTCCGTCGGAGTGGCCCACGCAGCCGGAGTCCTCGTCGGGCCAGTGCAGTCCGGCCAGCCACATCGGCCGCCCGGGCTCGAGCCGGTGGACGTCCAGGCCCAGGCCGACCCTGGGCAGCGGGCTCACGTGACGGACCCGGTCGCCCGCCGCCGGGCCAGCACGGCCTCGGCGAGCACCAGGTCGAGGGGCCGAGTCACCTTGAACGCTTCCTCCTCGCCCGCGACGACGAGGACGGTGCCCCCCGCGCGCTCGACCAGACCAGCGTCGTCGGTCGTGTCGTCGGTGGCGACGGCATGGGCGCGCTCGAGCACCGCCCGGCGGAAGCCCTGCGGGGTCTGCACGGCTCGGAGCACCGTCCGGTCGAGCGTCTGCACCACCCGGCCGGCGGTGTCGACCTGCTTGACGGTGTCCACGACCGGCAGGCCGGGGACGACCGCGTCGGCGCCGGTCCGAACGGCCGCCGTCACCCGGTCGACGAGCTCGACGGGGACGAGCGGCCGAGCGGCGTCGTGCACGAGCACGACATCGACCTCGGCGGGCAGCGCGCGCAGCGCCAGGGCGACGGACTCCTGGCGGGTGGCGCCACCGGGCACGACGAGGATCTCGGCCGGGACCTCGTGACCGGCGAGCAGGGTGCGCACCTCGGCCACGTCGTCCGGCGGTGCGGCGACCAGGACGAGGTCGACGGAGCGGGCGGACGCCAGCGCCCGGACGGCGTGCACCAGCAGCGGCACCCCGCCGATCTGGCGCAGGGCCTTGGGCACGCCCGGGCCCAGCCGTTCCCCTCGGCCGGCCGCGGGGACCACAGCGGCCACGGTCACGGATGCGCCTCCGCCGGCAGCGGGCGAGCGAAGACCATCCGGCCGTTGGCGGTGGTCAGGACGCTGGTGACCTGCACGGTCACCTCGTGCCCCACGAGCTGGCGACCGCGCTCGACGACCACCATGGTTCCGTCGTCCAGGTACCCGACGCCCTGACCGGGCTCCTTGCCCGGCTTGGTGACCAGCACGGGGACCTCTTCGCCCGCAGTGACCGCCGGGCGCACGGCGAGGGTGAGCGCGTGCAGGTTCATCACGCGGATCCCGGCGAGCGCGGCCGTCCGGGCCAGGTTCGTGTCGAGGGTCAGCAGGGCGGCCCCCCGGTCCAGCGCCATGCGCACGAGCTTGGCGTCGACCTCGGGGACCCCCGGCGCCTCGTCGTCGATGACCTGCACGTCTACCCCGGGTTCGCGCCGCAGCGTCTCGAGCACCTCGATCCCGCGGCGGCCGCGGGATCGGCGCAGGTCGTCGGGAGCGTCCGCCAGCCCTTGCAGCTCGGCCAGCACCGGTGCCGGCACGAGCATGACCCCGCCCAGGAACCCGGCCCGGACGACGTCCAGCACCCGGCCGTCGATCGCCACGGACGTGTCGACCAGCCTCGGCAGCAGCGCGGTCGCCGGCGGCTGGGGGACCAGCCCCGCGGATCGGCCGAAGAGGCCGAGCATGCCGTCGCGTCGGGCGACGCCCACCCGGTAGCCGAGCATGCCGAGCGTGACGACGACGAACGCGAAGAGGGGGACCGCCAGGGTGCGGTTGTCGATGAGGAAGATCGGCCAGCCGACCGCGGCCGCCCCGATCATGCCGACCACCGCACCGAAGACCCCGGCGACGACATGCTCGGCGGACTGGCCGGCGAGCTGCCGCTCGGCCGCCGCGACGGATCGCTCGGTCGCCCGGCCCAGCACACCGCCGAGCACGAACCCGATGGCCGTGCCCAGGAGCAGTCCCAGCCAGACCGGGTCGACGCCGCCCAGGGCGTCGGTCGAACCACGGCTCTCAGCCACCTGGGCGAGCTCGTAGCCGAGACCGGCGAAGAAGACGACCACGCACAGCCGGAGCAACTCGACCACCGCGTTCGGGACGCGGGCCGGGCGCGGGCTCATCGTGGTCCTTACGGTCGACCCGGGCACCCCGGGCAGGCGGGGACGGGCCCGAGCTACGACGCCAGAACCTCGTCGAGGATGGCCTCGGCCTTGTCCTCGTTGGTGTTCTCGGCAAGAGCGAGCTCGGAGACGAGGATCTGACGGGCCTTGGCCAGCATGCGCTTCTCGCCGGCGGAGAGCCCGCGCTCCCGGTCACGACGCCACAGGTCGCGCACGACCTCGGCGACCTTGATGACGTCGCCCGAGGCGAGCTTCTCCAGGTTGGCCTTGTAGCGACGGGACCAGTTCGTCGGCTCCTCGGTGTGCGGCATGCGCAGCACCGCGAAGACCCGCTCGAGGCCCTCCTGGCCGACGACGTCACGGACCCCGACGAACTCCGCGTTGTCGGCCGGGACGCGAACGGTCAGGTCACCCTGCGCCACCTTGAGGACCAGGTAGAGCTTGTCGACGCCCTTGATCGTCCGGGTCTCGATCGCTTCGATGAGTGCCGCCCCATGATGGGGGTAGACGACGGTCTCGCCGACAGTGAAAGCCATAGTCCTGGAGCCCCTTCCTCGGACCACGAGAGTAGCACGTGACGATCAGCACACGAACCGCGTTCCCGCAGGTCAGGGCCTTGACAAAGGCGCCTGGGCCGTGCTCGCGCGCCGTGCGGAGGTCGACCTGATGACGCCCCGAGGGAGGGCGCCCGGCGGGCTCGGCGCGTTGGCGCGGGCGTCCCACCCGGGGCCGACGCTCGTGGTCACGACGACGGCCACGGCCCTCGGCCTGGCCGCCGGACTTCCCACCTCGCGGGTGGTCGTGCTCGCGGCGGCCGTGCTGGCCGGGCAGCTGTCGATCGGTTGGGCCAACGACGCCGTGGACGCCGAGCGGGACCGGGCGGCCGGTCGGGCGGACAAGCCGGTCTCGGACGGGCGGGTCGACCGCGCCCGGGCCTGGTCCTGGGCCTGGCTCGCGCTGCTCGCCGCGGTGCCGCTGTCGCTCGCGCTGGGCTGGCGGGCCGGCGTGACGCACCTCGCGGCCGTCGCGGGTGGCTGGGCCTACGACTTGGGGGTGAAACGCACCGGCTGGTCCGCGCTGCCCTTCGCGTGGAGCTTCGGCCTGCTCCCCGCCGTCGCCACGCTGTCGCGGTCGATGCCCGCTTGGCCGCCCTGGTGGGCCGTGCTCGCGGGAGCGCTGCTCGGCGTCGCGGCGCACCTGGCCAACGCCCTGCCCGACCTGGAGGACGACCGGGCCGCCGGCGTGATCGGTCTTCCGCACCGGCTCGGCGGGCGCCGCGCTCGCCAGCTGGCCGGGCTGCTGCTCGTGGTCTCCGCGTCGGTCCTGGCGGTGGCCCCGCCCGGCCCCCTCGACGCCTTCGGCGCGGGGGCCGTGGCCGTGTCCGCGGTGCTCGCCGGCGTCGGGCTCGCCGTGCCGAGGGACGCCCGGTCCCGACTGCCCTTCGCCCTGGTGGCCCTGGCCGCACTGGTCGTCGTTGTGCTGCTCGTTGCCGGCCTGCACGCCCAGGGTCAGCCCCTCGCGGGCGGATCTCGCTAGGCTGACCCGGCCGCTGTCGGACCGACCAGGGAGCGCACACGACCATGACTCGACTGAGCAGGCGCACGGCGGCCCTCGGCCTCGCCGTCGCGGTGACGCTGGCCGGCTCCGGGTGCTCGGCGGGCTTCGACGCCCAGACGAACCAGTCGTACACGCCCAGCAACGGGCAGATGGGTCGGGTGGGCGACCTGAAGGTGCGCAGCGTCCTGCTGGTCGCGTCCGAGGGGTCGGCGGTCGCCGAGCTGCTCGCCGGCTTCGTGAACATCGGGACGGTCGGCGACCGGTTGGTCGGTGTGCAGGTCCAGGACGCCGACCCGGTCGACCTGCCCGACGGACCGCTGACGATCGAGCCCGGGGTGAACGTCCTCGTGGGAGGCCCGGACGGCCCGCGGGTGTTCGTCCGGGGGCTCACCCGTCAGCCCGGGCAGCAGGCCACGGTGCGGCTGGAGTTCGAGCGCAGCGGAATCCTCGACCTCGACGGGGTGCTGATCCAGGAACCGTCCGCCGTCCAGGCCGGCGGCTGACCGCCCGCTCAGCCGCCGTCCGGCTCGAACCGGTACCCCAGTCCCCGGACTGTCAGCAGGTAGCGGGGGTTGGCTGGATCCGGTTCGATCTTCGCGCGCAGGCGCTTCACGTGGACGTCGAGCGTCTTCGTGTCGCCCACGTAGGTGGACCCCCACACCCGGTCGATGAGCTGGCCGCGGGTCAGCACGCGTCCGGCGTTGCGCAGCAGCAGCTCCAACAGGTCGAACTCCTTCAGCGGGAGCGAGACCGGCCTCCCGGCAACGGTGACCACGTGGCGGTCGACGTCCATGCGCACCGGTCCCGCCTCGATGGCGGCGACCAGGAGGTCCTCGGGCTCAGCGCCTCGCCTCAGCACGGCTCGGATGCGGGCCACCAGCTCACGGGAGGAGAACGGCTTGGTGACGTAGTCGTCGGCTCCGATCTCCAGGCCGACGACCTTGTCCACCTCGCTGTCCTTGGCGGTGAGCATGATGACGGGCACGCTGGAGCGCAGGCGCAGCTGACGGCACACCTCGGTTCCCGGCAGCCCGGGCAGCATGAGGTCGAGCAGCACGAGGTCGGCCCCGGACCGCTCGAACTCCGCCAGCCCGGCCGGCCCGCTGTCGGCCGACACGACCTCGAACCCCTCCCGCCGCAGCATGTAGCTGAGGGCCTCCCGGAACGACTCCTCGTCCTCGACCACCAGGACCCGCGTCATCTAGACCCCCGTTCGGCCGGCTCGGCGGCGTCGACCCCTGGCCCTTGGGCGATCTGGGCGGGCAGCCGAAGGGTGAACGTCGAGCCGGCTCCCTCTGCGCTCCACACGGTGACCTCGCCGCCATGGTTCTCGCAGACGTGCTTGACGATCGACAGTCCCAGACCCGTGCCACCGGTCGCTCGCGATCGGGCCGGATCGACCCGGTAGAAGCGCTCGAAGATCCGCTGCCGGTCCCGCTCCGGGATGCCGATGCCCTGGTCGGACACGCTGATCTCGACCATGTCCCCGACCAGGGACGCCGCCACCACGACCCGGGTGCGCTCGGGGCTGTAGTTGATCGCGTTGTCCAGCAGGTTGCGTACGGCCATGACCAGCTGATCCCGGTCACCGAACACGCTGAGCCCGGGCTCGCCCGTGGCCCGCAGGTCGATGAGCTGGGCGCCTGCCCGGGTGCGGACCGCGTCCAACGCCTCACTCACCAGGTCGTCGACGGGGACCACGGTGGCGTGCGAGAGCGGTGCGTCGCCCTGCAGGCGCGAGAGATCGATCAGCTCGATGACCAGGGCGGACAGTCGGCTGACCTCGCGCCCCATCCGGGCCGCAAACCGGCGGACGGCCTCCGGTTCGTCGCTGGCGTCCTCGACCGCCTCGGCCAGCAGGGTCAGCGCGGCCACCGGAGTCTTGAGCTCGTGGGAGACGTTGGCCACGAAGTCGCGGCGCACGTCGTCGATCCGCCTCGCGGCCGATCGGTCCTCGGCCATCACCACGGTCTGACCGTGGACCAGCGGGGCGGCCCGGATGACCAGCAGGACGGGCAGGCTGCGCTGCCTGGCCTCCTTCGGGAGCCACTCGGCCTCGACCGCCTCGCCGCCCGCGCGGGCCTGCGCAGCCGCCCGCCGCAGGGCCGGGTCGGCGAGCCGGCCGGCGCGCACCATGCCCCACGCGGTAGCCCCCGGCGACGCCCAGACCACCACGTCGTCCTCGTCCACCACGGCGCAGGCAGCGCCGACCGCACTCAACGCGGCCACGGCGCCCTCCGGCAGCGGGCCCGCGGCGACCCGGTCGAGGGCTTCATCCCGGACCCGGGAGCGGCTGGACCGCCAAGACTTCACGCACCCGATGGTAGGCAACGCCCGACCCCTGCACCCACGCGAGCGGGAGCGGCTCGACTCCGGTCACCAGGGATTCACCCGATGGGTCCCCTTCGTTCACCCGACGTTCCGTGGTGGTGATCGCCCAGGTCGTAGGGTGAGCCCTGCCCGACACCCTTCCGTGCCCTGGAGAACCCGGCCGATGCGCAACGCCTACCACGACGCTCTGGACGCAGTCACCGACGACCTCGTCGCCATGACCAACCTCGTGAGCACGATGATGCGCCAGGCCTCGCAGTCACTGCTGAACGCCGACCGGGAGAAGGCCGAGTCGGTCATCGCCGCTGACGAGGAGGTGGACGCGGCGCAGCAGGAGATCGAGAACAAGACCACCGACATCATGGCTCTGCAGCAGCCGGTCGCCACCGACCTGCGCATCGTGCTCACCGCCATGCGGATGAGCACGACCCTCGAGCGGATGGGCGACCTGGCGCAGCACGTGGCCAAGGTGGCCCGGCTGCGCTACCCCGACAAGGCGATCCCCGACGCCCTCGTCCCAAAGTTCGTCGAGATGGCACGGGTGGCCGAGGAGATGGCCGGCCTCGCGGCCGAGGTGATCGCCGGCAAGGACGTCGAGCTGGCCCGGTCGATCGAGCGGCACGACGACCAGATGGACGACCTGCATCGCGCCGTGCTGGACCAGCTGCTCGCCGGCGTGGTCGGCACGACGAACGAGGCCGTCGACGTCACGCTGCTCAACCGGTACTACGAGCGGTTCGCCGACCACGCCGTGAGCATCGGGCGGCGGGTCGTCTACCTGGTCATCGGTGAGCGGACGCCCGACCCGGACGCCGAGTAGCGCCGGTCCGTCAGCGGCCCTGGTTCTTCACGGCCTCGATCGCGGCTGCGGCTGCGTCGGCGTCCAGGTACTCCCCTCCGGGTGAGACCGGCCGCATGTGCTCGTCCAGGGTGTACAGCAGCGGGATGCCGGTGGGGATGTTGAGCCCCGCGATCACCTGGTCGGAGATCCCGTCGAGGTGCTTGACCAGCGCACGCAGCGAGTTGCCGTGCGCGGCCACCAGCACGGTGCCGCCGGCGCGCAGGTCAGGGACGATCGCGTCGTACCAGTAGGGGAGCATCCGGGCCACCACGTCGGCCAGGCACTCGCTGCGCGGCATCAGCTCGGGGGGTAGGTCGGCGTAACGCGGGTCGCCGAACTGGCTCCATTCGTCGTCGTCGGCGATGGGCGGAGGCGGCGTGTCGTAGGACCGACGCCAGAGCATGAACTGCTCCTCGCCGTAGGTCGCCAGCGTCTGCTTCTTGTCCTTGCCCTGCAGGGCGCCGTAGTGCCGCTCGTTCAGCCGCCAGTGCCGGCGCACGGGCAGCCAGTGCAGGTCGGCCTCGTCCAACGCCAGGTTGGCCGTCGAGATCGCCCGCCGCAGCACCGAGGTGTGCACGACGTCGGGCCGCACGCCTCGCTCCAGGAGCAGCCGCCCGCCACGAACGGCCTCGGCCTGGCCCTTCTCCGACAGGGGCACGTCGACCCAGCCGGTGAACAGGTTCTTCGCGTTCCACTCGCTCTCGCCGTGGCGGAGCAGCACGAGGGTGTACGGCGCCATGGTCGCGAGCCTACTGGGGCTGCAGCAGGCTGAAGACACCCTCCTCCTCCTGGTCGTTGTGCAGCCGCAGCACGCCGTACAGCCCGTAGAGCAGCCGGCGCAGCTCGACGACGTCCTCGGCCTCGAGGCCGCCGCCGGCGAGCTCGACCGTCAGCCGACGCAGCCGCTCGATCTGGTGCTCGATCTCCGCGTGGCTGCGGCTCATGGCCCCCACCGGGTCGGAGCCGCCCAGCACCCTGGCCACCACCGGGTAGAGCTCCCGCTGCTCGGCCCGCTCGTGCGGCAGCAGCTCGTCGTCGAGCCGGCGGAGCAGCCGCTGTACCGGCGCCAGGTCCGACCCCTGGTCCTCCAGCACGTCGGCCACCGCGCGGACCTGCTCCACGACGGGGCGCACCGCACGGTGCTGGTCGTGCAGCCGCTGGGTCAGCGCGGCGTCCGCCTCGGGAAGCTTCGTGTCCCGGCGGCGTTCGGGCAGGACCGCGCGCAGCGCGTTGCCGATCGCGAGCACGTCGATGCCCTCCTGGAGCAGCGCCCCTCCCGTCGGCCGGAGGTGACCGAAGGCGGCGACCACCATCGCCAGCACGGACAGGCCCATGCCCAGCACGACGCTCTGCCGGGCGATGCGTCGGCAGCGTCGGGCGATGGACATCGCCTCACCGAGCCGGTCGAGCCGGTCGACCGTCAGCACCACGTCGGCCGCCTCTGACGATGCGGTGGTTCCCTGCGCAGCCAGGGCGACGCCGACGTCGGCCGCGGCCAGGGCAGGGGCGTCGTTGATGCCGTCGCCGACCATGACGACCGAGCCATGGGCCTGCTCGGCCTCCACGACCAGCAGCTTCTCGGCCGGGTCCCGCTCAGCCTGCACCGCGTCGACGCCGACGATCCGGCCCACCGCCTCGGCCACGTCGGCCCGATCACCGGTCACCAGCACGGCACGGGTGATGCCGGCCTCGCGCAGCCGGCGCAGCATCCGCGGGGCGTCCGGGCGGATGGGGTCGTCGAACAGGAACGCCCCCGTCGGGACGTCGTCGACGGACACGAAGGTGGTCATCGATCCGTCGAGGGACGCGCGACGGCGGACCCGCCGCACCCAGGCAGGGGTCGGGTCGTCCACCACCCAGGCGGCCCGACCGACCCGGACGGGTACGCCGTCCACCCGACCTTCGATGCCGTACCCGAGTCGCTCGACGACCTCGGTCGGGAGGCTGAGCGTCAGGTCCCTCGCCCGGGCCGCGACGACGACGGCGCCGGCGAGCACGTGGGGCGACACCTGGTCGAGGGAGGCAGCCAGCCGCAGCAACTCGTCAGCGTCGACGGGCGGGTCGTCCGCCAGCAGGACGTCGCTGATCCTGGGGCGTCCGTGGGTGAGCGTGCCGGTCTTGTCGAAGAGCAGCACGCGCCCGGCGGCCAGCCGCTCGAGAACGGCACCACCCTTGATGACCACCCCTCCCCGCGCGGCCCGCGACAGGCCGGACATGATCGCCACCGGCGCCGCGAGCAGCAGTGGGCACGGGGTCGCGACGACCAGGACCGCCACCGCACGGACCGGGTCGCCGGAGGCCATCCACGCCAACCCGGCGACCGCGAGGGTGAAGGGCACGAAGGCGAAAGCGGTCCGATCGGCCATCCGGACGAACGGCGCCGACGACGCCTGAGCCTGCTCGACCAGCCGGACGATCCCGGCGTAGGTGGACTCGGCCGAGGTCGACGTGGTGATCAGGTCGAACGGTGGTCCCGCGTTGACCACCCCGCTGAAGACCTCCTCGCCCGCCAGCCGCTCGGCCGGCATCGGCTCCCCGGTTAGGGCGGACTCGTCCAGGGTCGCGGCGGCGAGCAGCCGGCCGTCGACCGGTATGACCTCCCCCGTGCTCACCGTCAGCCGGTCTCCACGGCGGACCTCCTCCACGGGGACCACCGTCACCGTCGCTCGGTCGGCCGCCTCGGGATCGTGCCGCCGAGCCGAGCGGGGAGCACGGGCGACCAGCAGGCCGAGCTCTCGGCGCGACCGTGCCTCGGCCCGTGACTCCAGCAGGCGCCCGGTGGCGACCATCCAGGTGACCACGGCGCCGGCCAGCAGCTCCCCGACAGCGATGGCGCCGGCCAGGGCCAGCAGG
>Ga0209797_10000628_pt1 | contig 17660 bp, 17 predicted proteins | sample DOMMetBare3Fresh_2_FD_187472 | JGI IMG/M metagenome (GOLD analysis project Ga0209797, IMG submission 187472) | Wetland sediment microbial communities from St. Louis River estuary, USA, under dissolved organic matter induced mercury methylation -... | ecosystem: Environmental > Aquatic >... | reverse complement strand
GGAGCGTTCGACACCGAGCAGGGGCCTGTCTTCTGCAACTTCTTGCTCGCCGAAGGGATCAACCGGGCCCCCGCGAAGGTGCAGTCGGCGCTGCTCGAGGTGATGCAGGAGCGTCAGGTGACGATCGGTCACGACACCATGCCCGTCCCGGACCCGTTCCTCGTGATGGCCACCCAGAACCCGATCGAGTCGGAGGGCACCTACCCGCTGCCGGAGGCGCAGGTCGACCGCTTCATGCTGAAGGTCGTCGTCGGCTACCCGAGCCGGGACGAGGAGCTGACCGTCGTGCAGCGGTCGCTCGAGCGCGTCCCCGCGGTGCGCCAGGTGCTCTCCGTCGAGCGGCTGCGAGAGCTGCAGCAGGCGGCGCTCGACGTGTACGTCGACCCGTCGCTCGTGGCCTATGCCGTCTCGCTCGCCGAGGCCACGCGCAACCCGGCGGCGTTCGGCGTGGCCGGGGTGGCCGACCTCGTCGCTTACGGTGCGAGCCCCCGTGGCCCCATCTCCCTGGTCCAGAGCGCCAGGGCTCTGGCGCTCGTCCACGGCCGTGAGTACGTGCTCGGCTCGGACGTGCGGGCGCTCGCCAAGGATGCGCTCCGGCACCGCCTCGTGCTGACCTACCGGGCTCTCGCGGAGGGGAGCACCGCCGACGACGTGCTCGACGCGGTGGTCGAGAAGGTGCCGGCTCCGCCGCTCGAGCTCGGCAGGCCGATCGCGGCGTGAGCCGCGACGTCTCAACCCCGCCGCCCGGGCGCGTGAGCGCGCTGCGCGCTCTCACCGTCCAACCGACGCCGGAGCGTCCCGGTCCCGGGCAGATGCCGGAGGCGCTCCTTCGCGCCCTCGAGCTGACGATCGGCAGACGGGTCGACGGCCTGCTGGCCGGGGATCACCGCTCGGCCCTGCTCGGCCGCGGCAGTGAGCTTGCGCAGGTGCGCCCGTACATCCCCGGCGACGATGTCCGGCTGATCGACTGGAACGTGACTGCGCGCACACAGGTACCGCACGTGCGCGCCCACCTCGCCGAGCGCGTCCTCGTGACGTGGGTCGTGCTCGATCGCACCGCGTCGATGGCGTTCGGGACGGCCGACCGCCGCAAGGACGACGTGGCCGTCGGTGTCGCCCTCGCGCTCGGGCACGCGGCGAGCGTCCGTGGCAACCGCGTCGGCCTCGTCGCCTTCGGCGAGGGCCCGGCGACGCCGCTTCCCCCCAGGCAGGGACGGGCAGGCCTGGTCGGCGTCTGGGCGGCGCTGCACGAGGGCGGCAGCGGCGTCGCGCCCGAGCTCTCCGGCGCGCTGGCAGGCGTCGCAGCGGCGGCCCGGCAGCGAGCGCTCGTCGCCGTCGTCTCCGACTTCCGCGGCCCGCTGGACTGGCAGGCGGGCCTCCTCCACCTCGCGGGCCGGCACGACGTCCTCGCCGTCGAGATCCGGGATCCGCGGGAAGGGACGCTCGAGGATGTCGGCGAGGTGTGGTTCGCCGATCCCGAGAGCGGCGAGCGGGTTCGCGTCGACACGTCCGACGCCCGCCTGCGACAGCGCTTCGCGCAGGCGGCCGCCGGGGAGCGACAGGACGTCGCGACCGTCCTTGCGCGCGTGGGCGCCTCGCACGTCGTGCTCTCCACCGACGGGGACTGGCTGCGGGAGCTCGCAGTCCACCTGCGGATGCTGCGGTGAGCTTCGCGTGGCCCGCAGCGCTCCTGAGCCTGGCGCTCGTGCCCGCTCTGGCCGCACTCGCCTGGGCGGCGGAGCAACGGCGGCGACGGGACGCCGCGCGGTTCGGGACACCCGCGCTCGTCGCCGCCACCCTTCCCGAGCGGCCGGGGCGCCGCCGCTTCGTGCCGCTCGCGATCGCGCTCTGTGCGCTCACGCTCCTCCTTGTCGGGCTGGCGCGGCCGCACGCCGACCTGTCCGTGCCGCGACGTGAGGCGACCGTGATGCTCGCGCTCGACACGTCGCGCTCGATGGCGGCGACGGACGTGACGCCCAGCCGCTTCGCCGCCGCGCTTCGTGCGGCCGGGGCGTTTCTCGAAGCGGTGCCGTCGAGCTACTCGGTCGGCATCGTCTCGTTCTCCACCAGCGCCCAGGTGGTGCTGCGCCCGACGACCGACCGGGAGCAGGCGCGCGCCGCTCTGCGTGAGCTCAGGCTCGGCTCCGGCACGGCGATTGGCGAGGCAATCGCCCGTGCCGTCGCGGCGGTGCGTCCCGACGCCGCCACGGGAGCCGCACCCGCCGCGACCGTCGTGCCGGCGACCGTGCTGCTGCTCTCGGACGGCGCCCAGACCTCCGGCGGCCTCACGCCGGCCGCCGCGGCGACGCAGGCCAGGCGGCAAGGCATCCCGGTCAACACCGTCGCGCTCGGCACACGTGACGCCGTCGTCGAGGTTCCTCTGCCCGGCGGGCTGAAGCAGCAGGTCACCGTGCCGCCGGACGCCCGCACGCTCCGCGCCGTCGCGCAGAGCACCGGCGGGCGCTTCTACGAGGTGGCCGACGCGGCCAGGCTGAAGGAGGTCTACGCAGACCTCGGGTCGCGGCTCGGGCGTCGCCAGTCCCGTACCGAGATCACCGCGGCGTTCGCCGGCGGCGGCACCGTGCTCCTGCTGCTCGCCTCGGGCCTGTCGATGCTCTGGACGAGGCGGCCCCTGTGAGGAGGCGCCTCGCGCTCGCGCTCGCCGTCGCCGCCGTTGCCGCGACGGCTGCCGTTCCCGCCGTCGCGGCCGACGAATGCCGCGGGCTCCAGGTCTGCCTGCCCGTCGCCGGTCCCTGGGTGGTCGTACCGCCTTCCGGTGGCGCACCCGTCGAGTACGAGCTCCGTTGCCCGCTGCCGGGCTACGTCGTGGCGGGCGTCGACGTCCGCCTGGCCGACGGGGAGATCGACGTCTCGTTTCGGGGTGAGACCGGGAGCCCCGTGGCACCGGGAGTGACGACCAGGCAGGCACTGCTCTTCACGGCGCGCTCGACGGCACCGTCGCTCCGGCCCTCCAGCTTCCGGCCCTTCGTCGGCTGTGTGCCGACGAGCGGCGGCGGTGGACGGGCGCAGACCGCTTTCACGGCCACACCCCAGGGTGGCCTTCGTCCCACCCGCCCGCTCGAGCGTGTCGTCGTGACACGCCGCGTGGGGGAGGGACGGGCTGTCGTGAGGGTGCGCTGTCCCCGTGGGGCGCGCCTGCTCGGAGGAGCGCATGCCGTCGCGTTCCGCACCGAGACGCCGCCTCCGGCCAGGATCCTCGCAGCCGTGCGTGTCGCGCGGTCGGTCGCCGGGGGTGCGGTCGTCGCCCGCGTCTCGGTCGCCCCGGGGGCGCTCGAGGGTGCGCGGGCCGAGCTCCAGCTGCACGCCGTGTGCCGGAAGGCAGCGCCGTGAGCTTCGGATCGCCCCTGCTGCTCCTGTCGCTGGCGGTGCCGCTGGCGGCGCTCGCCGCGTACCTGTGGCTCGAGCGTCGCCCGCCGCGCTATGTCGTCACGTACCCGAACGTCAGCATCCTGGCCCAGGTCGCCGGGCGGCGCCGGCCGTGGCGGCGGCACCTGGTGGCGGCGCTGGTGCTGTTGTCCCTCACGGCCCTCTGCACCGGGCTCGCCCGCCCCAGGGTGAACCTGGCGCGGCCGTCCGAGCGGGCGACGGTCGTGCTCGTCGTGGACGTCTCGATCTCGATGAACGCGACGGACGTGCAGCCCTCCCGTTTCGGCGCGGCGCGTGACGCGATCACCCGCTTCGTCGACGGCGTGCCCCGTCAGATCAGAATCGGGCTCGTCTCGTTCTCGGACAGCCCGGTGGTGATCACGCCGCCGACGACCGACCGGCAACAGCTCCGCGACGGGATCGCCCTGCTCACCACGGGATTCGGCACGGCGATCGGCGACGCAGTCGCACGCGGCGTCGAGCTGGCCAGGTCGGCGACGGGCGAGGTCGACACCGCGCAGACCGACACGGGTCAGCGGCCCCCGAGCGCCGTCGTCCTGCTCTCCGACGGGACGCAGACCCGCGGCCTGCTCACACCCGAGGACGGGGCGCGACGGGCTCGCGAGGCCGGTATCCCGGTGCACACGATCGCCCTCGGCACGCTGGCCGGCGTCGTCACTGTCGACCGCGACGGGATCCCCGTCACGGTGCCGGTGCCCCCCGACCGGGCGACGCTCGCACGGATCGCCGAGACGACCGGCGGCAGGACCTTCGAGGCGACCGACGCCGAGCGCCTGCGCGCCGTCTACGAGCAGCTCGGTTCCGTCGTCGGCCGGGAGCGTCGGCCACGGGAGCTGACCGTGGGATTCGTCGCAGTCGGCGCGGCGCTGCTCGCGGCTGCCACGGCGCTGGCCGGCCTCTGGGCGCCCCGCCTGCCGTAAGCCGCTCGTGGGATTGAGGAAACGTTGCGCCCGTTACCCGGGCGCGCGCAGCGCGCCCTTCAGAATCTCGTGGGTCAGCCGCTTAGCGGGTGACCCACGAACAGCAAGCAGCGAGTGGGGCTTCACCCGGGTCCCGCCGAACAGTAGGGTCCCCGATTCCTATGGCGACGCTGCTCTCGGTGCGCGGGATCACCCTCCGTTTCGGGGGCATCGTTGCCCTCGACGGGGTCTCGTTCGACGTGGAGCAGGGGCAGGTGGCAGGGCTGATCGGCCCGAACGGCGCCGGCAAGACGACCGCGTTCAACGTCATCACCCGGCTCTACACACCCGACGAGGGGGAGCTCGAGCTCGAGGGGCGGTCGCTCCTGCGCACGCCGTCCTACCGGGTGGTCGAGCGCGGGATCGCCCGGACGTTCCAGAACATCAACCTCTTCAGGACGATGTCGGTGCTCGAGAACGTGCTCGTGGGAGCGCATTCCCGGGGGCGCTCGGCCACCGAGTCGGATGCCCTCGCGACGCTCGACGTGGTTGGCCTGCGCGAGCGCGCGGCCGTTCCCGCGGCCGCGCTCCCGTACGGGATCCAGAAGCGCGTCGAGATCGCGCGGGCGCTGATCGCGAAGCCGCGGCTGCTCCTGCTCGACGAGCCGGCCGGGGGCCTCAACCACGAGGAGGTCGAGGAGCTCGGCAGCTTCATCCTCAAGCTGCGGGACGACTACGAGCTCACCGTGCTGCTCGTCGAGCATCACATGAGCCTCGTCATGCGCATCTCGGATCACGTCAACGTGCTCAGCTTCGGCCGCAAGATCGCCGACGGCAAGCCCGCCGACGTGCAGGCCAACCCCGACGTGATCGAGGCCTACCTCGGCTCCGACGTCGAGGCCGACGCATGAGCGCGCTGCTCGAGCTGCGGGAGGTCGAGGCGCGCTACGGGCCCGTCCAGGCGCTGCGCGGCATCTCGCTGGAGGTTCCCGAGGGCGAGATCGTGGCCGTGCTCGGTGCCAACGGCGCAGGCAAGACGACGACGTTGCGCGCCGTGTCCGGCACCGTGCGGCGCAGCGGCGAGATCCTCTTCGCGGGCAAGCCGCTGCGTGGTGGGCCGGAGGCCGTCGCCAAGGCCGGGATCGCGCACGTGCCCGAGGGGCGCGGCACGTTCACCGAGCTCTCGGTCCACGAGAACCTCCGGCTCGGTGCGTACACGCGGCGCGACCGCGACCTGAGGGGCGACCTCGACCGCATGGCCGAGCACTTCCCCTGGATCCGGGAGCGCGGCGACCAGCAGGCGGGGACGCTCTCCGGCGGCGAGCAGCAGATGCTCGCGCTCGCACGTGCGCTGATGGGCCGGCCGCGACTGCTGATGCTCGACGAGCCGTCCCTCGGCCTGGCGCCGATGATCGTGCGCGAGATCTTCCGCATCGTGCGCCAGCTGAACGAGCAGGACGGGCTCACCGTGCTCGTCGTGGAGCAGGACGCCCGCATCGCCCTCGACACGGCCGGCAGCGCCTACGTGCTGGAGGTCGGCAAGGTGGCGGTGTCGGGGCCGAGCGCCACCTTGCGCGAGGACGACGCCGTGCGACGGAGCTACCTGGGGTACTAGTGGCCGCTCCGGGAAATCCCGCCACGCTTCGCGTGGCTGCAAACGCATCGCGGGGCGTTGTCCTCGGTCGCCCCGATACGTCCAGGTATCGGGGCTCCCTGCGTCCTAGCCCCGCTCGGTTTTCGCCGGCGAATCACGACGGGATTTCCCGGAGCGACCACTAGACCGATGACCGACTTCTTCCAGCAGGTCGTCTCGGGCCTCGCCTCCGGCGGCGTTTACGGGTCGCTCGCGCTCGCGCTCGTGCTGATCCACCGCGCGACCGGGGTGATCAACTTCGCGCAGGGGGAGATGGCAGCGTTCTCGACGTACATCCTCTGGACGTTGACGACGAATCACGGCTGGCCGTACTGGCCGGCGTTCGCGGCCACCCTGGCCGTCTCGTTCGCCGGCGGCGTCGGCATCCACCAGGCCGTGATCCGGCCGGTCGAGCGCGGCTCCCAGATCCGGGTCGTGATCGTCACGATCGGCCTGCTGCTGCTGATCAACGGCTCGATGACCTGGATCTGGTCGGGCGAGGTGCGTTCCGTCAAGAGCCCGTTCCCGACCCGAACGGTCGACATCGGCGGCGTCGCGATCTCGTTGCAGGACATCGGCACGATCGCGGTGTCGCTCGCTGCGGTGCTCGTGCTGTGGGTCTTCTTCCGTTTCACCAAGGTCGGCCTCGCCATGCGCGCCGCCGCCGTCAACCCGGCGGAGGCCAGGCTCGTGGGCGTCCGCGTGACCTGGATGCTCGGGCTCGGCTGGGGCCTCGCCGCCGTGCTCGGCGCCGTCGCCGGGATGCTGACCGCGCCCAGCGTGTTCCTCGACCCCACGATGATGCAGGCGATCCTCATCTACGCGTTCGCCGCCGCCGTGCTGGGAGGGATCGACTCGCCCATCGGCGCCGTCGTCGGCGGCCTGCTGCTCGGTGTCGGGCTCAACCTGATCGGCTCGTACGTCGACTTCGTCGGCGCCGACCTGCGGCTGCCCGCGGCCTTGCTCGTGATCCTGGTCGTCCTCTTGCTGAAGCCGGCGGGCATCTTTGGCAAGCCCCACGTGAGGAAGGTGTGATGCGCACCTCGACCGTCAAGGCGCTCGGCACGTTCCTGCTGCTCTTCGTGGCCGTCTACCTGCTGCCCGCGTTCGTGAGCGACTTCCGGGCCCAGCAGTTCGCGTACGTGGGCATCTACCTGCTCGCGCTCGTGGGCCTCAACGTCCTCACCGGCTTCACCGGCCAGATCTCGTTGGGCCACGGCGCCTTCATGGCTGTCGGCGGGTACACCACGGCGATCCTGATGGCCGATCACGGGGTGAAGGACATCTGGACGATCCCCATCGCCGCCGGGGTGGCGGGCGCGGCCGGCTTCCTCTTCGGCATCCCGGCGCTGCGCCTCTCCGGCATCTACCTCGCGCTCGCCACGTTCGCGATCGCCGTCGCCACGCCCGCCGTGATCAAGAAGTTCGAAGGCTTCACCGGGGGCGGCTCCGGCATCAACCTGTTCGGCACCCCGGAGCTGACTGCCTCGCTCACTCCGGTGCACGTCCTCGGCTTCGAGCTGAACTTCAACAACTGGCTGTACTACCTGTCCTGGACGGTCGCGCTCGTCGGGTACGTGCTCGCCTGGCTGCTGCTCCGGGGCCGCACCGGACGCGCGTTCCGCGCCGTGCGGGACAGCGAGACCGCCGCCGTCTCGTCCGGCGTCAGCCTGGCGCGCTACAAGACGCTCGCCTTCGGCGTCAGTGCCGCCTACGCCGGCGCGGCAGGCGCTCTGTTCGCGATCGCGACGACGTTCGTCAACCCCGACACCTTCCCGGTCGCGCTCTCCATCATCCTCCTCGTGGGCGTCGCCGTCGGTGGCCTCGGCTCGCTCGTCGGCCTGGTCGCGGGCGCGATCTTCATCCAGTTCCTGCCCCTGTGGGCCCAGAACGTGTCGAAATCGGCGGGGGCCCCCGCTGTCGTCTACGGGGCGATCCTGATTCTCGTCATGTTCGTGCTCCCGACCGGTTTCGCGGGGCTGCTCGCTCGCCTCGGTTCCCTAACAACCCGCGGCTACCATCGGCCGAACGACTCGTAAGCATCGAACCGAAGGAGACCGTTCACCGATGACCAGGAAGCTGGGGCTGACGTGCCTCGCACTCGCCGCGACGCTCGTGCTCGGCGTCACGGCCGCGTTCGCAGGCCTTGCCAGGGGCGCGGAGGATCCGGGCGTGACTCCGACCTCGATCCTGCTCGGCGGGACGTCCCCGCTGTCGGGCTCCGCCTCTGCCTATGCGTCCGTCGCCCGCGGCGCCGACGCCTACTTCAAGTACGTGAACGCGAAGGGCGGGGTGCTCGGCCGCACGATCTCCTACAAGATCGTGGACGACGGCTACAACCCGGCGCAGAGCGTCCAGGTGACGCGGCAGCTCGTGGAGCAGGAGAAGGTGTTCGCCGTCTTCAACTCGCTCGGCACCGAGCAGAACCTCGCCGTCCGCGACTACCTGAACGCGTCGAAGGTGCCGCAGCTGTTCGTCGCCTCGGGGGCCACCACGTTCGGACGCGATTACGGGAAGTACCCGTACACGATCGCGTTCCAGCCGAGCTACCAGGCCGAGGGCTGGGTCTACGGCAAGTACCTGGCGCGCACCGCCCCGGGCGCAAAGGTGGCCGTCCTGTTCCAGAACGACGACTACGGCAAGGATCTGCTCAACGGGCTGAAGAAAGGGATCCAGCGCTCCGCCGTCAAGGTGATCGCCGCTCAGCCGTACGAGGTGACTGCGTCGGACGTCGGCTCGCAGGTGGCGAAGCTGAAGGCATCCGGCGCCGACACGTTCGCGATCTTCGCCACCCCGAAGTTCGCGATCCAGTCGTTCGTGTTCGCCAACAAGCTCGGCTGGCAGCCGAAGCGCGTGATCAACAACGCCGTCTCCTCGGCCTCGAACATCATGCAGCTCGCCGCCGAGGGAGGCACGAACAAGGTCGTGAACGGAGCGATCTCGATCGTGTTCCTGAAGGACCCGACCGACCCGCAGTGGAAGAGCGACGCCGCCATGAAGCTGTACGGCCAGATCATGAAGAAGTACGCGGCAGGTGCGAACGTGAACGACGTCTACCACGTGTACGGCATGGCGGTTGCCTGGACGACGGTGGAGGCGCTGAAGAAGGCAGGCAAGGACCTTTCGCGCGCCTCGTTGCTGAAGGCTGTCGACAACCTGAACGCCTCCGGCAACCCGTTCCTGCTGCCCGGGATCGCCCTGAAGACGTCGGGGCAGGACCATTTCCCGATCGAGCAGATGCTGCTGCAGCGCTGGCAGAAGGGGTCGTGGAACTCGTTCGGCGGCCTGTGGGGGTATCGGGCTGCGTGAGCGGCGCGCCCGCGGGCGCGGAGTGCGGCCGCGGGCGCTTCTTGCTGCCGTCTCGAGTGATCGCACCGTCTGCAGGCGCGTCTAGGGTCCAGGCGCCATGTCGCCGACCTGGTTCCGCATTCCGCTGTGGCTGACGCTCGCCGTCGTGCTTGGTTCCGGCGCGGCGCTCGTCGTTGCGCCACGAGGGGCGACCGAGTCGCTGCCGGCGGCGGACGTCGGCGTTGCGTTCACACGCGGCTACCTCGTGGGCGACCCGAAGACGTGCGACCTCGCCGCGCCCGAGCTGGCAGCGTCGCTCGCGCGTGAGCGGAAGGCTCGGGATTGCGCCTCGTCGATGGCCGTTCGGCGTCAGAACAACGCGGTGGCCCTGGAACTGATCGAGCAGGACCGCCTGCGCACCGCGCACGAGGCGGCCAAGACGGCGTTCTCCGACCACATCGACGATCTGGCGTACCGCTCAGTCTGGTTCGGGAAGCGCTTCACGCTGCCGGCCCTGGCGCGAGCGATCCGCGAAGCCGACCCCAAGCTGCGGGTGCGTCTCGGCAACGGCCCGGCCGCCGCTCGGAGGACTGCCGAGAACGTCGTCGTCATCGACGCGAAGCGCTCGACGCCGAAGAACCTCGTCGTGTACGGCGAGTCGAGCAGCGGCGCCATCTGGCGCCTGACCGGTCGAACCACGGGCAAGCCGAGCCTGGCGCGCACCACCGTTCGCGGCGTCGTCACGCCGTTCCCTCCTGCCAGGTTGACGGGCTTTGCGATGGCGGCGGCGGCACCGACGGATCCGACGCTCGTCGTCATCACCGTGAGGGACCCGAAGCTCGACACGGTGGCCGAGCTACTCGTCGGTGTCGGGCCGGACGGCCTCGTGCACACGATGTTGGCCGGCCGTGCCGTCGTGCCGCCGGTCGCCGGTACCGGCTCCGCCGACCCGCTGGCGTTCGCTGCCGCGCTCACGAAAGCGTACGGGTCGTCGGCGAACGCCGATCTCTGCGCGCTCGTCCACCCGGCCCTCGTGACGCTCATCGGCGACTCCTGCACCGGAACCGGTGAAAGCTCGGTCACGGCGGACGTCACGACGCCGGAGCAGCGCAGGCTGAGCGCGGACGGCACGACGATCGTGGCCGTCTCGATCGGGTCCGGGGGGCAACGCATCACGCTCTTCAACCTCGCGGTGCCGACCGTGGACGGCTACAGGGTGACCGGGGTGTTCGTCGACGTCGGTGAGCTGCTGGCGCTGCTCGGCCAGCCCCTCTGACGGCCCGCGGTCCGCCGCGGGGACACCGCGCGCTTCACTATCCTGTGCACTCCGGCGCGAGGAGACCGCCCGGCGACAACCCGTCACCGATGGCCGACCTCGCCTCCGAGCTCCTCACCGCATCGCTCGACGACCTCACGGCCGAGGCTCGGCGGCTGCGCCCGGGCACGCTGGTCACGTACTCGCCCAAGGTGTTCGTCCCGCTGACGACTCTCTGTCGCGACGTCTGCGGCTACTGCACCTTCGCGCGACCGCCGCGCCGTGGGGAGCGGGCGTTCCTGAGCGAGGCGGAGGTGCTCCAGATTGCCCGCGCGGGCGCGGGCGCCGGGTGCACCGAGGCGCTTTTCACACTCGGCGACAAGCCGGAGCTGCGCTACAAGGTCGCCCGCGACGAGCTCGCCGCGCTCGAGTGTGAGACGACGCTGGAGTATCTCGCGCGCTGCGCGAAGCTCGTGCTCGAGGAGACGGGCCTGTTGCCGCACCTGAACCCGGGCGTGATGAGCCGCGGCGAGCTCGCCATGCTGCGGCCCGCCGCCGCCTCGATGGGGATCATGCTCGAGACCGTCTCCGACCGGCTGTCCGTGAAGGGAGGCCCGCACTGGGCCTCGCCCGACAAGGTGCCCGCCCGCCGGCTCGAGACGATCCGCCTCGCCGGCGAGCTCGCGATCCCGTTCACGAGTGGGATCCTGATCGGCATCGGCGAGACCCGCCGCGAGAGGATCGAAGCGCTGCTCGCGTTGAAGGCGCTGGGCGAGGAGCACGGCCACCTCGGCGAGGTGATCGTCCAGAACTTCCGCGCCAAGCCGGGGACCCGCATGGCCGACCACCCGGATGCGAGCTTCGACGACCAGCTCTGGACGGTGGCTGCCGCCCGCATCGTCCTGGGGCCGGCGTGGCACGTGCAGGCGCCTCCCAACCTCGCCTACGACGAGTTCCCTCGCCTGCTCGACGCGGGTATCGACGACTGGGGCGGCGTCTCACCGGTCACGATCGACCACGTCAACCCCGAGGCCCCCTGGCCGGACGTCGAGCGGCTGCGCGAGGCGTGTCGTAGCCGAGGTCTCGAGCTCGCGCCGCGGCTGCCGCTCTATCCCGAGCACGTCGCCGACCTCGACCGCTGGGCCGACGCCGCCGTTGCTCCGGCGATCCGGCGTGCCGCCGACGCGATGGGGCTCGCCCGCGGTGACCGCTGGGCGCCCGGCGAGCCGGTCGAGGTGCCCTTCCTCGTGCGCCGGGATGCCGTCCCGCTCGAGCTCACCGGTGCCGAGCTGGGCGAGGAGGAGATCGTGCGGCTGTTCGAGTCCCGCGGCTCGGAGCGGGAGCGGGTGCTCGCGGCGGCCGACCGGCTGCGCCGCGAGGTCTGCGGAGACGAGGTGACCTACGTGGTCACCCGGAACATCCAGTACACGAACGTGTGCTACTTCCGATGCGGCTTCTGCGCCTTCTCGAAGGGCAAGCTGGCCGAGAACCTGCGCGGCCCCGCGTACCTGGTGCCGATGGACGAGATCGTGCGCCGCGTCGAGGAGGCGTGGGAGCGGGGCGCCACGGAGGTGTGCCTTCAGGGCGGCATCCATCCGGCGTTCACCGGCGACTACTACGCCGGGGTCGTCTCGGCGATCCGCGACGCGGTGCCCGCGATGCACGTGCACGCCTTCTCGGCGCTCGAGATCTGGCAGGGGGCGGCCACGCTGGGGCTCTCGCTGGAGGACTATCTCGCGCGGTTGCGCGACCTCGGCCTCGGCTCGCTGCCGGGCACAGCTGCCGAGATCCTCGACGACGAAGTCCGGGCCGTCATCTGCCCCGACAAGGTCTCGACCGACCAGTGGCTCGCAGTGCACGACGCGGCCCACCGGGTGGGACTGCGCTCGACGGCGACGATCATGTTCGGGCACGTCGAGCGGCCGGTGCACTGGGCCCGGCATCTGCGGCGGCTGCGGGAGCAGCAGGCCAGGACGGGCGGCTTCACCGAGTACGTGCCGCTTCCGTTCGTGCCGATGGAGGCACCCATGTTCCTCAAGGGGCTGGCCCGCCGCGGCCCCACGTTCTCCGAGGTGCTGCTCACGCACGCCGTCGCACGGCTCGCGCTGCATCCGCTCGTCACCAACATCCAGGCCTCCTGGGTGAAGGCAGGCCCGGAGGGAGCGCGCCAGCTCCTCAGCGCCGGCGTCAACGATCTCGGCGGCACGCTGATGAACGAGTCGATCTCGCGGGCGGCGGGCTCGGAGTGGGGGCAGGAGCTGCCACCCGAGCGCATGGAAGAGCTGATTCGCTCCGCGGGGCGTACCCCGCGCCAGCGCACCACGCTGTACGGGCAGGTGCCCGAGGAGCGCGTGGCGGCGTCGTTCGGCGCCACAGAGCTTGCCGAGACGGTCAACCCGCCCGTGCGCGAGGCGGGGCTGAAGGCTCCACCCAGGCTGATCCGCCCCGGGCTCGTCGGCGCGCGACCCTAGCGTCCGCGTCGGCGCGCTCGGCTGGAGCCCAGGGCGAACGGCAGCTTCGCGAGCCACGGCAGGATGCGGAGCCGCGAGCGCTGGAGGGCCGTGGCGAGCGCCTCGGAGGTACCGAGACCGTGGAGCCCTTCGCCGTGTCCGACGAGCAGATGCCGGGGCTCGAAGCGGCGCAGCACCTTCGGCGGGAACGGCTTCAGCAGCCCGTGCACGCCGACAGGGTCGGCTGCGACCGTGAAGAACGGGATCGTGCCCACCGCCTCGGCGACGACCAGCGTGCCCGTGGCAGGCCACCAGAGCGCGCTCTCCTGCCAGCGCTTCCGGCGCACGACGTCCACGACCTCGAAGGGGCTGCCGGGGATCTCGGTCGGAGCGACGACGTGCGGCACGCCCAGCCGGGCGGCCACGGCAGCGCAGTCGCGGTTGTGCCGGTCGAGCAGCTGCAGCACGGCTACGGGCCGCCCGAGGGCGGCGGCGCGGTCGATCGCCTCCGGCCAGTCGACGGGATCGACGAGCCAGACGAGGCCGTCGGCGGCGAGCGCGTGCGACGTGCGCTGCATCGGCTCGTCGACGGTCCACGAGAAGCCGTGCTCGCCGAGGTCGTCGCAGAAGCGCATCATCGTGCGCCGAGCGTACCCACTCGGTAGTTCCCCACAGGCCGATCGGTTTCCGCCCCGATGTGATCGTGGCTGAACGCTCCTCATGCTGGAGGAGTGAAGAAATGGCTGCTCAGGGGCCTCGTCGCCGCCGTTGCTCTCTTCCTCGTCGCGCAGGTGATCCCCTACGGCCGCAACCACAAGAACCCCCCCGTGACGCAAGCCGTCAAGTGGGACAGCGCACGCACCGAGCAGCTCGCTGCCGGCGCGTGCTTCGACTGTCACTCCAACCTGACGAACTGGAAGTGGTACACGAACATCGCCCCGATCTCGTGGCTCGTCTACGCCGACGTCAAGGGAGGGCGCGAGACCCTGAACTTCTCGGAGTGGAACCGTCCGCAGGCCGACGCGGGTGACATCGTCGAGGCCGTGCAGGGAGGCTCGATGCCGCCCTTCCAGTACAAGCCGCTGCACGCGGGGGGAAGGCTCTCGAGCGCTCAGCGCGACGAGCTCGTGCGGGGCCTGCAACGCACACTCGCCCAGGATCCTCCGATCCCGGGCGGCGGCGGAGGCTAGCGACCCGGGGAGGCGAGGGCCGCCAGCGCCTCGGGGAGCGTGAATCGGCCGAGGAGGAGGGCGCTGCCCGCCACCGCCGCCTCGCAGCCGAGGTCGCGAAGCGCGACCACGTCGTCCGTCGAGGCGACGCCGCCGGCGGCGACGACGGGTAGCCGGCACGGCAGCACCTGAGCGAGCAGGTCGAGATCGGGGCCGGCGAGCGAACCGTCGCGCGCCGTCGCCGTGACGAGCAGTCGCGTAACGCCCGCCCCGGCGCAGCGCCGAGCGAGCTCGGCTGCCGTCAGCTCCGAGGCCCGTGTCCAGCCGTCGACCGCGACCTTGCCGTCGCGCACGTCGATGGCGACGACGAGGCCTTCCCCGAAGCGTGCCGCCGCCTGCCGCAGAAAGGCGGGGGAGAGGGCGGCGGTGCCGACCATCACCCTGGTCGCGCCGGCAGAGAGGGCCGAGGCCACCGCTTCGACATCCCGGTAGCCGCCGCCGACCTGCAGCGGCAGCCCGCCGGCCGTCGCGACCCGCTCGACGAGCGAGAGCGTCGGCACACCCGAGAACGCACCGTCCAGGTCGACGAGATGCAGACGCGTGGCTCCCTCGGCAGCGAACCGCCGGGCCAGCTCCACCGGATCGCCACCCTCGATCGTCACCGCCTCCCGCCGCCCTTCCGCGAGACGTACGACGCGTCCTGCGAGGACGTCGATGGCGGGAATCACTTCGAACTCTTGTGTTAGCACGCTAACATGCTACCATGTAACGCACGATGGTGAGAACACGGTCTGCAACCGAGCCCCGGCCCGCTGAGCGCACCGTCGAGGCGATCCCTGGCCTCGAGGCCCTTGCGACGGCGCTGATGACATTGCGCGACGCAGACGAGGCACAGCGGTTCCTGCGCGACCTCTGCACGCTTCCCGAGCTCGAGGCGCTCGCCCACCGCTGGCAGACCGTGCTCCTGCTCGACCAGGGCGTGGCCTACGTCGAGATCGCGGGACGCGTGCCGACGTCGACCGCGACCGTGACGCGGGTTGCGCAGTGGCTCAAGCACGGCACCGGCGGCTACCGCATCGCTCTCGATCGCGTCAAACGGCAGGCCCGCGGGTGAGCACCTTCACCCGGGCCGGCGAGAACGGCCGGCTCACCCTCGCCGTTCCTGCCAAGGGCCGCATGGCCGAACCGGCACTGCGCCTCTGCGCCGAGGCGGGGCTCTCCTTCGAGACGACCGAGCGCTCACTCGTCGTGCCGTGCGCGAACGCACCCGTCGACCTGCTGCTCGTGCGCCCGAGCGACATCCCCGAATACGTGCAGGACGGTGTCGTCCACCTCGGCATCACGGGTGCCAACCTGGTCGTCGAGGCCCAGGCCGACGTCGTCACGCTGGCGGAGCTCCGCTTCGCACGCTGCACGCTGCAGGCCGCAGTTCCCGACGACGCGCCTCAGACTGCGATCGAGCACCTCGGTGGGCTGCGCGTCGCCACGGCCTACCCTGTCTCGACGCGGCTGCTGCTCACGGAGCGCGGCGTCGAGGCAGAGCTCGTCCCGGTCTCGGGATCCGTCGAGGCGACACCGCGGCTGGGTCTCGCCGACGCGATCGTCGACCTCGTCTCGACCGGATCGACGGCGAGCGCGAACGGGCTGCGCCTGATCGGCACGCTGCTCTCCTCGCAGGCGGTGCTGATCGGCGGACGGGATGCCGTCGTCGCGAAACACGATCTCGTAGAGCGGCTCGAGCTGATGCGCTCCGGTGTCGTCGCTGCGCGAGGCCGCCGCTACGTGATGATGAACGCGACCGTCGACACGCTTCCCGCGATCCGCGCCGTGCTACCGAGTATGGGTGCGCCCACGGTGCTTCCCCTCGCCGACGAGGGAGAGATCGCAGTGCACGCCGCCGTGGACGCCGACGACGTCTGGTCGCTGCTGCCGGCGCTGCGCGAGGCCGGCGCCTCGTCGATCCTGGTTCTCCCCATCGAGCGGCTGATCTCGTGAGAGGCGCCGCGCTCGACGACGCGTTCGCCGCGGTCGCGCCCATCGTCTCCGACGTCAGGGAGCGCGGCGACGCCGCCCTGCTCGAGTGGACCGAGCGCTTCGACGGACCGCGCCCCGACGGGCTGCGCGTGCCGGCGGAGCGCATCCGGGGCGCAGAGGTCCCACCCGACGTGCTCGAGGCGCTCCGGCGCATGATCCGGGCGGTCAGGCTCTTCAGCGAGGCGCAGCGCCCCGCCGACACCTCGGTCGAGGCAGCTCCCGGCATCGTCTCCGAGCGGCGCTGGCTCGCTCTCGACGCCGTCGGCGTGTGCGTGCCGAGCGGTCGCGCGCCGCTGCCGTCGTCGCTCGTGATGACGGCCGTGCCCGCGCAGGTGGCCGGTGTGCGCCGGATCGCCGTCGTCACGCCGCGGCCGGTCGACGCCACGCTCGTGGTGGCGCGGGAGCTCGGGCTCGACGAGGTCTATGCGGTCGGCGGCGCGCAGGCGGTGGCGGCGCTCGCGTACGGCACCGAGAGCATTCCCGCGGTCGACAAGATCGTGGGGCCGGGCAATGCCTTCGTCACGGCTGCGAAGCTGCTGGTGTCGAGCAGGGTGGGCATCGACCTCCCGGCAGGGCCGAGCGAGGTGGTCGTGATCGCCGACGAGACGGCCGACCCGGCCGCATGTGCCGCCGACCTCCTCGCCCAGGCCGAGCACGGCCCGGACAGCGAGGCGCTGCTGCTCACGACCGACGCCGGCCTGTCCGCCCGGGTTGCTAGCCTCGTTGTCGAGTATGACAACGTCGTGGTGGAACTGGTGGGCTCGCTGGACGAGGCGCTGGCTCGTTCGGAGTCGTTCGCACCCGAGCACCTGGAGCTGCACGTGGCCGACCCGGGCGCGCTGCTCGCCCGTGTTCGCAACGCGGGCTCGGTGTTCGTCGGCGGCTCCGCCGTCGTGGGCGACTACGCGGCGGGTGCGACGCACGTGCTGCCGACGGGAGGCCTCGCGCGCTCCTCCGGTGGGCTCGGTCTCGAGTCGTTTCTGAAGCCGCTACAGATCGTGCGGGCGACGCCCGCCGGTGTGGCTGCGGCGGCGGAGGTGGTCGGCCCGCTCGCGCGAGTCGAAGGCTTGCCCCTGCACGCGGCCGCGGTCGAACGTGCGGTGACGGCTCGATGAGCGGCGCGACCGGCGACGTCGAGCGCCCGCCCCGCGAGCAGGAGAGCGGCCCGCCGGCGAGCCCGCGAGCGATCCCTCTTCCGGACGGCTTCGCGTCGTACACCTGGGCCTCGACTGCGGCGGAGGTGGCGGAGCGGCACGGGCTCCACCCCGAGCAGGTGCTCAAGTTCGACCAGAACACACCGCCGCTGCCGGGTGTCCCGCAGGTGCCGCTTGCCGAGAGCTTCGCGTGCCTGAACGAGTACCCGGACGGCCAGTACCGCGACCTGCGCGAGGCAGCAGCGGCGTACCTCGGTGCGTCCACGACCTGGGACCAGGTCGTCGTGGGTGCGGGCGCCGACGACCTGATCCTGCTCTGTGCGCGCACCTTCCTCCGTCCCGGCTTACGCGCCGCGATCGTCGCCCCTAC
>Ga0209797_10000624_pt1 | contig 17700 bp, 19 predicted proteins | sample DOMMetBare3Fresh_2_FD_187472 | JGI IMG/M metagenome (GOLD analysis project Ga0209797, IMG submission 187472) | Wetland sediment microbial communities from St. Louis River estuary, USA, under dissolved organic matter induced mercury methylation -... | ecosystem: Environmental > Aquatic >... | reverse complement strand
CGCCTGCTCGCCGCGCTCGAGCGGCAACTCGCAACGCTCCCGGGAGGGCCGGCATGACGATCGCACCTGTCCCCGTCGACGAGGCCGTCCCCGGCCCGCGCCCCGGCGCGGTCACGGACGAGCAGCTGCTGGCGCTGTACCGGGAGATGATGCGGGTGCGGGCGTTCGAGGACGAGGTGATCGACGCCTTCGCCAAGGGCCTGATCCCCGGCTCGACGCATCCGTGCATCGGTGCCGAGGCGATCAAGGCGGGGGCCCTCGCGGCGCTCCGCCCCGACGACCTCGTCTTCGCGACCTACCGGGGTCACGGCGAGGTGCTGATCAAGGGCGTCGACCCGGTCGGCACGATGGCCGAGCTGATGGGCAGGGCCACCGGGATCTGCAAGGGGAAGGGCGGCTCGATGCACCTCTCGGAGCCGTCGGTCGGGCTGATGTCGACCAACGCCATCGTCGCCGGCCACATCCCGATGGCGGGTGGGGCGGCGCTCTCGTGCCAGTTCCGCGGCACGGGCCAGGTCGTGCTCTGCTTCTTCGGCGACGGCGCATCGTGCGAGGGCGAGTTCTTCGAGGCGATGAACATGGCGATGCTCTGGAACGTGCCGCTCGTCTTCATCTGCGAGAACAACGGGGTCGCGATCTCCGTCCCCACCGCGAAGAGCCAGGCGACGCCCGACATCGCCGACCGCGCCCGCGGCTTCGGGATGCCGGCGGCGATCGTCGACGGGAACGACGTGCTCTCCGTCCGCGCAGCGGTGTCCGAGGGTGTGGCGCGTGCGAGAGAGGGCGGCGGGCCGAGCTTCGTCGAGTGCAAGACGGTGCGCTGGGAGCGCCACTCGGCCTTCTCGGCCGGCGGCAGCGACCCGCTGGAGCAGCGCCTCGCCTGGCAGCGGGTCGATCCGATCCCCCGGTTCCGCAAGTCGCTGCTCGCGTGGGGCATCGCCACCGGCGAGCGGCTGGACGCGGTCGACGAGGAGATCCGCGCCGTCATGCGCGACGTGCGGGCCGAGGCCGAGCGCGCTCCGCTTCCAGGGCCCGAGTCCGTCTACGAGGATGTGTACGCACCGTAGTGGCCGCCTCCCGTCCGCTCTGCCGCGTAGCGTCGTCGACATGCCGTGCGAGGTGCTGCCACGGTGAGTAACGACGGGACCCGGCGTCGCAGCCGTGCCAGCATGCGCGAGGTCGCCGACCGGGCGGGTGTGGCGATGTCGTCCGTCTCCCGCGTGCTCTCGGGCCACCCGGACGTCAGCCCTGCCATGAGCGCGCGGGTGCTGGCCGCGGTGAAGGAGCTCGACTACCAGCCGGACATTCTCGCCCAGAGCCTGCGCCGCCGCGAGACGCTGACGGTGGGGTTCGTCGTAGGGGACATCTCCAACCCGCTCTTCGCCGAGATCGTCACCGGGGTCGAGTCGACGCTCCACACGAACGGGTACTCGATGCTCCTCACGAACTCGCTGGGCGACCCGGTCATGGAGGCGGCCCACATCGGGCTCCTCTCCCAGCGCCGCGTCGACGGTCTCGTGATCTCCGTGCTCGACGAGACCCATCCCGAGACGATCAACAGGCTCCGCGAGCTCGACATCCCCGTCGTGGTCCTCGACCGGAACCTCCCCGCCGACATCCCGGTGAGCCGGGTGCTCTCCGATCACCGCAGCGGGATGAAGGCGGCTGTCCTGCACCTTCTCGACCTCGGTCACCGCCGCATCGCTCTGATCGGCGGCACCGCCGCCCGGCCCGCGCTCGAGCGGCGCGCGGGCCTCGAAGATGCATTCGCGCTTCGGGGCCTTCCCTCCAGCTACCTCGTCGACGAAGGCTCCTTCGCGGTCGAGCACGGCGCCGCGGCGATGCGCCGCCTCCTCGCTCTCCCCGAGCCGCCGACGGCGGTGATCGCGGGTGGCAACCAGGTGATGCTCGGAGCGCTTCGGGTCGTCGCCGAGCGCAAGATCGAGCTCGGCTCCCAGCTCTCGTTCGTCGGCTGCGACGACATTCCGATCACCGACCTCTTCCAGCCGGCCGTCGCGGTCGTCCGTCGCGACAACTACGCGATGGGGCGAGCGGCCGCCGAGCTCCTGCTCGCGCGGATGCGCGACGGGGCCCGGCCGACGGACGTCGTCCTGCCCACGGCTTTCGTCGCCCGCCCGAGCTGCGGGCCGCCGCCGCCGTGACCTGCTTCGCGCGCCTGCCGTCGCCGGGCGCCACGCGTTGACGATGCGCGCGGGCGTCGGACGAGTCGACATCACCCCTCCGGTCGGGATTCCGGCTGGAGGGTGGGGAAACCAGTACCACGAGGTGTCGACGGGCAACGACCTCGAGCTCTGGGCGACGGTGCTCGTGGTCGAGGGCGTCGACGGCGCGCAGGCGGCCGTGGCCGATCTGGATCTCTGCATCCTGGACGACGCGCAGGCGGCGAGGGCCCGATCCGTGATCGCCCAGGCGGCAGGCGTACCGGTCGATCACGTCGCTGTCGGCACGACGCACAACCACTCGGTTCCCGTCACGCTGGAGCTCGGAGGAGCGTGGATCCGTTGCAACCGCGAGCTCGTCGCGCCGTACGTCGAATCGGTCTTCGACGCGCTCGGGCGTGCCGCTGCCGCCGCCTCGACCACGTTGCAGCCGGTTCGGGTGGGAGCGGGCAGGGGCAGCTCACCACTTGCGGTGAACCGCCGGATGACGAAGCCCGACGGCACGGCGGCGGTGGGGCTCAACTGGGACGGCGCAGTCGATCCCACGCTCACGGTCGTGCGGCTCGACGGCGAGGACGACATCCCTGTCGCCACGCTCGTCCACTACGCCTGCCACCCCATCATTCTCGGACCGGACAACACCTTCGTCACCCCTGAATACCCCGGCATCGTCAAGCGTGTCGTCGAGGCGGCGCTCGGCGGTCACTGCCTCTTCGTCCAGGGCGCGTGCGGCGACATCGGCCCTCGCGAGCTGTTCGTCCCCGACCTCTCGACCTACCGGCGTCTCGGCGCGATGATCGGCCACGAGGCAGCGGCGACGGCGCTCCGCTCGTCCTGGCGCGGGCACAGGCAGCGGCTTCGCGCGGGGGAGGCATCGGCCTGGATCGCGTCGTTCGAGTACGAGCCGGACGCGGAGCCGAGCGGAACCGTGGCCGTGGCGCACGAGACTCTCCCGTTGCCGCTGCGAGACGACCTCGGCGACCCCGGCGCGTGGCGCCGCGACGCCACGCGCTGCGAGGAGGAGGCCTATGCGGCACGGGCCGCCGGCGCCTCCCACGAGGAGGTGCGCGAGCTGACGGTGCGGACGAAGTTCGCCCGGATGCGCGCCGAGCGGGGCGAGGCGCTGGCGGGGATGGACGCCTACCCACTGCTCGTCCACGGGCTCCGGCTCGGCCCCGTCGCCCTCGTCGGTGTCCCGGTGGAGCTGTTCAGCGAGATCGGCGTTGCCGTGCGTGACGCCTCGCCGTTCCAGACGACACTCGTCTCCGCCTACTGGAACGGGTACCGCAACTACCTGCCGACCGACGCCGAGCGTGAGCGCGGCGGCTACGAGATCGACATCTCCCCCTTCCGGCCCGGCGCCGACGCGCTGGTGCGGCGGGCGGCCGCGCGGGTGCTCGGGGCACTCGCATGATCCGGTCGTGACGAGCCGCGGCCGTCGATGTTTTGACAGGGGTAGGCAACGGGCGATAGCGTTCGGAAACGTTTCCAGAAATCGGAGCCGGAGGGTCGACAGATGACGAGATGGGCCCGCGCCCACCCCTCGCCCACGGAGAGGTGGAGCTGATGGACGGCGGCCGGAGCGTCCCGCGCGCGGCGCGGCTGCGTCGCTCGTGCCTCGCCGTGCCCGGCTCGAGCGAGAAGATGCTCGCCAAGGCCGCGACCCTGCCCACCGACATGGTGTTCATCGATCTCGAGGACGCGGTCGCTCCACTCGAGAAGACGGACGAGACCCGCACGAAAGTCGTTGAGGCGCTGCGCCAGCACGCGTGGACCGCGCCGACGCGCGTCGTGCGGGTGAACGGCGTCGCCACGCGCTGGTGCTACCGGGACATCGCGTTCGTGGTCGAGCACGCCGGGGCTGCCGTCGACTGCATCATGTTGCCGAAGGTCGAGAGCGCCGCCCACGTCCACTTCGCCGACCACCTGCTCTCGCAGCTGGAGGCAGACCTCGGCCTCGAGCGGCCCCTCGGCCTCGAGCTCCAGATCGAGAGCCCCCGCGGGCTCGTCGCGATCGAGGAGATCGCGGCCGCGAGCACGCGCACCGAGACGATCATCTTCGGGCCGGGTGACTTCGCCGCCTCGCTCGGCGTGCCCCAGCTGTCGGTGGGCGCGGTCGAGCCCGGCTACCCGGGCGACCAGTGGCACTACGTCCTCATGCGGATCGTCACGACGGCCCGCGCGTACGGCCTGCAAGCGATCGACGGCCCGTACGCCGCCATCCGGGACGCGGCCGGGTTCCGGGAGGTCGCCCGGCGCTCGCACCTCCTCGGCTTCGACGGGAAGTGGGCGCTCCACCCCGATCAGATCGCGACGTGCAACGAGGTCTACGCCCCCAGCGGCGAGCAGTTCGAGCGGGCCGGGCGGATCCTCGAGGCCTACGCCGCCGCGACCGGGGGCGAGCGGGTCGGAGCGGTCATGTTCGAGGGGGAGATGATCGACGAGGCCTCACGCAAGATGGCCGAGCAGATCGACGCGCGTGGGCGTGCCGCCGGGATGGGTGGATGACGGCGCCCCTCGCCGACGTTCGCGTCGTCGCCATCGAGCAATACGGTGCCGGCCCGTTCGGGACGATGCAGCTCGCCGACCTCGGCGCGGAGGTGATCAAGATCGAGGATCCGTCTGTCGGCGGTGACGTGTCCCGGTACGTGCCACCGTTTCAGGAGGGGACGGACTCGCTCTTCTTCGAGAGCTTCAATCGCAACAAGCGTTCGATCTCGCTCGACCTGCGCCACCCCGAGGCTCGCGGCGTGCTCGAGGACCTCGTCCGCGTCTCGGACGCACTCGTCTCGAACCTGCGGGGCGACCAGCCGGGCAAGCTGCGGATTCGCTTCGCCGACCTCGAGCACGCCAATCCGCGCCTCGTCTGCGTGTCGCTCTCGGGGTTCGGCATGACCGGGCCGCGTGCTCGCGACGGTGGCTACGACTACACGGTTCAGGGGCTCGCCGGATGGATGCAGCTCACCGGCGGCCCGGACCAGCCGCCGACGAAGAGCGGCCTCTCGCTCGTGGACTTCTGCGGCGGGTACGTCGCAGCCCTCGCCACCCTGGCCGGCGTCTGGCAGGCACGCCGTGACGGCCGTGGTTGCGACGCCGACCTCTCGCTCTTCGAGACGGCGTTGGCGCAGCTGACGTACATCGGCGCCTGGGTCGCCTCGCGCGGGTTCGAGCCGCGCCGGATGGCCGACTCGGCCCACCAGACGATGGTGCCCTTCCAGGCGTTCCCGACGGCCGACGGCTGGATCATGATCGCGTGCCCGAAGCAGCGGCTCTGGGAGAAGTTCTGCGACGCGATCGAGCACCCCGAGCTGCCGGTCGATCCGCGTTTCGCCGACTTCGCGGCGCGCGACCGGAACCGGGACGAGCTGGTACCGCTCCTCGCCGGGATTCTCCGTGGCCGCTCGACCGGCGAATGGCTGGACGAGATGGCGGCCCACGGCGTGCCGAGCGCCCCGGTCAACGACGTGCAGGGCGCCTTCGACGATCCGCAGGCGGTCGCGCGAGGAGACGTCGTCGCATACGACCACCCGACCCTCGGCGTGGTGCGTGGGCCCGCATCGCCGTTCCGTCTGAACGGTGAGGCTCCACGGGCGGAGCGCGGGCCCATGCTCGGCGAGCACACACACGAGGTCCTGCGCGACCTCTGCGGCTACGAGGAGACGCGTCTACGCGACCTCGCCGCGGCAGGGGTGTTCGGGGCCGGCGAGGAGGACGAATGAGCGTGCAGTGGCGTGGGAGGTTCCTCGAGGACTTCGCGGTCGGAGACGTGTTCCGAAGCCGGCTCGGCCGGACGATCACCGAGACTGACAACACCTGGTTCACGTGCTTGACGATGAACACCAACCAGATGCATTTCAATCGCGAGTACGCGGCGCGCACCGAGTTCGGCGAGCCACTCGTGGTCTCGACGCTGACGCTCGCCGTCGTGCTCGGCCTGTCTGTCGCCGACACCTCCGAGAACGCCGTTGCGAATCTCGGCTGGGGCGACATCAGGCTGCCGAAGCCCGTGTTCGCGGGCGACACGCTCTGGGCCGAGAGCGAGGTCACCACCGTGCGGGAGTCGCGCTCGCGCCCGTCCTGCGGGATCGTCTCGATCCGCACTCGTGGTGTGAATCAGCGCGCCGAGGTCGTGATCGAGTTCACCCGCAGCTTCATGATCTTCAAGGCCGCCGCGCCCGAGGTCGCCGACTCGTTCCCGGCCACCGACGCGCCATGGACGGTCTGACCGAAAACGGGCCCGCCTCGCTCTCGCTTCTGCAGCTTGACCCGGAGGCACCGCAGGCATAGTCTTGCAAACGTTCTCAAGGAACGTTCCCACTCGGTGAAGAACGCCACTCTCCGTGACGTCGCGCGCGAGGCCGGAGTCTCCGTCTCGACGGTCTCGCGCGCCCTCAACGACCAACCCTTCGTGCGCCCCGAGGTGCGGGATCGCATCCTCTCGGCTAGTCAGGCGCTCGGCTACCGGCCCGACGTGGCGGCGCGGAGCATGCGCACGGGTACGACGGGGGCCGTCGGTTTCGTGGTCAGCGACATCTCGAACCCGCTGTTCGCCTCGATCGCGAAAGCCGCCGATCTCGCGCTCAGCCCGCGCGGATACGCCCTCATGATCGCCAACTCCGCGAACGACCCGGAGCACGAGGCGGAGCTGATCACGGCCTTTCGCCAGCGGCGCCTCGACGGGCTGATCATCGCCACCGCGGACGAGGCCGCTCCCGGTCTCAGCGACCGCGTCGGTTCCTTCCAGGCGGCTGTGCTCCTCGACCGCGAGGTGCCGGGCTCGCGTGCGGACGCGGTGCTCTCAGATCACGGCGCGGGCATCGGGACGGCGATCCGCTACCTCGTCGACCTCGGGCACCGGCGCATCGCACTGATCGCCGGCACGCCGGCCCAGCGAGGGAGCCGGGTGCGCATCCAGACCTACGACGACGAGTTGGCCCGGCTCGGGATCCCGCGCGACGACGCCCTCTGCCGCTCCGGCGAGCTGACCGTTGAGGACGGGTACCGCTCGGTGGCAGAGGTCCTCGCCTTGTCCGACCCGCCGACCGCGATCATCGCCGGCAACAACCAGCTCTTCGCGGGCCTGTTCGCGGCGATCCGCGATCTGGGCCTGCGCATTCCCGAGGACCTCTCGGTCGTGGCGTGCGAGGAGACCGAGCTGACCGCCCTCCACAACCCCCCGCTCGACGTCGTCCGCCGCGACATGGACGACCTCGGCCGGACGGCGGCCGAGCTGCTGCTCGCACGCCTCGAGGCTCCACGTCGCCGCCTGCGCCGGGTGGTGCTCCCGACGTCGTTCGAGGCACGGGGTAGCTCGGCCCCTCCTCGGCTGCGACGGAAGGCGCGCGCATGAGCATCGAGATCACGGAGATGAGGGCGCGCTCCTCTGCCGACCCCGGGCTCGAGGCAGCGATCGAGGCACCTGAGCTCCTCCTTTTCTGCCGCGACCTGCGCGGCACGCTGACCGACGTCGTCGTCGCAGCCGCAGGACGCGCGCTGGCCTGCTCGTCCTCCCCAACCGGTGGCGCCGTCCGGTCGGACCGAACCGGCGTCGGTGTCCTTGTCACCGCTGGTAGTGCTGTGCTCGTCCCCGTCGTCAGGAACGCGACGGAGGCGCCGCTGCCGCAGGTCCGCGCCGAGGTGGCGCGCCTCGTGGAGGCCGCGTGCGCCGGCCGGCTGGCGCCCGCCGACGTCGGCGGCGCCGTTGTGACGGTCTCCTGCGAGCAGCCGGGCACTGGTGTCGCGCTCCGCGAACCGCCTACGGGCTGTCTGCTCACCGTCGACCGCAGCGGACCGGACTCGCCGGAGCTCACGCTCGCCCTCTCAGGTGACCTCTCCGAGCTCGGCGTCTCGGAGGCGGGCCGCTTCTTCGCGCTGCTCGCGCGCCTCCTCCGGCATCCCTACCGCCGTCTCGTCTGACGTGATCACCGGCATCCACCACTTCGCGCTGACCGTCTCCGACATGGATCGCTCGCTCGCGTTCTACACGGGCTTGTTCGGACTCGAGGTCGCCTCCGACCGCGAGGTGGAGCGGGACTACGTCGAGCAGATCACCGCCGTGCCGGGCGCCCATCAGCGTCTCGTGCACCTCTCCGGCTACGGTCAGCGGCTCGAGTTGCTCGAGTACAAGGCGCCGCGGGGCGAGCTGCGCGCGAGGCCCCTGCAGGACGCGGGTAGCGCTCACGTCTGCTTCATCACGGACGATCTCGACGCCGAGGTGACACGGCTCCAAGCGGCCGGCGTCACGTTCCGGTCGCTGCCCGTCGTCACGACCAGCGGGCCGAACAGGGGCGGGCGCGGCATCTACATCGAGGATCCGGACGGGAACGCGGTCGAGGTCGTGCAGCTGGCGCCGCAGGCGGCGGCATGACCGGCCGTCGTGACGGCAAGGTCGTCGTCGTCACGGGCGCCGCCGGAGGGATCGGTCTTGCCTGCTGCCGCCTGTTCGTCGCCGACGGCGCCCGCGTGGTGCTCTCCGACATCGACGCAGCTGCGCTCGAGCGCGCTCGCGCGGAGGTCGGCGGCACCCTTGCCGTCGCAGCGGATGTCACGAGCGAGGCCGGCGCGGCCGCACTCGTCGCCCGGACGGTCGAGGAGCTCGGCTGCCTCGATGCGCTCGTCGCCGCCGCCGGCCTCTACCAGGGCACGCCGGTCGACGCGATCGAGACAGAGGAGTGGGACCGGATCCAGGCAGTGAACGTCCGCGGCACGTTCGTCACCGTGCAGGCCGCGTTGCGGGAGATGGTGCCTCGCCGGAGGGGTACAGTGGTGACGCTCGGCTCGATCGCCGGCCAGCTCGGCGGCGTGCAGTCGGGAGCGGGTTACGTGACCTCGAAGGCGGCCGTGATCGGCATGACGAAGGCGCTGGCCCGATACGCCGGTCCCCACGGCGTACGGGTGAACTGCGTCAATCCCGGTTTCATCGAGTCGGGGATGGGGCTCGGCATGGCACCCGACGATCGCGAGCGAACGATCGCGGCCACCCCGCTCGGACGTGCCGGCACGGCAGAGGAAGTGGCGGAGGCCGTCGCCTGGCTCGTCTCCGACGCCTCGAGCTTCGTCACCGGGGCGCAACTGGATGTCAATGGCGGCCTGCTGATGGCGTGACGCCCCCCGGCGGCACGCGAGGGCGGGAACGAAAGGAGAAAGGGACCGATGGAAGCCAAGATCTCACGAGGGAGCTGGTGCCTTGCATTCGGGATGGATCCCATCCCGTCGCTGGAGCAGGTCGTGGACGTGCTGTCGGCCTTCGGGTACGACGGGATCGAGCTGGCCGGGTTCTTCGACCACGCGACGATCGAGAAGTACCCGGACGCTGCGAGTCGCAAGAAGCTCGTCGACTGGCTGTCGAGCAAGAACCTCGAGATCGCCGGCTACGCACCGGGGCCGTATGGCGACTTCGGCCGGCTGCCGTGGGCCACGGGCGGCGACGACGTCGTTTCCGCGTATGGGACGTTCTTCGAGGATCACCTGCAGTTTTGCGTCGACTGCGGGATCCCGGCGATGCGCGTCGATCCGGGCGACTTCGGGCCGATGGCGCGCGGCGTCGACTACGACAAGACGTGGGACCGTGTCGTCACGACGTTCCAGAAGCACGCGGAGCGCGGCGCCGAGGTCGGCGTCACGATGCTGTGGGAGCTCGAGTCGGGCCAGCTGTTCGTCAAGCCGTCCGAGGCCGTCAAGCTCCTCAACGACGTCGGCCACGACAACATGCAGCTGATGTTCGACGTCGGCCACGTCGAGGCGTGCTGCGTGATCGCGCACAACCAGGTGCAGCCGCAGGAGCGCCTCGAGGGAGGCCAGCTCGAGTTCGTGAAGATGATGGCCGGGAAGATCGGTCACATGCACGTCTGCGACACCGACTCGAACACGTGGCACAACGCGTTCGGCACGCACCTCGGCATCGGCAAGGGCGTGGTCGACTTCGACGCGCTGATCCCCGCCGTCGTCGACGCCGGCTATACGAGCAAGTGGTGGTCCGTCGACGCCATCCCGATGACCGCGGACACCTGGGCCGACACCTGGAGCGACCGGTTCGCGCTCGACGCCCTGCTCGACAAGCACGTCCGTAACCGCTGAGAGGAGTGAGAGCGAGATGAAAGCAGCAGTCTTCTACGAGCCGAAGGACATCCGCGTCGAGGAGGTGCCCGAGCCGACGATCGCCGAGGACGAGGTCCTCGTCGAGGTGTCGGCCTGCGGGTTCTGCGGCTCCGATGTCGAGTACTACTACGGCAAGAGCCCGGTCGGCACCGCTACCGGCAAGGGGCCGCTCGTGCTCGGGCACGAGTTCTCCGGCAAGGTCGTCGGGCTCGGCAAGATCGCAGGCACCTACGGGCTGCAGGAGGGCGACCGGGTGGCTGTCTGCCCGATCCAGAGCTGCGGCGCGTGCAACTCCTGTCGTGCGGGCAAGCCCCAGTTCTGCGCCAACCTGTCCGTCCTCGGCGTCACCACCGACGGCGGGTTCGCGCAGTTCGCGAAGACGAAGGCGGCCCACGCCTATAAGCTGCCGGACACGCTCACGGACGAGCAGGGAGCCTTTGTCGAGATGCTCGCGGCCGCGGTCAACGCCGTGCACAAGGCCGAGGTCCAGCCCGACGACTTCGCCGTCGTCTACGGCCCCGGCCCGGTGGGGCTCTCGATGGTGCAGTTGCTCCGGAACGAGGGCGCGCGCGTCGCGGTCGTCGGCACCGGCGGGTATAGGCTCGACGTGGCGAAGAAGCTCGGGGCCGACTTCGTGTTCGAGGGCGGCGACGATCTCGCCGACAGGGTGCGCGAGGCGAACGGCGGCAACCTCGCCGATCGCGTGATCGTCGCCACCGGCTCGATGGGCGCGAACCAGCAGGCGCTCGAGATCTCCGGCCCGGGCTCGACCGTGATCTACATGGGCGTGACCGGGCCGCAGGACGCGGTGCAGGTGCCGATGCTGACGAGCCTGATCCAGGACAAGACGATCCGGTTCTCGCTCTGGTACCCGTTCCAGTGGCCGCGGACGATCAGCATGCTGGCCCACGCCGAGGTCGACACGGGCCCGATCATCACGCACTCGGCGCCGCTCGACGGCATCGGCGCGGCGATCGACCGGGTCGTCGGCAGAGAGGACGGTGTCCTCAAGACGGTGATCACGCCCTGAGCAGGCTCGCCGGCAAGGTGGCACTCGTGACCGGTGCCGCGCGTGAGCGCGGCATCGGTCGCGGCATTGCCCAGTGCCTCGCCGAGGAGGGCTGCGACGTCGCGATCAACGACGTCGGGGCCGAGGACGAGGCAGCTGGGCTCGTCGCGGAGCTGCGGGACCGAGGCCGGCAGGCCGCGTTCTTCGCGGCGGACGTCTCCGACCGGGAGGCCGTGGACGCGATGATCGCGGCCGTCGAGTCCGAGCTCGGCCCGCTCGACATCGTCTGCTCGAACGCGGGCGTCGCCGACTGGCAGGGATTTCTCGACGTCACGGAGGAAAGCTTCGACCGGCTGGTCTCCGTCAACCTGACCGGGGCGTTCAACGTCTGCCGGGCGGCGGCCGCCGCCATGGTGGCGAGAGGAAGACCGGGGAAGATCGTCGTCACCTCGTCCGTGCACGTGCAGATGCCGTTCGCCGAGATGTCCGTGTACGGCGCCACGAAGGCGGGCCTGAAGGGCATGGTCGAGACGATGGCGATCGAGCTCGCCCCGCACGGGATCACGGTCAACCACATCGGCCCCGGCTGGGTGCGGTCGTTCATCAACGACTCTTCCCCGTCGCTGCAGACGGACGAGGAGGTGCGCGAGACGCTGAAGCTGATCCCGGCCGGCCGGCCCGCCGAGCCGAGCGAGCTGGGGCGCGCCGCCGCGTACCTGTGCTCCACCGACGGCGACTACGTGACGGGTGAGTACCTCCGGGTCGACGGTGGCTTCGTGGTGGGGAAGTACTGATGCGCGTCACCGTCCACGGTTGCTCGCCCACCGTCGCCGACGCCGTCGTGGAGGCCTTCCGCGCGGACGGGCACGAGCTGGCCGAGCCTGCCCAGGTCGCCGTCGTCGGCGTACAGGCACCGACCGGCGCCGACCTGCACGAGCTCCCGCCCGAGCGCTGGGATGCCGCAGTCGCCGGGGCGCGCGCCGCGTTCTTCGCCATGCAGGAGGCCGCACGCTCGATCGTCCAGCAGGGCGAAGGGGGCTGCCTGCTCGTCGTCGTGCAGGCTCACTCCCTGCGCACCTCGCGCGGCTGCGGGCTTGCCGCCGTCGTCGGCTCGTTCCTCACGACCGCCGCCCAGGTGGCGGCGGTCGAGCTCGGCGCGAAGGGCATCCGTGTCAATGTGCTGGCCGTCGGGCCTCTCGAAGGAGAGGCCGACCCGCGGACCGCCGACGCCGTTCCGCTCGGCCGTCTCACGCGCCCTGCCGACGTGGGCGCCGCCTGCGTGATGCTCTCGGGCGCCGGGGCCGCATACCTGAGCGGCGCCGTCATCGCCGTCGATGGCGGCTACGCCGTGACCAAGGCTGTCGGCGGCAGTCCGTTCGCCGACGCGTAGTCCCTCCTCCTCCGGTGAGCGGGCGGTCTCCTCGGAGGGCGCCCGCCCACCGGGACTACGCCCGACTCACACCGTCGCGCGCTCGACGCGGCCGGCGAAGCGGTCGATCTCGGCGTTGCCGTCCAGCGCCCCGAGCTCGAGGTCGTAGCTCCGGCTCTCGCCGGCGGCGAGCTCGATCAACTCGCCGCGCTCCCGTGCGTCGAGCCGGCCCGCTGTGCGGTTCGTGCACGGCTCGATGCCGACGACGTACGTCCCTTCGCCGAGCGTCCGCCAGACGAAGTGGTGGGGCAGCTGCGCGCGGTCGAAGACCTGGTACAGGCCCACGCCGAGACGCCGGTTGACGACGGCGGCAGGAACGCTCCCGTCCGGCTCGCCGCCGAGCTCGTGCTCGAAGACCTGCTCCACGAAGCCGGCTGCGGGCGCGGCGAGCCGCCGATAGCCCTCGACCGCGTGGTCGCCGCGGGCAGTAGCGCCCGTGGCTGCAACGAGAATCTCCGCTCCCTCGTCGACGACCGGGAAGCCCGCGTTGACGTGGTAGAGCAGCATGTGCGGGGTGCGATCGTGACCCACGTTCTCGACCACGTCATGGACGTGCAGTCGCGATGCGCCGATGCGTGCCTCGATGCGCCGGCGCAACACGAGTTGCTCGCCGAACACGGTCGCCACCTGCGTCTCGCCGTCGGCGTAGAGCACACACTCGTCACCGTCCCAGCGCTCGCCGTAGCCGACGAGGCGCGCGGGCCGGTTCGAGATCCTGCCGTGCAGGCCGAACGTCTCGGTCTGCTTGGGCGGGTAGTGGTACTGCGCCGCCGTGTCCTTCGCCATGAACAGGCTGTGCTCGATGCCGCAGGTGACGAGCAGCCCGCCGCCGAACGTGCGGAAGAAGCCGAGCCCCTCGGGCTCGGAGTACCAGGGGCCTTCCACGCCGACGCCCGAGATCCACGCCAGGGGGACGCCGCGCAGCTCGCAGCGGCCGATGTCGAAGGCGCGGTCGACCAGCACGTCGAACGCGAACCCCGTGCCGGTGCGGAACTCGAGCATGCGCACGCCGCGTGCGCCGCCGTCGCCGAGCGTGACGAGCCGGACGCCCGCCACCTGGTCGATCCTGCCGACGCGCCGTGCCAGCTCCCCACGGCTCCAGGCGTGGCCGAAGAGGTCAGGCATCCCGGTCTCCTCCCTTCCGTGCGATCACGTCACCCTGTCGCGGATCTGGGAGGCGCCGTGCGAGGCGCCGTACACCGAGTAACCGCCGTCGACGACCAGCGACTGCGCGGTGACGAAGCCCGACGCCGGGAGGCAGAGGAGCAGCACCGCGCCCGCCACATCTTCCGGCCGCGCGATGCGACCGGCGGGCGTCCGCTCGGTGATTTCGTGTTCGTCCAGGATGCCGCGCGCGATTGCATCGGCGACCATGGGCGTGCGCACGGGGCCCGGCAGGACGGCGTTGACCCGGACGCCCCGCCCCGCCCACTCCACGCCCAACGTCTGCGTCAGGCCGACGATGCCGGCCTTGCTCGCGGCATACGGTGCACGACCCGGCAGGCCCATCCTGGCACTCAGCGACGACACGTTCACGATCGAGCCCTTGCCCGCGTCGAGCATGAGACGACCGAACGCTCGGCAGCAGCGGTACACGCCCGTGAGGTTCACGTCGAGGACGGATTCCCAGTCGTCGTCCGTGAACGACTCGGCCGGCCCGATCCGGTTCACGCCGGCGTTGTTCACGAGAATCGTCGGCGTCCCGATCCGCCGTACGATCTCGGCCGCAGCGTTGTCGACGGCCACCGTGGAGCGAACGTCCATCGCGAGGCCGATGTGCTCCCTGCCGAGCGTCGCTGCGACGCCCTCCGCTGCCTCTGCGTCGCGCGACGTCACGGCCACCTGAGCTCCGGCGTCCGCCAGAGTGTGTGCGATCGCCTCGCCGATCCCCTTCGTCGCGCCCGTGACGACGGCGACCTCGCCGGTGAGGTCGCTCATCGTGTCGACCGCTTCGGCTGACCGCTCAGTGCATCACCCAGCCGCCGTCGATCGCGACCATCTGGCCCGTCACGAACGCGGACGCGTCGCCGGCCAGGAAGGTGACGAGGTTGCCGACGTCCTCCGGCGTCCCCCGCCGCTTGAGCGACTGGCTTTCGAGGACGAGTCGGTTGTACCCCTCGGGGTCGGGATGGATCTTCTCCGCGTCGGTGGGGAACGCGCCCGGCGCGATGCAGTTCACGGTGATCCCCTCCGGCCCGAGCTCGCGCGCGAGCGCGCGTGTGAACCCGAGCACGCCGCCCTTCGACGTCACGTAGGAGAGCAGGTTCGACCAGCCGCCGAAGAGCGTGATCGATGCGACGTTGACGATCCTGCCGCGCCCTCTGGCCGTCATGGACGGGTGGCAGGCGCGCCCGCAGAGGAAGTAGCCCTTCACGTTGACGGCGAGGACTGCGTCCCATTCCTCCTCGGTGATCTCCGTCCAGGGTCGCGACGGGTAGATGGCCGCGTTGTTGACGAGGATGTCGATCCCGCCGAGCGTGGCAACGACCTCGGCCGCCATGGCGTCGGCGGACTCCTTTCGCGAGACGTCGGCCACGATCGCCACGGCCGTTCCTCCTGCGGCCCGGACCTGCTCGGCCCGGGCTGCGCTCTTCTCCTCTGTCAGGTCGACGCACGCGACGGCCGCGCCGGCGGCCGCGAGCGAGGTGCAGATGCCCTCGCCCAGCCCGCCGCCCGCGCCCGTCACCACGGCAACGCGCCCGTCCAGCCGGAACGGATCGTTGCTCAACGACCTGCCTCTGGCGGCATGGTCTCGGCCAGGGCGACTGCCCGCCCTTCGCGGGCCGACCGGTACGCGGCCTCCACGAGTGCCATCGTGCCGATCGTCGTCCGCCCCGAGATCGCCGGCTCCGTGTCCTCCTGGATCGCGCGCATGAGTTGACCCATCGTGCCCTTGAACGCCTGGGGGAACCACCGCTCCTCCCAGCTCGGACGCTCCCAGCTCCCTTCCATGGCGCGGGTCGTCCAGGTGATCGTCGAGGGGCTGCCGGCCGGATAGTCGGGCCAGCCGATCGTGCCCTTGGCGATGCCCTCCGTGCCCTCGACGCGCCACTGGATGTTGTGGTCGGCCCACGTGTAACAGTTGTCAAGACCGATCGCGCGGAGCCCGTTGGCGTACTCGAGGATGTAGAACGCCATGCCGTCCTCGTGTGGGAAGTCATGGCTCGGGTCCTCCCGGACGGACACCAGGATTCGCTCGGGGTCGCCGAACTGGTACCGAAACGCGTCGAGGTGGTGGATCGACATGTTGAGGAGGGCGATGCGGCCGTACGGCTTGATGAACTCCTGCCAGTGCGGTCGCGCGTTCATCACGATCTCGGCAACGACGGGCTCACCGAGGTCGCCTGCGTCGAGCAGCGTCTTGAGTGCCCGCATCGACTGGTCGTAGCGCATGTTGTGGTTGACGCCGAGCTTGACGCCCGCCTCGTCGCACAGACGCACCATCTCGACCGCCTCGTCGAGCGAGAACGCGACCGGCTTCTGCGCCAGGATGCCCTTGACGTGCGGCCGCTTGACCGCCTCGCGGACGATGCCGAGCTGCTGGTCGGGCGGGAACGCGATGTCGACGATCTCGACGCGCTCGTCGTCGAGGAGGTCCTGCCACGTGTCGTACACCGTGGCCACACCGCGCTCGTCGGCGGCGGAGTGGGCGTGCGCCGGCGTTCGCGACGCGAGCGCGACGACGTTGAACCCGGCCTCCGCGTAGGCCACCAGGTGGATGTCCTTCATGATGAAGCCCGCGCCGACGCAGCCGATGCCGTAGTCCGTCTTCGGTGGCAGATCCGGGCCCGTGTGGAGATCGATTTCAGCCATCTCGTGCCTCAGCCGCGCACGCCGAGCTCGGCCATGATCGCGGCAGTCCCGTCATAGGCCTTCTGTGCCCACGCGACGATCTCGTCCGGGTTCGGCGCGTACTCGAGCTCGATCGAGACGGTGCCGTCGTAGCCGGTGTCGCGGATGGCGGCGAGGTACTCCTTGATCGGCGTCACGCCCATCCCGGCGGGCATGTCGCCGTGCACCTTGCCGTCGCAGTCGGAGAGGTGGATGTGACCGATCAGGCCCTTCAGCTCGGCGACCTCCTCGAACGTGCAGTCGGACAGGTGCAGGTGCGAGATGTCGGCGTTGGCCCGAACGGCGGGATGGCCGATCTCCTTGACGAAGCGCGCCAGTTCGTGCACGTCCTTCAGCAGCGCCTCGTTGAACGGCTCCAGCTCGAGCACGATCTCGAGGCCCTTCGAGTGGGCGTATTCGCCGGCTTCCTTGACCATCGCCTTCGCCATGTCCCAGATGGCCGGGCGCGGGAACACCTCACCGTCCCAGTAGTACTCGCCGACGACGAGCAGCACGTTGCGGGCGCCGAGGAACGCGCCCTGGTCGACGTACGCCTTGATTCGGTCGAGCGTGAAGCGGCGCACGGACGGGTTGAAGTCGACGATGCCGAACGCCACGCAGACGACGGAGCGGATCGGCAGGCCGGCCTCCTCGCACGCCGCCTTGATCTCCGCGCGCTCCGCGTCGGTGATGTCGAGAGGATCCTCGAAGATGTCGTAGGTGTCGAACCCGATCTCCTTCGCCTTCTTGATTCCCTCGAGCCGCCCGACGGGCGTGTCGAACCAGATCGAGGAGATGATCCCGAGCTCCATCGCATGCCTCCTTGAGTCGTTTAGTCGTTGACCGGTGTCCAGCGTAGGCCGGACGGATCCTCCTGTGCACGCCCCTGCCGCACGAGGTCCCGCAGGTGGGCCCTGAGCGAGCCGGCCAGCTCGTTCGGCATCGACGTGAACGGGCCCAGCTGCGCGTCTCCGAGCTCGAGCACCTGCGGGAGCGTCAACTCGCCCGCCTCGGCCAGGGCCTGCTCGGCGATCCGTCCCGCGTCCTCGACGAACGCGACCGTGTCCGCGAGGAAGCGCCCGACCTGCTCGCCCTCGATCACGTCGTAGTGCGCCGTCAGCAGTCGCTGAGGCGCGAGGGCCTGCAGCGTGCGC
>Ga0209797_10000623_pt1 | contig 17707 bp, 9 predicted proteins | sample DOMMetBare3Fresh_2_FD_187472 | JGI IMG/M metagenome (GOLD analysis project Ga0209797, IMG submission 187472) | Wetland sediment microbial communities from St. Louis River estuary, USA, under dissolved organic matter induced mercury methylation -... | ecosystem: Environmental > Aquatic >... | reverse complement strand
CTTTAATCGTAGTCGGCTCCATGGCTTTTGATGCAATTGAAACTCCATTTGGAAAAAGCGATAAAATTGTTGGTGGAGCAGCCACGTATATAGCGTGGAGTGCATCAAATTTTACAAGACCGGTGAAACAAATCTCTGTTGTTGGTGGGGATTTTCCGAAACAAGAATTGAAAATGCTGGAAGCAAGAGGTGTATTGCTGGAAGGTGTGCAGGTAAAAGAAAAAGAAAAATCATTTTTCTGGAGTGGCCGCTACCATATGGATATGAATACACGTGACACACTGGAGACACAATTAAATGTACTGGGAAATTTCAGACCTGTAGTGCCGGATAATTACCAGGATTGTGAATACCTGATGCTGGGTAACCTGGCGCCATCGGTGCAGATATCCGTTATCAATCAACTGAAAAGTAAACCCAAACTGGTGGTGATGGATACCATGAATTTCTGGATGGATACAGCTATGAAAGATTTGGAAAAAGTGATAAAAAAAGTGGATGTGTTGCTGGTAAATGACAGTGAAGCAAGACAACTCAGCGGGCAGTTTTCATTAGTAAGCGCAGCCCGTGCCATTATGGAGATGGGTCCGAAATACCTGATAATAAAAAAAGGTGAACACGGCGCTTTATTATTTAATGATGATAAAGTTTTCTTTGCACCGGCTTTGCCGCTTGAAGTAGTATTTGATCCCACTGGCGCCGGTGATACATTTGCCGGAGGTTTTATTGGTCATTTGGCAAGCAAAAAAGATATAAGTTTTGAATCCATGAAGGCAGGGATTATAGTTGGCAGTGCCATGGCCAGTTTTTGTGTAGAAAAATTTGGTACGGCCCGGTTAAAAGAATTAACGAGGGCCGATATTGATAACAGGATTCAAATGTTTCGTGAGCTGACTAAGTTTAATATTGAATTATCGGAATAATATTTTAGAAGTGATTTAAAGTTTTCTAAAATCCTTTCTTATCATCCGGCTTACTTAAAAGGTAACGGGTCATAAAGATACCCGGGCCTTTTTCACCCGGACTTAAGGTAAGCGGAACTACTTGGTACAACTTCCATCCTTCGTCGGTATAAGTTTTCAATACTTTCAGAATATCAGATTCATTGCTTTTAATATTCTTTATGTTCATGCCGGTAAGACTAAAAAGGTTTTCCATATCCCTTTCTTCCTGTGAACCATCTTCTTTAGTTATAATCATTTTGGATCGGCCCAATCCACCACTCACAACGGATTCTATAGTTGTGATTTGCATTAATTTCTGAGGCAATTCTTTTTTTATTTGTTCCTGGGAAAAAGAACTTACTGCAAAAGCAGCAAACAACGCCAGAGTAAAAATCATTTTTTTCATGTGTATATTTTTATTTTTAATTTTTGTCACATGGAATTCACCATAAAATTTTCATCGCTGTTGGTATAATTTAGCTCGAAAATTTTATGACTCATTTCATAAATAAAATTTTGGTGAAACTATATTGATTAATTGAGTTTTCTTGCAAGCACTACGACATTTTTAAACGATTCTTTTTTACCCTTCAGGTTAAATATTTCTGTATATAATATATATGTACCGGTTGGCAGTTTCAGCTTTTTATCATCCAGCCCATCCCAGGTCCAATACCCTTCCAATCCCAGAATATTATTGCTGACTAATTTTCTTACGGGTCTGCCATTGGCATCATATATAATAATATTAGCGGCATAACCCGGCTCCGTTGTTTTATATTGAATAGTGGCAATATCATCCCGGCCATCATTATCAGGAGAAAAAATTTTAGGGGTTACTTCAATTGTCGCACTGATACTTTGTAAAAGTTTATACTGTGAATTTTTATATGTTGGGGTGCCATAGCCTGCAGTGGATGCTGCCGAATGCCAGTTATTTGCATCCTGGGATACACCATCGGGGTCAATTCTTTCAAGCGATACACCATCTGCATTATCGATCAATGCAAAATGCCAGTCATCTTTGTATTTCACTTCATCAACTACTGCACCCTGAAAATTCAGAAGCACTACATCACCTTCATCATCAGAAAAAGAAGGAAGTGAAGAAATGACTAATAATGCATCGGGATTATTAACCAGGTAATTCAATGCAATATTGTCTGCATCTTCTGTTACTACTAAATAATCTCCGGGGAAAATATAATAGGGCGATGTACGTAATAATTTTGGTGTGCTGATAACTCCCGAACTGTTTCGGTTGGCTATATAAATTTTATTGGCGTCAAAAATTTTATTGCTGCGATTGTAAAACTCAACATAATCACTTCCACCGCTTTTGGGATTAAAAAGAATTTCATTAATCACTATTTCCAACGGAGCAGCATCTGCAGGCAAGCCAATCCGGGTTTTATTTCCTGCACCAATTGCATTGTTCTTACAGTCTGTTACTGCATTGACTGTAATATTATAAACAGTATTAGCCTGCATCGGGCTTACCAATCGCAATTGCACTTTATCAAATACCGGGGCTAGTGTAGTTGCGGACTGAATAGATAAACCTCCATCAATTGAATAATTGGAAACAGTAGCTCCTTTCAGACTATCAAGAGGCTCATCAAAGTTTAAAATAATATTTAAGTTATCCAGTGAGTAGGCTCTTAAAATTGACGGTCCTGTTTGATCAGCATTTACAGCATCAACAGAATTTTTTATTCCCGGGCTTCCACCTTTTACATCATTACTTGCTTTCCAGTTACTGATACCGGCACAGGGGCTTTTCGTATCAATCATTTCCAGCGACCAGCCACCATCACTCTTTACTGCATTCTGATACCAGGAAGATGAATAATTAACAGCATGAATAGTTACCCCGGTATTATTTTTTAAATACAACTGGTCGCCATCATTATCCAGCGAAGGAAAACTTGTAACAGAAATTGTTCTTCCAAAAACCTGCAGTGCTGCCACCGCACTGCCTGTACATACAATTACAAAACTGTCTGGTTGCAAAACAAAATTTTGCATCGGCCCGCTTTGCCCGGAAGCATCGCCTATTCTCCAGTTTTGTAAATTGATTGGAGTAGCAGAAACATTTTTTAATTCAATCCATTCATTATTTGGCAATCCAACTTGCGGTGAGGGGTCAGCCATTAGTTCATCAATCACCACATCATAACGGCTTTGCGCATTTACAAACGATGGTAGCAGCAATAAGGTTAATAGTCTCAAAAATTTCATCGTCTCAAGTTATGCAAACCATTGCAAATTGATTACTCAAAAAAACAACAGATTATTTGGCATGTTTATAATGCAACCTTATTTTTGCAACTCGTTATGATTATTATGAAACATACAAAACGCACAATGAAACAGACCGCCTAGGCGGAAGGTTTGCAGCGTTATGTAAGTATCAACATAAAAGTTTAGCAGGCCTTCCTTAACCGGAAGGCTTTTTTATGCCCCAATCCCCTAAAGGGGAGAAAGAAGGAACTGAATAAATTGATTGATTAATTTTTAAAACAAAAAAAATGAAAGTTGCAGTAGTAGGAGCTACAGGATTGGTGGGTACAAAAATGTTACAGGTACTTGCAGAAAGAAATTTCCCTGTTACGGAATTAATTCCCGTTGCTTCAGAAAGATCAGTGGGTAAAGAAGTAGAGTTTAAGGGAAAAAAATATAAGGTAGTGAGCATGATGGATGCTATAGCTGCAAAACCGGCTGTTGCTATTTTCTCTGCAGGCGGAGGTACTTCATTAGAATGGGCCCCAAAATTTGTAGAAGCCGGTATTACAGTAATTGATAATTCAAGTGCCTGGCGAATGGACCCGACAAAAAAATTAGTAGTACCTGAAATAAATGCTGATACTTTAACAAAGGATGATAAAATTATTGCCAATCCTAATTGTTCTACTATTCAGATGGTAGTGGCATTAAACCCGCTGCATAAAAAATATAAAGCAAAAAGAATAGTAGTGAGCACTTACCAGAGTGTAACGGGTACAGGTGTAAAAGCAGTAACACAGCTGATGAATGAAAGAAATGGAATAGTGGGTGAAAGAGCTTATAAATACCCGATTGACCTGAATGTAATTCCCCAGATTGATGTGTTTCTTGAAAATGGTTACACCAAAGAAGAGATGAAAATGGTAAAAGAAACCTGTAAAATTATGCGGGATGATTCAATCCGTGTAACGGCGACTACAGTTCGTATTCCTGTAGTAGGTGGCCATAGTGAAAGTGTGAATATTGAATTTGAAAATGATTTTGTCCTCAACGAAGTAAAGGATCTATTGAGCAATTCTCCGGGAGTTGTAGTGGTAGATGATAATGCTAACCAGCTTTACCCCATGCCCATGGATGCACATGAAAAAGATGATGTGTTTGTAGGAAGATTGAGGAGAGATGAAACACAATCCAATACTTTAAATATGTGGGTGGTGAGTGATAACCTGAGAAAAGGTGCTGCTACTAATGCGGTGCAAATAGCAGAGTACCTTTTACAACAAGGACTGTTATAAAAATGGGAGGAATATTATTTGCCACGGAGACACGGAATGCACGGAGTTTTTTTCCGTGGCCATCCGTGCCTCCGTGGCTTTTTTATCAAATAAATAATCAACGGCTTTTTTACTGTAAGGAAAACTTCTCCAAAATTGTCAACAATATTCATCCCCCTATTGCACGATTCAAAAAATTTATTAGAGGCTGAAGAGCTTCAAAAGCACCTGTTGTTTTCTTCAATATGTTTTTTGAAGTAACATCTTTATCACTGAGTGTGGTAAAAGCAATAAAACTTTTCAGTTTAAGGTAATCAGCAGCTGCATTATCCGCTATGTAACCTTTGGGTACACGGGTTAATGAAAACTCTTTGCTTTTATCCAGATCTTTATATACTGCTTTGAATTTTTTTGCACCAATGATCTTTTTGAATTCATCATAACAGTAATCCACTTCCTGTCTAAGTTTATTTAACTCAGGTGGCATGGGTTGATAAATTCCTCCACCAACAAATATTTGCCCGGGTTCCATATGAAAATAATAGCCGGCAGAGTTCATTGCTTTTCTTCCACCTTTATTTATACTAGCTCCAAAATTTGTTTTGTAAGGTGATTTGTCTTTGCTGAAACGGACATCCCTGTTTATACGAAACAAACAATCTTTTGCTTTAAGCGATGATATTGTTTTATCTTTTTTACTATGAGTATCAATTACCTGCTGGATAAAATTTGCAAAATCAGCTTTTGCTTCTTCATACCGTTTCCGGTTGGCATCAAACCAGGGCTTGTTGTTATTCTTTTTTAAGTCTTTCAGAAATTTTAATGTGGATGATTGTAGCATATCTTTTTATTTTATAAGCAATTTCGAAGATTTAACTAACTCACTATTCACCACTGACCACTCACATTATCATTTTCAAAAACTCTTCTTCAGAAATAATTTTTACCGTATTTAATTTTTTTGCCTTGTCTAGTTTACTTCCGGCATCTTCACCCACTACTAAATAATTCAGCTTGGCGCTTACACCACCAACTATTTGTCCGCCGTTTTTTTCCACCATGGCTTCAGCATCACTTCTTTTTAAAGTGGGCAATGTTCCGGTAAATAAAAATGTTTGTCCTGCAAGCTGACCCGCAGTCGTTAATTCTTTTTTTTCATTTTTTAATTGCAGTCCGATTTTTTCCAACTGCTCCAGCAAATGAATATTTTCTTTGTTGCTGAAAAAATGATGAATGCTTCCGCCCACCTTCGGGCCCACATCTTCCAGGTTTTGTAAATCTTCCAATGAATATTTTTTTAAATCCATTAAATGATTAACGGCTCTTGCTAATGTTTTAGCAGTCGTTTCACCAACAAAGCGAATACCAAGAGCATATATTAATCGATGCAAGGGCTGATTTTTTGAATTGCTAATTGCCAGTTGCAAATTGTCAATTGACTTTTGTCCAAAGCCCTCCATTTCTCCGATTTTTTTAAAATCAAGATGATAAATTCCCGGGATGTCTTTGAGTAATCCCAATTCATAAAACTTTCTAACGTTGGCATCACCAAAGCCGCGGATATCCATGGCGTCTTTACTTACAAAATGAATAATGCGTTCCACTACTTGTGCCGGACAATCAATATTTATACATCGCCAGACAGCTTCTTCTTCTTCTTTAAATAATTTGCTTTTACAAACAGGACAATGGTCCGGGAAATGAATTTTCTTTTCCTTACCCGTTCTTAGATCCGGTAATGATTTTACAATTTGCGGAATAACATCACCTGCACGTTCTATCAATACTGCATCCCCAATGCGTAAATCTTTTTCTTTTATATAATCTTCATTGTGAATGGAGATACTGCTCACGGTAACCCCACCAACTGACACAGGTTCCAGTTTGGCAACAGGAGTTACAGCACCGGTTCTTCCTACCTGGAACTCTACAGCCAATAATTTACTCGTTGCCTGCCTTGCTTTGAATTTATAAGCAATTGCCCAACGGGGATGATGCGTTGTCATTCCCAGTTTATCTTGCAGGGCAAGGTCATTTACTTTTATTACCATGCCATCAATTTCATAAGGCAGATCATCTCTTAATACTTCAAACTCGTTACAATATTTTATTACTGATTCGATTCCCTTGAATACTTTTTTTTCTTTTTGCGGGCTACGAAATCCCAGGTTCCAGAGCATTTCAAGAGATGAAGCATGCTGTTTTAATTCTTCAGCAATTTTTTTACCACGGATTGCAGTGAAGTAACTGATATGGTAAACAAATGCCTCGAGATTTCTTTTTCCTACTTCAGCAGAATCTTTTATTCTTAATGTTCCCGCTGCTGCATTTCTTGGATTAGCTAAAGGGGCATTACCTTCCTCCATCAGTTTTTCATTATACTTTTTAAAATTGTTTTTATTAATAAGCACTTCTCCCCGTATTTCTGCCTGATGCAAACCATAGTCTGAAAATTTTGCAGAAAGCGGAATACTTTTTATCTGCCTGATGTTCGTCGTTATTTCATCCCCTTCCACGCCATCACCTCTTGTAGCACCACGAACCAGTAAATCATTTTCATAAACAAGAGAAATACTGGCGCCGTCAAATTTGGGTTCTACACAATATTCAATTTTATCTTTTCCGGTTAGCTCTCTTGCTTTTCTGTCAAAGTCAGTTAAATCTTCTGCGTTATAAGAATTATCCAGAGAAAGCATCGGCACCAGATGCTGAACAGTATGAAAATCTTTTGTCAATCCCTTGGCTACTCTTTGTGTGGGAGAATCCGATGTAATCAGTTTTGGATTTTCATTCTCTGATTTTTCAAGTGCTTTATAAAGCTGGTCGTATTCAAAATCAGAAATAAGCGGGTCGTTTAAAATATAATAACGATTTTCATGAAAACGGAGTACATCCCGTAGAGCTTCAATTTCTTTTGGCCCTGGTTTGTTTTTCTTCAGCAGAACAGTTGTTAGTGCCTGTAATTTTTTAGTTTCGTCTTTACTATACATATTCAGTAAAAATAAAGGTTTGTAAAATTATGCATCTGTACTCATTACGGGCAATTCAAAAAGGAAACGGACGGAAAATAAAATTGTTTCAATAATAAATATGCGAAAGTTGAAATAATAATTCATAAACATCAAAAAAAATTATTTTATTTTGAAAACTTTTTGAACCAAACACTCACTCATGACTGCTGAAGTATTGAAACGATTAAAAACTGCTGAAACAGAAAAAATAACGCATCTGGAATCTTTCAATATCGGTGTGTCGGTTGACTGTGTAATTTTTGGGTTTGAAAAAAAAGATTTGAAAGTATTACTTATCAAATCAGACCTGGCGGAGTTTGCTGATAAATGGTCTTTACTGGGCGATTTGATTAAACCGGATGAAAATCTTGACAGTGCACCCTACCGGGTTTTAAAAGAACGAACAGGGCTTACAAATGTATTTCTTCAGCAGGTGGGAAGTTTTGGTGATGTGAACCGTCACCCATCCGGCAGGGTAATTACAACAGCTTATTATTCGCTTATCAATATCAGGGACCATCTGTTGAAAATAACGGACAATGAAGTGAACTGGCATACAGTTACTGATTTAAAAGATCTGGCATTTGATCATAAAAAAATTATTACTGCCAGCCTTAAGAAACTGCAGGACCAGGTGATGGAAGAACCTATAATTTTTAATTTATTGCCTGAAAAATTTTCTCTTCGGGAACTTCAGAATTTGTATCAATCCATTTTGGGAGCCAAATTAGACAGGAGAAATTTCCGGAAAAAAATATCAGTGAAAAACTGGCTGCATGACCTGGATGAAATGGAAAATAATGTACCACACAGACCCGGTAAATTATATAAATTAAAACCGGGATTGAAAAAAAGTAGCGCCGTTAAATAGTAACCACTTAAAGAGTTTTGCCGTGTACTAATTTTGGAGATAATAACACTTCCTGGACAAATGATTTGCCAGCCAGGTAATCCTTCATTCTTTTGAAAGTTAATTTTCCAAGTTCATAACCGCTTGTTTCTATATAAGTAATTTCCGGTTCAAATAATTTGGGGAAGACCCCGTCATTACTGATGGTTATTAATGATAGTTCATCAGGCATTTTTAGTTTGAGTATCTGTATTGCTTTTATTACACCAAAAAGAATTTCATCACTCATAGAAAATATTACATCCGGTTTATTTTTTTGTTTGCAAATACGCAATACATGTTGTTTTGATTCTTCAGCTGACATAGCATGAATTACCTGGAGTTTATCTGAGTAATTATTTTGTTTAAAAATTTCCTGGAATGCCGTTAATCTTTTTTGTGTTATCGACAAAGAAGGGTTGCCAAACAAGCCAAGTACTTTCTTTTTTTTCTTTTTTATAATTTGCTCAGCAGCTATCGTTGCTGCTTCTTCATCGGCCACACATACTTTATCGCATGCTTCAAAAGCGGGTACCTTATCAAAAAAAACAACCGGTGTTCCTGATTGACTCAGGCGGAGAAAGGAACTGATATCAGTCGTGGTTGGCGAAATACAAACAAAAACAGCTGCCACACGGTTCAAACGGCAGATTCTTAGATTTGCCTGTTCGGTTTCAGGATCATCTGCAGATTGTAAAACCAGTAATAAATAATTATTCTTTTTTGCTTCTTCTTCAACTGCTGCAATAAATGACTGGTAAAAATAATTGGAGATAAAAGGTAAAATCACACCAATAAGATTGCTTTTATCTGTTCGAAGACTTATGGCATAAGTATTCGGTTCATAATCCAGCATCTTAGCCGCATCCTGAACTTTCTTTTTAGTTTGTTCAGAAATATCCGGGTGATTTTTTAATGCACGGGAAACAGTGGAAATACTGATATTCAGCATTCGGGAAATATTTTTCAAAGTTGCCCTGGAATCCATTTTAGTAAATTATTGATTAAAATTAATTTTTTAATTGAAATCATTTTCGCAATCGGTTGCAATCCAGTATTAGGAACAACAATTTATACTATTATTATTCAAAACAGAGATGCAGAGCGCCACATATTGATAAGCTAACATATGTTAGCTAAATATTTTTTTGTTTTGTAAAAAAAAAAAATGAAAATTGTGTGTTATTCACACATTTCAAAATTGTAATTTATTATTCAACGATAACTACTAATGCTTATGCTTATGTCCTTCAAAAACTTTACAAAAACAATTGCTGTTGCTTTACTGCTAATCACAACACAGTTTGCAATTGCACAAGACAGAGTTGTATCCGGGAGGGTAACTGACTCTAAAGATGGTTCAGGCGTATCAGGTGTTTCGGTAACACCAAAAGGATCCAGTACAGGAACATCTACTGCTCCTGACGGAACTTTTAAAATTACTGTGGGCTCTGGTATTAATGTACTGGTGTTTACTTCTGTAGGTTATAATACTCAGGAAGTAAATATTACCGGTAAATCAACAGTTACTGTTGTATTGGTAATTAGTAACACCCAACTTGGAGAGGTTATAGTTTCTACAGGTTATGGTACCAGGAAAGTAAAAGATGCAACTGGATCCGTAGCGGCTATCAGTCCCAAAGATTTTAATAAAGGAGTAATTTCTACTCCTGAGCAATTGTTCCAGGGACGTACACCCGGTGTTACAGTCACACCAGGAAATGGTGAACCCGGCGCAGCTGCTACAATTAACATCAGGGGTACATCTTCTATCCGTGGTAACAATGATCCATTATTTGTAGTGGATGGTGTTCCTTTGGACGGTGGCGGTACATCGGGGGGTATTAGTGGTATTGAAGGAAGCCAAACGCCAAAGAATCCTTTGATGTTCATTAACCCGAATGATATTGAGAGCATCAGTATTTTGAAAGACGCTTCTTCTGCTGCTATCTACGGATCACGTGGAGCAAATGGTGTAATCATTATTACAACAAAAGCAGGCAAAAGCAAAAAAGGTACTTTTTCATTTAATTCAAGTACCAGTGTATCTACAACAGCAAAAAGATATGATTTATTGAATGCATCGGATTTTTTAGCAGCAGTTAAAAAAGCAAATATAGATGCAGGTACAAGTCCCGCAGATGCTGCTTTAGCTGTTTTACAAAATGATAAAGGCGCAAGTACAGACTGGCAGGATGAAATATTTCGTACCGGTGTTTCGCAGAATTATAACCTCGCCTGGGGTTTTGCAAATAAAGGAACCTCACTTCGTTTAAGCGGTTCGTATGATGACCAGAAAGGAATTGTTAAGAGTAGTGATCTTAAAAGACTTACAGGACGTGTAAACTATTTACAAAAGTTCCTGAAGGATGATAAATTAAAATTAGATATCACTCTTACTTATTCTAATATTAAAAACTCATATTCCCCTAACAGTAATAATGCAGGATACCAGGGAAGTTTGATAGGTGCTGCTATTGCTTATAATCCAACATTTCCTGTTTTTGGCTCTGACGGACATTATTTTGATCCGGGAGATGGTAACAGGAACCCGGCTGAACTCATTGCGTATTTTGATGACAAGGATAATATCAATCGTTTGCTTACAAGTGTGAGTGCAAGTTATGAAATCATTAAAGGGCTTACTTATAAAGTGACATATGGTTATGATAACTCTAAGAGTCTTCGTAAAGCATTTGCTGATCCCCGTTTAAGTTCTGCAGTTGCCGGTGGGACTACCAATGTTAATGGAGTAGACTATGGTAATGGAATTTCCGGAAATGGTAGAGCTTCATACCAGGATTTAAAAGTAAATACAAATCTTGTTGAGCATACACTGACTTATAATAAATCATTCGGTACACAGGATCTTAATGCTATAGCAGGTTATTCTTATCAGAGTACTGAAGCAACAGGTTCTGCCAGGGTAGGCTGGGGTCTAAATACACCCGTTGTTACTCCGACAGATGTATTTATTAAAGACATAAACAATTTTAAAAATATCAAGGCAGCATATATTCCTTTTTACAATAAAATTGAATTACAATCCTATTTTGCTCGTGTAAACTACACCATCAATAATAAATATCTTCTTACTGCTACTGTGAGGATTGATGGTTCTTCAAAATTCGGTGAGAATAATAAATACGGAACCTTCCCGGCCTTTGCTGCAAAATGGAGATTAATCAATGAAGAGTTTGCAAAACCACTCGGAAAAGTTTTCGCTGATTTCAGTCTTAGAGCGAACTATGGTAAATTAGGAAGCCAGGATGGTTTAGGAGCTTATGATGCAATTGATCTTCAGCAAATCTATCTTGGAAATTCCGGAACCCCCTCAACTTCATTTGTACACCAGGGAAATAAGGAATTGAAATGGGAAGAAGCTACAACAACCGGTGCAGGTCTTGATTTTGCATTGAAAGGCAACCGTTTGACCGGTACTATCGATTACTTTTATACGAAAAGAAAAAATCTATTGTTCTTCGGCCCAACACCAGGTGGATTCAGTGCAACCAGCTTTTATTATTCAAATCTTCCGGGATTTGTTAGAAACAGGGGTTGGGAATTTAGTTTTAATTACCAGGCTTTGAAAAAGACAAAACTTAAATGGGATATAGCATATAATATGACCTTCCTGCATAATGAGTTGGCAGATTTTAATGTTAAAGTAAATACCGGTGGTGTAAATGGCCAGGGTTTATCAGGCGCATATGCTCAAACATTTCAAAATGGTTATCCTTTATTTACATGGAAGATGCCGGTATTCCAGGGTTTTGACGGAAACGGAGATGCCCGGTATGCAAACGGAGCACAGGATCAGTTATTAGGAAGTGCATTACCAACATTTACGGCCGGGTTAACAAACAGCTTTTCATTAGGCCAATGGAGTGCAAGTATGTTTTTGAATACCTCAATGGGTTTTTACGTATATAACAACACAGCAAATGCATTACTTTTAAAGGGAAGTATTAAAACAGCGCATAACATAGATTATGCAACAGCAAATAGCAATGAGGATCCAATTAACCCGGGAAGTGTTTCTTCACGGTTTCTGGAGAAAGGAGATTTCCTCAGGTTGTCAAATGCACTTGTTAGTTATACATTTAATTTGAAAAGTAAGGCTATTAAAACGCTCTCTGCTTCTTTATCAGGGCAAAACCTGTTCTTAATTACTAATTATTCTGGTCTTGATCCTGAAGTAAACGTAGATCACGGGCTTGGTGGTGTTCCTTCACGTGGTTTCGATTATGTGGGTTATCCCAAAGCAAGAACAATAACCCTTGGAGTAAACCTTGGATTTTAATTAAATAAAAATATACTTGATATGAAAAAACAAATAAATAAATATTCACTGTTCCTGATTACAGTAGCAGTACTCGGAGTAATATCCTGCACTAAGCTGGATGTAACACTAAAAGATCCGCTTTCAATACCTCCAAGCACCGGTGGCGGGGCACCAACGCCTTCTTCACTCTCAGAGGTGTATAATCAGTTAAATCAGTTAATAGGACAGGGAAACTGGTATGCTATGAATGAGCATACAACAGACGAATTAATGGGGCCAACACGTGGTACTGACTGGGATGATTTTGGAACATGGCGCAAACTGCACCTACACGCTTGGGATGGCGCACACAACCAGATTAATGATACATGGAATGGTTTGAATGGCGCTTTATTCCAAACAACCCTGCTTGCTGAAACCTCATCAGGACAAATACAGGCTGAAGCAAAATTCTTACGTGCATATTTTTCTTATATCGCATGCGATTTATTTGGCCAGGTGCAGCACAGACCTGCTACTGCTGCTATCGCGGATCTTCCGGATGTTTATACACGTTCTGAAGCAATTGATTTTATCATTAGTGAATTGGAATCTGTTGTAACAACATTGCCATCATTTACTACTGCAACAAGAAACAAGGCAACCAAAGAAGCCGCTCAGTTTTTATTAGCTAAAGCATACCTGAATAAAGCTGTGTTTAAGCAAGACCCTAATACACCTGCTGGTCCTTTTACGTTTGCAGCCGCTGATATGAATAAAGTAATTACTCTGTGTAACTCGATTGCAGCAAATCCAAACCTTGCGTTAGATGCTAACTACTGGGATAATTTTGTTTGGGACAATGGTGCAAAATCAAGCGAAAATATTTTTGTTCGTCAAAACAGTCAGGGTATAAACATGGTGTGGGCTTCCTGTATGGGTAACCACTACAATATGCCTCCCGATGGCTGGAATGGTTTTACAACCTTAGCTGATTTTTATAATAGTTTTGAGAACTCAGATGTACGTAAATCCCAGAATATTGCTGGATATACAAGCGTAGTTGGACGCGGGGCTGGATTTTTGATTGGCCAGCAACGAGGTCCTGAACGTAAAAATCAAGTTGGCGTAGACCCAATTGTTGATTTAAAAGACAGAAGCGGAAATCCATTAATATTCACACCTCAGGTAAGTTTATTCTTTTCTACAGAATCAAAAGGTATCAGAACAAATAAATGGCCTTTGGATCCTGCTGAAATGAATGGCGGTGGCTGGGGTAGTAAAAATGAGTTTGCATTCTTTCGTTTTGCAGATGTTCGCCTGATGAAAGCTGAAGCAATTCTGCGGGGTGGTACTGATGCTGAAACTCCATTGTCTATTGTTAACGCTATTCGTACAAACAGAGGTGCAACTGCACTTGGTTCAGTTGATTTAACCAAATTACTGGCTGAAAGAGGTCGTGAACTTTATCTGGAAGCATGGAGAAGAAATGATTTGATACGGTTCGAAAAATTTAATGACCCGGTTAATGAGAGGCCTACTGCTTCTCCTGCTTCAAGGGTTGTATTCCCAATACCTAATATTGCTCTTTCTTCTAATCCAAACCTGACACAGAACGTAGGATATTGATTTGATAAGCATATAAGCAGAACTAAAAGGTCATCCGCTACGGCGATGGCCTTTTTAGTTTTATATTCGACAGCTGATTTTAAAACCAGGGAGATTAACTATTCATGAAAAAGGCGTTGTTTAATGTGGCATGCTGTGGTATGATGTTTTTTTTATTTTCCTGCAATGAGCAGGAAAGCCCTGATACTTTATTTACATTAAAGAAAAATACAGGTATTGATTTTAACAACCAGGTAAAAAACTCCAAAGACTTCAACATTTTCAATTACAGGAATTTTTACAATGGAGGTGGCGTGGCCATTGGCGATATTAATAACGATGGATTGGCTGATGTGCTGATGACATCAAATATGGGTGCCAATAAACTTTTCCTGAATAAAGGAAAATTCAAATTTGAAGATATCTCTGATAAAGCCGGGATTGGAGAAACCGGGAAATGGAATACAGGAGTTGTAATGGCAGATATCAATAATGACGGCTGGCTGGATATTTATATCTGTAATGCCGGTATTGATAAATGGAAAAACAAACTAGGCAATTCACTTTTCATTAATAATCATGATCTGACTTTTACAGAAAAAGCGAAAGAATATGGCCTAGATGAAGGCGGTTATACAACGCATGCTGCTTTTTTTGATTATGATCTTGACGGAGATCTTGACTGTTACATTCTCAATAATAGTTTTATCCCGGTCAACACTTTAAATTATTCAAATAAAAGAGAGCTGCGTGCAAAAGACTGGCCATTGGAAGAGTTTGTAAAAGGAGGCGGTGATAAATTATTGAGAAATGATAACGGAAAATTCGTTGATGTAAGTGAGCAGGCAAATATTTACGGTAGTTTAATTGGTTTTGGCCTGGGTGTAACTGTTGGTGATGTAAATGGTGATCATTATCCGGATATATATATATCCAACGATTTTTTTGAAAGAGATTATCTGTACATCAATAAGAGAAACGGAACATTTAAAGAAGATCTCGAAAACCAGGTAGAGCATGCCAGTATGGCTTCCATGGGCGCCGATCTTGCGGATATTAATAATGATGGCTACCCGGATATTTTTACTACAGATATGCTTCCCGGGGATGAATACAGATTGAAAACAACTTCTTCTTTTGAAAATTATGATCTGTACCAGGTAAAACAAAAACAAGGATTCTATCACCAGTTTCAACAGAATGCTTTACAGGTAAATAATCAAAATGGGAAATTTAAAGAAACGGCTTATTACAGTGGCGTGGCAGCATCTGACTGGAGCTGGGGAGCTCTCATCTTTGATGCAGACAATGATGGACTGAATGATCTGTATGTATGCAACGGCATTTATAAAGATGTAATCAACCAGGACTTTATTGATTTCTTTGCCGATGAAGTATATCAAAAAATGGCATTGACCGGAAAGAAAGAAGAAATACAGCAGATCATAGACAGTATGCCTTCTGTACCGGTTATTAATAAAGCATATAGAAATACAGGCAATCTTAAATTTTCTGACGAGGGAAAAAAATGGGGATTCACTACTCCTTCATTTTCCAATGGCGCAGCTTATGGCGATTTGGATAATGACGGCGATCTTGATTTGGTAGTAAACAATGTTAATATGCCATCATTTGTTTATCAAAATAACAGCCGGGAAACTTCTGCAAATAATTATATAGGTATTCAATTGAAAGGTACAGGTGCAAACACATTTGCAGTTGGTAGTGTAATTAAGATTTACTGCGGTCAAGAAATAATTACCAGGGAATTGATTCCAAGCCGTGGTTTTCAAAGCAGTTGTGATTATAAAATAATTGCAGGCCTGGGAAATAAAATAGCAGACTCGGTAATTATTACCTGGCCAAACAGGACAATTTCAAAAATTATAATGCCTGAAATAAATAAAGTTCATACGATTCAGGAAAAAGGAAATGAATTGGCCAAACAGGAAATTGAAATCTTGAAAACAGAAACATTATTTGAACAGGACAATACTGTTTTTGATAATCATACTGAAGATGATTTTGTAGATTTTTACCAGGAAAGAAATATTCCGGTAATGCTTTCAAGAGAAGGACCCAAAGTAGCTGTTGCGGATGTAAATAAAGACGGGGTGGATGATATTTATATTGGTGGCGCACATGGCCAGGCCGGACAATTATATATGCAAACAAAAAATGGGTTTTTAAAAAAGCCGGTTCCGGCCTTTGAAAAGGATAAAGATTTTGAAGATGTGGCTGTTTTATTTTTTGATTGTGATAAGGATGGCGATAATGATTTGTTTATTGGAGCTGGCGGTAACAATCTTCCTCCACGAAACAAGCTGCTTCAACACCGGCTTTATATAAACAATGGCAGTGGAAATTTTACCAAAGACTCAACAGCATTTCCACTAAACAGTTCAAATATTTCTGTGGCAATTGCAAATGACTATGATAGCGATGGCGATCTTGATTTATTTGTTGGCGGCAGAAGTATATCGCAGAATTATGGATTTATACCTGCAAGTTATATTTATGAAAATGACGGGAAGGGAAAGTTTACTGATGTAACAAAGAAATTAAACCCGGCAATTGCAAATATCGGTTTGGTAAAAGATGCAATATGGACAGATGTAAAGGGTGATAAAAAGGAAGAATTGGTAATTGCAGGTGAATGGATGACACCAAGAATTTTTTCATATAATGATGGGAAAATAGATGAGGTGAAAACAAACATGAACAATCTGTTTGGCTGGTGGCAAACTGTTGCTGCAGCTGATATGGATGGAGATGGTGATAATGACCTGTATGTTGTTAGTGGTGGCGCTCAATTCCCTGCAGGTGATAAATTATACCAGGACAGATTGTACACAAACGACGGAAAAGGTAATTTTATAAAATCGCTTACTGCATTACCTTCAGAAAGCAATAATGGTTCCTGTGTTATTGCTCTGGATTTTAATGGAGACGGATTCACTGACCTTTTTATTGGCGGCGGCGTATTACCCGGTAAATTCCCTCTTCATGAAAAAAATATGTTGCTGCAAAACAACAAAGGCGTATTTAAAGATGTAACAAACGAGGTAGTTCCGGTCATCAATGAACTGGGGATAATCAATTCTGCAACCTGGGCCGATATAGATGGCGATAATATTAATGAACTGATCGTTACCGGCGAATGGATGGCACCAACTATTTTCAAAATGCGCAACGGAAAGTTTGGCAAGATGAATAATAGTATACATTTTAATCTGCATGGAAAAGACACTGTAACCAAACTGGAGGCACTTAAGGGCTGGTGGAACTGCATCAAAGCTGTGGATATAGATAATGATGAGGATCTTGATCTCATCATTGGCAACAGGGGTACCAATTCAAAAGTAACTGCTGACATGGACCACCCCTGTAAGATTTATGCAAAAGATTTTGACGGCAATGGCAGCTATGATGCAGTATTGGGATATTATATAGGTGATAAATGTTATCCTATGTTCAGTCGTGATCAGCTT
>Ga0209797_10000621_pt1 | contig 17763 bp, 12 predicted proteins | sample DOMMetBare3Fresh_2_FD_187472 | JGI IMG/M metagenome (GOLD analysis project Ga0209797, IMG submission 187472) | Wetland sediment microbial communities from St. Louis River estuary, USA, under dissolved organic matter induced mercury methylation -... | ecosystem: Environmental > Aquatic >... | reverse complement strand
TTCGGTCAACATCATGCGCGGCTGTTTTGGCGGTTGCACATTTTGCTCAATCACCGAACATGAAGGGCGAATCATTCAAAGCCGTTCCGAAGATTCCATCATCCGCGAAATTGAAGCCATCCGCGATACTTCGCCTAATTTTACCGGCCATATTTCAGATTTAGGCGGCCCCACGGCCAATATGTACCGACTGGCTTGTAAAGATCCCAAAATTGAATCCGCCTGCCGCCTGCCATCGTGTGTTTTTCCCGGCATTTGCCCTAATCTGAACACCGATCACACGCCGCTGATTAAACTCTATCGCAGAGCCCGTGCCTTGCCTGGTATCAAAAAAATCTTTATCGCATCGGGCTTGCGTTACGATTTGGCCGTCACATCACCTGAATACGTCAAAGAACTGGTCACTCACCATGTCGGCGGCTATCTTAAAATTGCGCCTGAACATACCGAGCAAGGGCCGTTATCAAAAATGATGAAACCGGGAATGGGCAGCTACGACCGTTTCAAAGAATTGTTTGATCAATACTCCAAAGAAGCGGGTAAAGAACAGTATCTGATACCCTATTTTATCGCCGCCCATCCAGGCACTACCGATAACGATATGCTTAATCTGGCATTATGGTTAAAACGTAACGGATTCAGAGCCGATCAGGTGCAAGCTTTCCTGCCTTCGCCAATGTCCATCGCCACCGCGATGTACCATTCCGGCAAAGATACGCTACATAAAGTCAGCCGCACCGCTGAAGATATGCCCATACCCAAAACCATCAAACAGCGGCGTTTGCATAAAGCCTTCCTGCGTTATCACGATCCTAAAAACTGGCCGCTATTACGAGATGCCCTAAACGCGATGGGGCGGAATGATTTAATTGGTAATGGCAAACACCATTTAATTCCTAGCTATCAACCTAAAGGGACGGTTGAGTCGACAGGCAAAATTCAATTGTTTAAAACAAAATATACGGGATATACGGGTCTCGATAACAAGAGAACCGATAAAGGCTTTGGTAAAAATAAAGCTGCAAGAAGTCAAAAAAACAAATGAAAGGACTTTGCACGGGAATATTATTGTGTATAATATGCGTTCTTTGCTGGTGTAGCTCAGTTGGTAGAGCAGCTGATTTGTAATCAGCCGGTCGCGGGTTCGAGTCCCATCTCCAGCTCCAAATAAATCAAAGGCTTAGGTGTTTTTCACCTAGGCCTTTTTTATTTGTGGTCACTTTGCTTTTCTGCAAATTCCACTCCAAGCTAGCCATTCATGATATGTAACGCCACCGTTCATGATTGCCATAAAACAGCCAACTGGAAGTCGGAAAGAGAAAAAAATAACTCTATGTAACTCATGGTGGGTAAGATGCATTGTTGTTTATTTATTACTAAACAGGCTAGCCCACTATGATTCATATAGAGCCTATTTTTTTATGTAATATATTCTTTGTCTCCCGACGTGGATCAATTAGATACTTTAAGTTGACTTGTGGATTCGTTAACTTTCCACCTTTAATTTGCGTTTTCACATTAATATCATAGCCACTCCTGGTCTATGGTGTGATTGCCATAATGGCTATCCTAAATCGATATAAACAGCATCAAATTTGACCATGAAAAATTATTAATTTGTAACCCGTACTTATGACAGATCTTACACCGCTAAAAAGATCAACAATTTGATAAGTTAAAATGAAAAACACGGGATAAAAAAAGTCAGGTTTTGAAAGTGACCAGTTCGTGATTGATTTGAAGCTTTTGCTCCGGACAAGGTATTTGTTTCCCAGTAAACTGATAGTCATTCCAATAAAAGCGCCAGCGATAATGTCAGTTGGGTAATGCAATCCTAAATATATTCTTGGAAAAACGATAAATAATGCCGTGTATGTAAGTGCAAAGACACCGGCTTTCCTGGATACAAATAACAAACCAGTAGAAAGAGCAAAAAATAATACAGCATGGTCACTTGGGAATGAACTCCAACCGTCTAGTTTGGATTTGTCCATTCCATACGGAATTAAGAAAGCTAAGCTTTCTTCATGTAAGGGTCTGAAACGAAATGGCAAAGTTAACGACAAAACTCTTGAAAGTAATTCTGCAATTAAGGAACAAAGCAGGGTCGAAATTATGTGCTCACGATTATGCGCTTGGCGTTTATCACTTTTAAACCATGCCCACCATATAATAGTTATTAACACCCCCCCTTTTAGCAAATTACACTCAAATAAAAATGAAATAGCCTTATCAAATGACCATGAATGTTGAGAAAACTGGTTAATATAGAATATTATGTTTATGTCAAAAGTATTCATACTCATTATTCCAAAAAAGTTAACAATCCGATTCTTTCCGATTTCGTGGGGTGATTACTACATCGGTTGAATTTTAAGAAACGGCAGAAAAGTTTAAGAAGGCAATAAAATCCAACAGAAAATCCATTGAATAAAACTACGAAAGGCTTACCACTTTATTTTATGCTTTCATGCCTATCGATAGGAGCCGTAAAGTCCAAAAAAATAAGGTAAATATTTCCATTAATTCAATAGTTTTTTATGACTGTTTCTTATTTTTTTCAAAGTAAATCTTATGTTCACCCTAATTCAGATCGTTAAGGATAGACCAGGACAAAATACAAGCTTGCAGCCTTTCTTCGCCGGAGAAGTTTATGACATGGTGCGAAGCCAGTAATTTTTATGTAAGCTGAAGCATCTACGAATGGCGATTGGCAATCCCATGTGTAGGGCGCCCAGCTTGAATCCGAGCCATTTTAACCCGGTCCGCAGCACTGCGGAAGGAATCAGCCAGGGGGCATATTTCATCAGGTAGCGGATTTCCGAGATCACAAAACGCAAGCCCTCGCCGGTCGCACCGCCAAATGTCTGCTGCAGCCATGCAGTATGGGTATGGAAAACCCCTATATCGAAGTAACGCTTAAATTCGTCAAGGAAACTGTAGTCGTGTGAGTGGTACACCTGGGCATCGGCGCAATAAGCGATTTTCCAACCGGATACCAACATTTTTCCGGCTACATAAGTGTCTTCGTTCATGATGGTATCGACTGGGAAGCCGCTGACTTGCATCAATGCACTACGCCGATAGGCAGAAAAAGAATTGGATATAAACACTGTTTTGATGCCAAAGCGTGTCCGATCTTCCAGGCTGCGCAACTGGCTTTCGTCCGGATAGTTGAAAAGACGAGCGTGAGCGGCAATCGGCCCGGCATTACGATGCGGAAGCTGACGCCCGTAAGCCGCACCGACTCGCTCATCCACGAACACCGCCAATATCCTTTCGATGGCATCGGGAATAGCCAATAAGGCATCCTGGGTCAGGAACACGATAATATCTATGTCCGACAGCTTATTGACGCCGAACTGGCGAGTGCCGCCGTGATTAAACTCTGACTTAGGAATCACTTCTACATCAAAACCTTGCGCACGCGCCATGGCCACGGTGTCATCGTTAGACGTAGAGTCAATCACCAACAGGGTATCCGGTTTTCGGGTCTGTTGTTTGAAGGCTTGAAGCCAGGACTCCCATAAACTACCAGCATTTAAAGTGGGGACGATTAGGCCGACCTTACTCATACGATGAACCCTCTGCCAGCTTTTGCAACAGATTAACCTGATCAGGTTTAGTCAGCACTTGCCAAACTTTATCGCCCAGCTTGACGGGATCGAGCTCCTGCTCCACATACTGCCGTCCGTTTGCTGACATCCGTTCCCATTCCAACTTATCCAGCGCTTGCGCCCTGCGCAATCCATCACACACAGAAGCCTCGTTCCTATCAAAAACAAAGCCGGCCCCAAACGATTCCAGATGATCCCATGCCAAACCTTTGGCAACTAAAACCGGACGACCCACCGCCATGGCTTCGGCGACTACGTTGCCGAAATTCTCACGCATGCCGCCCGCTTCCTCCAAGCCCGATGGCAACACCAGGAAATGACTGGATGCTAATAGCCCCATGACTTCGTCGCGCTGCAGGTATCCCCGGTAACTAATAGCGCCTTCCGCCTGTTTGACCAGCGCCTGAAATTCTTCGAAATAAGCGCCGTCCACACTTCGGCCGGCAACCACCAACCGATCTGCGGGATTACGAGTTTTCAACCAGGCTTTGATAAAGGCGTTGATGCCTTTTTCCTGTTGAACATGTCCCAGAAAGCAGAGCTGCATGCCCTCACCCTCCGGATATTGTGCTACCTGAAACTCGCGGCTGTCGATGCCGTTCGGCACCAGCAGAATACGGGCATCTTCGCCAAGCACGTTGCGCACCCCTTCAGCCTCGGTATCGCTGGTGCAATGCACGGCGATGGCGCGGCGCAGGGTTGGAAAGGTTAGCAATCGGTAATATGCCCACTTGTGCGGCTTTTCCCGTCGAATCAAATCAACATGCTCCGGCATCAACCCGCCATGCACGGCCACCATAAACGGACGGCGCAACAAGACGCAAAAAATAGCAGCAAGTGTGGATGGCCAGGTTGCAATGCCGTGGATATAAAGCACCGGCGCTTGCAAGCATAATTTAAAAAGCTCTGGAATAGCGCCCAGCCCAAAGCCCCAACGTCGAAATCCGTAGCACCGATAGAGCCTAACCTTCACCTGTTTGCCAAGACACACCTGCTCGGGTCGCAGTCTGCCATCAATCGATTCGCCTGACGCAACCAACACCATTTGATGGTCCCGTTCCGCCCAGGCCTTGGTCAAAACACTGGCCGTGACGGACACGCCACCGTAACCTTTAGCAGGGGGAATATGCGTCGTAACAATACCTACTTTCATCTTATTTTTCCTATAAAACTTTGTGAACAAAAATACCCGTATTTCGAAATAAGCAGCTTCAAACAACAGCGAGAACTGGCATTTCCGGCAAACTCGTGAGATGTACCGGAAACAACGAACCTTCGCTATGCCCTTCGACAAGCTCAGAACAAGCTAGGCCATTCTTATTCCAACCCACAGGAAATCAGCATCAATGTTGCGTAAAATAAACCTACAAGAACTCATCAATAGTCACCTTCCATACGCCAGGAACCCACGCCAAATACCGACGAGGTTGTAAAAGGAATAAGCCAGCTTTTTCGGGTTCAATAACACCAAGGCAAGCATCATTTTCAGGATGGGGACGACAAACATCTTGCGAACGATGTAGTACAGAATGAACACATCCTGCTGATTGGCGAATTTTCGAATGTAAGCCCCAACCCCCGTCGAATACATGAGCATTCTTCCGGTTCCCAGCTTGTAGTGATCTTTGTCCGGGTGATAAATCTTTATATCAGGGGTATAAAATGCGGTACAGCCCCCGCGAAGTAAACGATATAAAAGTTCAAAACCCTCTCCCCCGGAATATTTGGAACCGATTCCGAAGTCGTGATCCAGGTGGAATTGCTTTCGATCTATCCTTTCCGCATAAAAAAAATGAGTAAACTCGACCCCCATCATCCGAAAACGTGAGAAATTGTGAGCTTTGCGACTGTTAACGCCGATGCTGAATCGGCTTGATGAAAAATCATACGAACCCGCTACCAGGATGGAGAGGTTTTTGCGCCTCGCAAACTCAGCGGCTACTTTTTCCAGGACATCCCTTTCATAGGCACAATCGTCATCGGGAAATGCGATGATTCTGCCTTGGGCCAAGCCTATGCCGTAATCCCTGGCCCGAGCATTACCCGTAAAGTCCACTTTCACATGCCTTACATTGAGACAACCTTTGAACGGCTCGACAAAGGCGTCGATCTTAGCGTCTTTATTTTGATCGATGATGATAACCTCGAAGTCATTATAGGTCTGGAACAGAAGAGACTTTAAAAAATCAGCGACTTCCAAGTCTCTTCCCAACGTTGCCAAAACCAGCGAAATTTTCATAGTGTTCTCCTTGCCTGAATACCGGCTTTTGCCTGCATATAGATCGTTGCCTCATACCAGGTAAACATAAGGGCAAACTCAAGTCCTGCAAAACCGTCCAAGAACCCGCCTCTAAATATGAAGTGGTATAAAAACCGGGCAAGAATCCTGAGCCAGGATCGCCCCAATAAAACGCTTAAGCGCCCACGCGCCGTCATCACTGCATCTGTCGTCGGCTGTAGCTGAACTTCTTGAGCGGCTTTATCTACATGTTTGTGCATCCATTCGATGATTTCGCCATGATAAAAATAATGCTCATAGGGAATATCGGAATAACCGATCCGGCAGGTATTAATGACCGCTTCGCCGTGTCCGGTGTGGTTGCGGACAAAGCGGGTCGTTTCCCTGCGCACCAGTCTTGGGTGATAAATAGGATAGCCGGGAGCGTAACTTAAGCGCTTGCTCCGCAAAAAAAGTATCGAAGGCACCATCAACACATCAATTGAATCGGTTTCCGCCGTCTTGGATTCAAACCAGTCGTAAAACGCCTGAGGGTAAATTTCGTCAGCATCGACGAACAATAGCCATGGCGTGCTTATAGCGCATTGGTTGATGGCAAAGTTGCGTTGCTCGGCAAACCCGGGCCATGGATTCGAATAAATTCGGCAATCCCTGGCTTTGGCGATGGCAACCGTATTATCAGTACTTCCCGAATCCACAATCACAATGGGATAGCGTTCGGGAATAGCCGCCAGACACCGCGGCAGGTTGGTTTGCTCATTTTTGGTCAGAATAACGACAGTTAGCATAGGACTTTTCTAAAGTTTCTTGACTGCATATAGATTGATGTAAATGCCCAGTCCGAAGAAATTCATCAAACCGGCAAACGGGATTGACAATAATCTTCCCAAACCGTCAACAATGACAGCCAGTCTTCCTTTCAGACGTAACCTTTTTGATAGCGCATTGAATGGAATCCGGGTTATTTGCTCCACCTTAACGACTCGAAAGCCATTTCGCTCGACCAAGGCTCTTAACCCCTTCTCGGTAAAGTAATTGACATGCTCTGGCACCCATAAACAAGCGTTATCCTTGGTGCCCAGCAGTTTGACTAAAAACGAATCATAATTAGGTACGGCGCAAGCCAAAACGCCACCCGGCGCCAGCAGATCAGACACCTTGTTTATCGCGTTATCCGGCTCAAGAAGATGCTCCAATACCTGCGACATCATCACTACGCCAAACTGCTCAGAGGATTGGTAATTTTCGAACATCACGGCAAGCGGCTCATCACCATTCAAATTTCTGAACACTTCGTTTTCGTATTTTCCAGGATTAATGCTGACCGTCCGATAGCCCATTTTTCTTAGCGCTTGCGTGTAAAAACCAAAGCCAGAACCAATATCAAGAGCCTGACCGTAACCCGAGATATTGAACCAGTCCGCTTGATGACTCATCCGTTCTGCATCCACCTTGCAGTTGGGAAACTCGGTTTCTCTAGTCAACACGTCCTCCAATGTTATCGCTTGGGTCAGCGCTTGGCCCGAATATTGATAAATGGATTGCAACCATTTCATATGCGGAGGCCGATTTAAGAAACCGGTTCCACAGCTTTCGCATCGGTATATATGAAACTCCCTGTGGTTAGCGCTTTCCGTATAGTGAAAGTTTTTCTGGCGCCAAAAATTTATACTCCTGCCCCTACAACTCACACACTCATGTAAAACATCGCCATAGATATCTGAAACTGCTGATGCATACGTCATAATTTTCCCCTTATATTTCTCTTTAATAATTAGTAAATTGGTTACAGATGCTGACTTTTTAATAGAATACGGATAACACTGAATAGACGGGTTGAAACGGATTTTTTTCTTTTTAATCAGAGATAATCTGTAAAATCCGTGCCATCTGTGTTCTATTTTTGTAACTACTGAGCCAGCACGTCGGATTCCGGCTAGGGCCGGCCCGAACCAAGAAATTGTCAGACCGCAACCCGGCAGCTTGATATGTCCTCTTCCGACTGTTCTGATAATTCCTTATTCTCGTAACTGATTGTCCGCCAAGGTTTGGCAAGCAATGCCAAAACCAACGCCTCAACGCCGAAATAGATCGGATTGGCAATAGCCGCACCCATCAAGCCGTAATTTTTCACCATCAATGGAATGCTGATGGCCGCCGTCACTGTCCCGCATACGCGCCCCAGCAATAACAAGCGTGTCCGTTTACTTGCCAATAACGGCTGAGCGACCACGGTACCCAGGGCATGCAGTGCACAACCAACAGCGATGGCAGGCATCAACTCAACCGCCGAATGATAGGATTTTGCGAGCACCCACGCCGCTACCCAGTCCTTGGTAACAAGCAATAAAGATACGCCGATGATCCCTAATGCAACAACACACCCTATCCATACCCACAAGATCCTAAATCCTTCCTTGGTCTGATTCTGGGCACATGACTGAAAATAAACCGGCTGAAATATACGTAACAAAACCATTGCGCTACGATTAAACGCCTCGTTGATTATCAGGTAAGTCGCTGCATATAAACCCACCTCCGCAGCCGTCATCAAATAGCCGATGACATAACGATCACCTAAGCCATTAACCCAAAATATCAATTCCATCGGAATTAGCGGCAAGGCATAGGCCCATACATCCGCTCTGAAATTTCGGGCGACACGGGGGCGCTTGTTGTTATCGACTTTCACCCTATAGACAAACGACCAGGCCATATTCGAAACCATACTTGCCAAGATATAGCCAAGCAACACCCACTCAGCTTTTTGGTTTCCCCACCATACTAGCGAGATTGCCAATAAGGGGCGCAGAATGCTATCACTGGACTGCCACAGACTTGCACCGCGTTGTTTACGCTCACCGATCAGTAACTGAATGCCCAGTTCGCGCCGAACTGTTACCATCAGAAGCACTCCTGCCAGCAAAAACAAACCAACATCGCTGTGCGAGAAATAGCTATAGATACCACCACCCAGCATTAACATTCCTATCGCCAGAGCCGTGGCCCGGACGGTCAACCTGGTCACAACCGCGTATAAAGCCGCACATTCCGATTTATTCAGACACTCCGGCAATAACCTCATACCGGCACAGATAAAGGGGTAGGAAAACAGCGTAACGCCTAGAGCCACAAAACCATTCAACAAAGCGACTTGTCCGTAAATATCGGGCGTTACCAGTTCGGTGAGGACACGAGTGCCCGCCAATAAAGCAATGGCTGAAACCAACTGTCCAAAAAGCGCCCAAAATGCGTCACCGAATAATCTTCTTTCTTTCAATAGTCCGAACACAGTTATTATCCTTTCAAGGCTCGTTATCAGGATGGGCGCCGGTAAAACGCACCCGAAGCTATCGGTCGAACAGCAAATGGGGACGAGCTCGACTGATATCCGGTTCCTATTACCGTTCCCCAGAGAAACATTAGCATCGCGTTTTGCGGGAAATACTCCCACATGTTGAATGTCAGCCCGGCAACGAAAATAAACATCACCACCAATCCCTTGTTAGGGTGGATAGACATCCTTGTCGTTGTCCATAGAAAGAACAGATAGGCTAACAGGCCGATCAGGCCATAACCGTTCAGCAGGAATAAATAAAGGCTGTCCGAATCGAATTGACCCTTGAAATGTTCAGCGCCATAGAGAATATTGATAGTGTTGGAACTCAGCCCCAGGCCCCAGCCAAACAGCAAATCTATCGGATCATGAATATGGTTAGCAAATACCCACTGCCATAAGTCTATGCGACCGTCTTCGGTTGGATTTGCGTCATCGCGTCCACTAAGCAGAGGACTGGAGGCTAACAACAGAGCACCCACTGCAAGTATTGGCGCAGGCATCACCAAAGCCCAGCGATCGCGTGGACGAAGCACGGCATAAATCTGGAAATAAATCACCAACAGCGAGCTGATGAAGGCAGTTCTTGAACCGCTTAATAAAGCTAAAAAAACGCTAGCAGCCACCCACTTGCGCATGCCCGGAACCAAAGCGAATAGCAATGCGCAGGTCGCCATGGTTGCTCCGAACAAATTTGGACTAACAAAAGTTCCGAACGGCCGTCCGCCGCCCAGAAATGACACCCCGAACAAAGGCGGCGCCCATAATGCCTGGGCTATCGCCAACAAGGCCTGAACAGCAATGTAATAGCGAAGATAATGCGCGAACTTATGGATGACATAGCTACCTGCGCCCAATCGGCTGGTCACAAATCCGATTAATGCCAGCGGCAGGTACTCAAAAACACGCAGGCCCGCCATCGGCACTACCACAGGCAAGTCCAGATACAACGCATAACCCACCTCAAACAGCACATAAGTGGCGATCGTACCCAGAAATGCAAGTACAGAGCTGCTCAAGGCGCCGTTCCGCAGGCGCGGTTCAAAAAAGCCGTAGGCAACGAGCACCACCAGCATAACCTCGCGAAGAATACGCAAACCGAAATCCTGCTCGCCATATACCTCTTTCACTCCTGTCCAGGCCGACTCGACCTGTGGCAAAGAAGCCAGCGTCGATGCGCTAACTAGCGCGAACAGCAGAACCGGCAAATCTTTTTCAAAGCGTAGTTCCATCTTAAGCCTGTACCTGGTCGTCACTCTCTTCCGTAACTTCTACAACAGGCAGATAGTTACGATCCTGGCGTTTTCCCAGCCAGTCTTCCACCGCCTGATAGCCAGCCATCAACGCCGACGGAATCTTGGATTCCATGTCGGCAGCACGGTTGTAGGCGTAACCATAATAAGGGTAATACGATGACCCTTCCTTCATATCATTGATAATAAAACCATTCGGTTTAACACCGACTTGTTGGAAACGCCTGAAACTAACCTCCAACTCTTGTGCCGTGTAGCGACCTTCCTTGACCACCAGAAACGTCGCGTCGGCGTGTTTGCCAATAATGGCGGCGTCCGTAGCTCCTAAAATCGGCGGTGAATCAATCACGATATGGTTGTAAAAACTTTTCAACTGGTCAAGTGTCTCCGCCAGATTGCCGAGGACCAGCAATTCCGCAGGATTCAGCGCCATGCCTCCTCTTGGGATAAAATCCACCCCAACATCCGGAAGGCTAATGATAACCTCACCCAATGTGGCCCTTCCTGCCAACAGGTCAGAAAGTCCCGGTTGCTTGGAAACAGAAAACGTTTCGTGAAGCCGGCCGTTGCGCATATCGGCGTCAATGATCAACACGCGTTTCTTGATGCTCGCCAACAAGGCGGAAAGATTGGTGCTAACAAATGATTTGCCCATACCCGGCGCCGGACTGCTAATCATGATGACTTTGCTAACGTCACTGGCCAAATTTGCCTCGAGAGTGGTTCGCAAACTACGCAGCGACTCAACAGAAATGTCGAGCGGCTCCTGGCTTACCAGAATTCCGGGTTGGCGATCCCTGCCCTGATCAATAAGACGAGCCAACTTACGTTGCTTCTTACTATGCGGAATAGCGGCGAACAGCGGCAAGCCCACCTGATATTCCAGCAAGGCCGGGTAATTATCATGGCGCTGCAAGGAGTGTCTAAGAAATACCAGGGCCGATCCCGCACTCAATCCCAACAAGGTGGCGATGGCTAACAATAGATTGGGTTTTGGCCAATACGGTTTTTCCGGGGTTACCGCAAAATCAACAATACGGGAGTTACCCAAAGAACCGGCAGCAGCAATACGCTGTTCCTGGGCGCTATTCAGCAACGAGGTGTAAAGCTCGGTATTAACCTGCACATCCCGCGATAGGCTCACCATATATTGTTGAGTGCGTGGCAAATTTTTAATCCGTCTTTCTAATCCCGCCAGTTTGCGGTCAATTTGCTTTATTTGCGCCTTAGTGGCCATCATGTCCGGATGAGCACCTTCCAAATGTTGATTCTGCTCTTCACGCTTTTGTTTAAGCTGAATGTTCAGAGTCTCCATTTCGGAAGCCTGCTTGAGCAGTATTTCGGCCTCGGCGGGTATATCGACAGCGCCATGCTTTTGCCTGTAAGCACTCAAGCTTTGCTCCGCCTTTTCCAGGCGATCCTTAACGATAGGCAACTGGCTTTCCAGGAAACCCAGCTTTTGCGAAGCTTCCGCAGACTCCCAATTGACTGTCGCGTTAACATAAATAGTGGCGATGTCGTTAACTGATTTAGCCAGCTGCTCTGGATCACGACCTTTCAGTTCGACACTAAGAATATCGGTGTCCTTGGAAACCTCTTTAACGGAAAAAGCCTTTTGCAAGGTTTCGATAGCTGTCAACGAAGTTTTCCGGGTCAATTCAAAACGGGTACCGGGGTGAGCTGCGAATTCTGCGATTTTAATAGCGACAGGCGAAGCCTCGCCCATGTCAGCGGTAAGAGTTTCGCCTATATGTCCTTCAACCAAGTCTTCATTCTTAGGCCCAAGCAAACGAAAGCGGCCTTCCTCCAGAGCGATAAGAGTAAATTCTTTGTCCAGATAGCGGTCCGGTACATTGAAAGTAGTTATCTTCAGCTTTTCGCCGCCCCAGGCCCAGCGGCCAAATCCCCACCATGCCGTCGCAATCCCGTCATGAGCATCATGTCGGCGGGCCAACGTCTCTCCGATAATGGGAAAAAAGTTGGGTGAATATTCCACCATCAGATTCAGATCTTCCACTACCTTGCCAAGCACCGAACGGGAACGCAGGATTTCCACCTCACGCTGCGCCCTTGGGCTTTCGGCTTCGGTCGACGACTGGTTAGCTTCGCTACGCAGGGGGGCCGCGAGCAGCGCCTTATTCTTGTCGATCCGTAACAACGCATCAGCCTTGTAGGTGCGTGGCGCCAAAACCAAATAGACCATCGTCACCAACAGCACCGCCAGCAGCACCGACAAAATAGTCTTTCTGCCCTCAAGCAGCAGGTCGACATAATCGCGGATGCTGACGCCTTGCTCCTGGATTCGGGGCGCATTAAGCGGCGGAAACAGGGGTGTAGCTTCATTCTGTGAATACATAATCTTTCATAGCCCAATCGTGTGAAAAGTTAACTGCCTGAAATGCATGGCGAAAGGCACAAGGTGTAAATTCCTTTAGCCTTATCCCTTACATCCCCATGAAGGCGGCACGCTGCATAATCGAAGTGAAGGATCCTGGCAGAATTTGGTTGAGAACTCGGGACCACTGGGTAATACCTGCGGTGCCCACGAAAACCGTATCGTGCGCTTGCAACGCAAACTGATCGGCCAGAATCAGGGCATCAGGAGATTCCGCATTTAACTGGAAAATCTCAGGATTAAAATCGCCCGGACGAATTACATAGACCTCTCCCGGGCGGGAAGTATTAAAATCAACTCCATAAGCTTCCGCCAGAGCTTGTGACAGTGACATCTTGCCTTTGTTTATCGGCAAGGCCTGTTGCCTGCCGACTTCGCCCATCATGTACACTTTGTTGTCCTTGCTGTCAGGAATATTCAGCACGTCGCCATCCTTTAGCAGAAGATTTTGGGTAGAGTTGCCCTTTTCGTAAAGCGCCAGCACATCGATCTTGTAGAGCTTGCCATCGCGGGCCAAAGCCACGTTGCTCATATCAGCCTCCTCGGTCACCCCGCCGGCACGACTGATGGCTTCGGCTACTGTCAATGGCGTCTCCGTCATAGACTGAATTCCCGGCGTTTTAACTGCACCGACAATAGCCGCCCGATGACTCTGAAAAGACAGCACACGAATATCGAGCTTGACCTTCTTGAAATATTTAGAAAGCTCGCGAGTCAGTTCTGTCCTGACCTCACTGACAGTTTTCCCCGCCACAGAGATATTGCCCACATAGGGGTAATATAGCTGGCCGTTTTCGTCGACCACTTTACCGGCCAATTCGGGCATTATCTTTTCTCCGCCGGGATCGTTCAGTTCAGGGTGCTCCCAAACGGTAATCAGCAATCTATCTTGAGGGCCAATTCGATAAGTGGCTTTACTAATGTCCACTGGCGGCAGATTATTAACCGCCTGCTGCCGGGCATTTTCCCTCGCTATGATCAAATCTGCGGTAATCGGGACGATCCGGGCTTTTTCCTTGACCAGCTTGCCGCCCTTCATCACGGGCACTTCCAACTCAGACAAATTATTTTCGGCTTTCATATCCATGCCGGGTGTCAAGGAGCAGGCTGGTAATAGCAAAACCAGCATCAGGGGAATCAATCTAAACATGGCGTAACTATTCCTTAATAAGCGTTTTTATGGATAAAACCGGTAAGCACAGTGCGCAAAGCGATTTCAAGATCGAACCAGACCGACCAATGCTGGATGTAATACAAATCGTGTTCGATACGCCGGTTCAAATCGGTGTCTCCGCGCCAACCATTGACTTGAGCCCAACCCGTGATACCGGCCTTGACCATGTGCTTTTTCATATAATTTGGTACCTGATCCTTGAACACTTCGACAAAATCGGGGCGCTCAGGACGAGGGCCGACCAGGGACATGTCGCCCTTGAGCACATTGATCAGTTGCGGCAGTTCGTCAAGGCTGGTTCTACGCAAGAAACCGCCAAACCGGGTCGCCCGTTTTTCTCCAGGCTTAGACCAAACCGCACCGGTTATGGCTTCAGCGTCCACTGGCATTGAGCGGAACTTCAGCATCGTGAAGGAACGGTTGTTCCAGCCGACCCGCTTTTGCCGGTAAAACACCGGGCCTTTAGAACTCAACTTAACGCCGATAGCAATGACTAGCAGCATCGGACTGATCAGCATCAGCAAAACCAGCGCAAACAACCTATCCACAATTTCCTTGATATAACGGTTAACGCCATGCAATGGGGAAACCGAGAAGTCCAATGTCGGAATACCGGCTACCGTGTTCAAGCTGAGGAATTTACTTTGCTTGAAAGCAAAACAGTCGATAACCAAACGAATACTGACCGGCAGATGACGCAGTTCATATTGCGCACGTTCCGCCAAGGATTCGCCGGGGAACGCAATCCATACTTCGTCAATGGCTTCCCTGGCGACTATGGCGGCGAGGTCTTGCAATTCGCCCAGTCGCGGCAGCGAAACATCACGCACAGAGTGCCGATTTTCGGTTCTATCATCGACATAACCGATCACTTGCAAGCCGGCCCAGGAGGAATGATTCAACTGCCGGCTAACCGCAACGGCCATCTGGTTCAATCCAACCAAGATGATACGACCCTGAGACCAGCCACGAGCACGTAACCATTGCAGCAAATGGGAAAGTAGACTACGGGCGGTAAGGACAAACAACAATCCCAATACCCACCAGGTGATGATCCAGCGATAACTCGATCCGAACCAGAAATGCAAACGAATCAGGGCAACAATTGAAATAACCGACACGATGGCGAATACCCAAGCCCTGACAATACGCGCGACTTCCCCGCGCATCGCATCATTCCGCCAGGGACGATAAACCTGACCTATTTCGAAAAAGATGATGACCGCCAAAATACCCAGGGCGACCACGATCCTGTAATCCTGGTCAATAACGAACTGGTGAAGCCAATAATAATGTGAAACCCAAGCGGCGCCGATTAGCATGACTATGTCGATAAACCGCAGCAACAGGATCACCGTGTGTCCATATTGCTTGAAGAGCCCGTTGAAGATGTTACTTAAACCGAGTGGCATTTCGCTAAACTCCTATTTTGTCTGTGTTCAATGATGAACGCTGAAAACCGTCCATCCCCAAGTCATCGCGACCGGCATTAAGCACAAGTCGCTACGATTGCAGTAAAGAATACAGATGCAAGATGAGAGGAAACCTGGGGGTTTGATTAAGATTTGATGAGGATTGGATTAATTTTAGATAAAGGGATCAGGCTTCATGGCTATTGTATTTTCTAATAAATACAAGAAGTCTGAAATTTTTCAATCTTTCTCGAGAAACACTGAACTTACAGGAATAGTATACCGGCGTTAGCAGAAGCTGTTCCCGTAAGTCCAATTCGTTAAGCTATTGTGGTTTGACAGCGGTGATAATGTGTATTTATCATGTTCATCATTTTGTACATTTCTGCATTACGACGAATGCGGTTTACGAGTTGCCCAGTATGGACAGAAGATAAAGATTTTCTTGGTGCCGGAGTTGCTACTTGGACAACAGCTAGAGTAGAGCTCTATTTAGCTGAGATTTGATCAATAATTAACTTTGCAACAGAAGGTATTATCGTACCGTTTAGGGTCTTTATTTATCCAGTGATGAGTAATAAATGACATCGCTAGTCAAGATAACTCAAAAGCGGTCTTTGATAATCAGCCAAGGGGAAAATAATGATGGACGGTTACCGAGCCAAACTAGTCATCAGCTCCCATTAACCGACCGACTGGTCCCCCACAGAAAGCAGACCCTGATTCTAGCGAACCAGCTGGCACTACCTGCCAAAAGGAGACATTGAAATAAAAAAATAGACCCTTGTTAGCTTTATTCCTTACTAGTTTACTCAGTAGCTATTTAATTTATTTTGTGATTTACTAAGAATAACGCTAAACCAATCGTAAGATAAGGACAGAAAGTCGCGGATCCCATACAAACGGGAAGCCGGACTACCGAATATGATTTCGTTAAAATCATGGGAGGTAGCACGGCTTTTTTGGCATAAAAGCACCAGCCGCCAAGCTAGGTTGTTCCAATAGGTCAAGAATAAAATAACAATTACAACCAGTAAGGTGTGTGTCATGAAAAGTAATCTACAAAATGGGCGCGCGTTAAACATATTTTCAGAATCAATCGAGTCTGTCGCCATGGTTTCATTGAGCAAGACATTAACCAATACGTTACATACAAAAACGGAGTCGAATAAAAACAAGGCAGATGCCCAGTATAGACGGCATCTCCCCTTTAAGGACATTACTATGCTCTCACTCATCATCCGTTTTATTATTATCCTTTTAGTTTTGTTTATACCTAAACTCGCCTCAGCCATTGTGCCCATGGTGTCGGCGGGGGGTAATCACACCGTGGCGCTCAAATCCAACGGCACGGTGGTGGCATGGGGACGTGATGATTATGGTCAACTAGGTATACCCATGAGCAAATGTACACAATATTTTTGCCCAAAAGGGCTTTTGCCTATAGTTGTGCCTGGATTAAGTGGAATAGTGGCGGTGTCTGCGGGCGAGCATCACACAGTGGCGCTCAAATCAAACGGCACGTTGGTGGCATGGGGAAATAATAACTATGGTCAACTGGGAGATGGAACCTCGACAAATCGTTATCGTCCGGTAGCAATACATGGACTAAGTGGAATAGTGGCTGTGTCAGCGGGTTCTAAACATACAGTGGCGCTCAAATCCAACGGCACGGTAGTGGCATGGGGAAATAATGATTCTGGTCAACTAGGAGATGGAACCCGGATAGGTCGCTATAGCCCGGTGGCGGTGCCTGGACTCATTAGGGTGGTGGCGGTGTCAGCGGGTGGTCGGGGTGGCGATATTAGTCACACGGTGGCACTCAAAGCCGATGGCAAGGTGGTAGCATGGGGAAGTCACGCTTTTGGGCAATTGGGATTGGGATATAACAGCTACGTTGTCTTTGGTTCCCTTAGGCCGGTGACGGTGCCTGGACTCAATGGGGTGGTGGCGGTTTCAGCGGGTACTGATTACACAATGGCGCGCAAATCCAACGGCACGGTGGTTGGCTTTGGAGCAAACGGGGGAAAATTGGGTTATTATAATTTTGGAGTGGAAAACTATAGCCCTAAGATAGTGCCTGAACTCAATGGGGTGGTGAGAATAGATGCTGGTAATATGGGCACGACGGCACTTAAATACAACGGCACTGTGATAGCGTGGGGAGCTTACGTGGGAGATGGAACCTCGATACTTCGCACTAATCCGGTGGCGGTGCCTGGACTCAATAGGGTGGTGGCGGTGTCAGCGGGTGGTGGCCAGTTCAGCCAATTCACAGTGGCGCTCAAATCCAACGGCACTCTCGTGGCATGGGGACTTAATAATTATTATGGCCA
>Ga0209797_10000620_pt1 | contig 17768 bp, 14 predicted proteins | sample DOMMetBare3Fresh_2_FD_187472 | JGI IMG/M metagenome (GOLD analysis project Ga0209797, IMG submission 187472) | Wetland sediment microbial communities from St. Louis River estuary, USA, under dissolved organic matter induced mercury methylation -... | ecosystem: Environmental > Aquatic >... | reverse complement strand
ATCGACCGTCCCCTTCGCCCGCTCTTTCCGGACGGCTTCTTCAACGAGGTGCCCAAGGAGGTGGAGCAGGCGGCCATGATCGACGGCTACGGCCGCATGGAGGTGTTCCGGAAGATCGTGTTCCCGCTCATCGGCCCCGGGCTGGCGGTGACCTCGGTCTTCTGCCTCATCTGGATGTGGAACGAGTTCTTCTTCGCCTTCCTCTTCACCCGCTCCGACGCACGTACCGTGAACGTCCTGCTCTCCTCGTTCTGGGGCGGCCTGCAGGTCCAGTACGGGCTCATGACCGCAGGCGCGGCCATCACCATCCTGCCCACGCTGATCGCCGCCTGGTTCATGCAGCGGTACATCATCCGCGGGCTCACCTTCGGCGCGGTCAAGGGGTGACCCACATGGCCTCGCTGCCTCGCATGAAGCTGTCCGACCGGATCACCTGGGCCGTGCTGTGCTGGATGTTCTTCAACCTGCTCTGGCTGCGTTTTTTGGAGCGGGTCCTCCCGCAGGCGGTGGGCGCTCTCCTCGCCACCCTCGGCGCCGTGGCGCTGGTGCTGTACTGGCCACGGCCGCTCGAGGCGGGCGAAGAGGAGCAGCCGGTGCCCGGGGACGCGCAAGCCGGCGGCGTCGCCGGCGAGAGGAGGGAATAGGCCGTGGCCGAGGTCCAGCTCGAGGGCGTCACCAAGCTGTACGGGCGCAAGAAGGCCGTCGACGCCGTGAGCGTCACCTGCCGGGAAGGCGAGTTCATCTCCATCTTCGGCCCCACCGGTGCCGGGAAGAGCACCATCCTCAAGATGATCGCCGGGATCGAGGACGTCACCAGCGGGAACATTCGCTTCAACGGGCACGTGGTGAACGACCTGCCACCGCAGGAGCGGAACGTCTCGATGGCCTTCGAGAGCTACAACCTGTACCCGCACATGAACGTCTACGACAACGTGGCGTTCCCGCTGCGGGCGCCGCGCTGGGGGCTGAAGCTCGAGCGGGCCGAGGAGCGGCGGCGCGTGGAGGAGATCGCCGCGTTCCTGGGCATCGGCGAGCTGCTGGAGCGGCTCCCGCAGCACCTGAGCGGCGGCCAGAAGCAGCGCGTGTCCCTGGCCCGGGCGCTGGTGCGGCGGCCGGAGGTCTACCTCCTCGACGAGCCGATCGCCCATCTCGACGCCCGCCTCAAGTTCTCGACGCAGTCGCTGCTCAAGGAGTTCGCCTCCAAGTACGGCAGCACCATCATCTACGTCACGCACGACTACCGGGAGGCGCTGGCCCTCTCACAACGCATCGTCGTGCTCCGCCGGGGGACCATCGAGCAGGAGGGGACCCCGGAGGAGGTGTTCTACGCCCCCAAGTCGGACTTCGTCGGCCGCCTGATCGGCGAGCCCCCCATGAACCTCATCGACGGCGAGGCCGGATCGCGCGACGGAGAGGCCTGGTTCCAGGTGGGCGAACGGTTCGGGGTGGCGATCCGCGGCCAGCGCGCGGAGGCGATGCGCGCCTGCGCGCGGACCGAGAGCGGCCGGCCGGTGGCCCGCCTCGGCATCCGGCCCGAGAACATCCGGGTCTCGCGGGCGCGGCCGGGTCCCACCGCCTTTCAGCTCCCCGTCTACGCTGTGGCGCAGGAGGCGCAGAGCACCGTCATCACCTTCGAGCTGCCGGAGACGTTCTTCTACGTCCGCACCCGGCAGGAGATCGGCTCGGCCGACTACCGGGTGGGCGAGCCACTCTGGGTCGACCTGGATCCCGACAAGATCTTCTTCTACCGCAAGACCGTCGCTCTCTCGTCCAAGGCCTAGCCATGAGCCAAGTCGAGCTCCGTTCCATGTGGAAGATCTACCCGCGCGGGAACGTGGTGGGGGTGAAGGACCTCTCCTTCACCATACGGAACGAGGAGTTCCTGGCCATCCTCGGCCCCTCCGGCGGCGGGAAGAGCTCCACCCTGCGCATGCTGGCGGGGCTGGAGGACATCACCCAGGGCGAGCTGGCCTTCGACGGCGAGGTGGTGAACCACCTCGGCCCCGCGGAGCGGAACGTGGCGCTGGCCTTCGAGTCGTATGCGCTCTACCAGCGCCTCGATGTCTACGAGAACATCGCCTTCCCCCTCCGGGCGCGCGGGATGCGGCGCGCCGCGGTCGACGAGAAGGTGCGCTGGATCGCCGAGCTGCTCGACCTCGAGCCGCTGCTCGAGAAGTACCCGGGCTCCCTGGCCGGGGGCCAGCAGCAGCGCGTCTCGCTGGCGCGGGCCTTCGTCCGGCGGCCGAAGCTGACGCTGCTCGACGAGCCCATCTCCCACATGGACCAGCGTCTGCGTGCCGAGATCCGGGCGCGCATCCGCCACCTGCACGAGGAGATGCACAACACCACCGTCTACGTGACGCACGACCAGGCGGAGGCGGTCTCGCTTTGCGACCGGATGGTGATCCTCCACCAGGCGCAGCTCCAGCAGATCGGCACGGTCGAGGAGATCTGGAACCACCCCGCCAACCGATTCGTGGCCTCGTTCGTGGGCGAGCCCGCCATGAACTTCCTGCCGGCCCGGCTGCGGGATCGGGCATCGGTGACCCTGCCCGAGGTGGACCACGAGGCGGTGCTCTCCTTCCAGGGGGAGCTCGACCCGAGCTGCGCCGCCCAGCTGACCATCGGCATCCGCCCCCAGGAGATCGGCGTCCTGCGTGGCGCCGGGGTGGCGAACACGCTACCGTGCGTGGTGCGGCTGCTCGAGTTCCAGGGGGAGATCACCGTCCTCACGCTGACCATGGAAGGCCCGTCCCAGCACTCGGTGAAGGTGGCCGTCGCCGCCAGCGAGCCGTACCGCGTGGGCGAGCGACTCTGGCTCCAGGTGCGGCCGGAGAGAATCCACCTCTTCGACGGGGACCGCCCCGTGCTGCGGAGGAAGCTGCGCACCTAGGGCCGAGGGCGAGGGCACCTCGCCGCGGCACCACTTTCCCGGCGGAGGACGCCATGAGCACAACCGGTGGGACTCGGGCCTGTTTCGTCGGTGTCGACGTGGGGACGTCGGCCTGCAAGGTGATCGCCTTGGACGAGGCGGGCGCGGTGCTGGCGCGCGCGGTCCGCGACTACCCGCTGGCGACGCCCCGGCCCGGATGGGCGGAGCAGGCCCCGGCCGACTGGTGGAAGGGCACCGACGAGGCCATGAAGGCGCTGCACGCGGACCTGCCCGCCGGTTACGCCGTCCGTGCCATCGGCCTCTGCGGCCAGATGCACGGCCTGGTGCCGCTCGACCGGGGCGACCGCGTGATCCGTCCGGCCATCCTCTGGTGCGACAACAGGACCGGCGCAGAATGCGACGAGCTCACCGAGCAGCTCGGCGGGCTCTCCAGCGTGGTGGCCCTCATCAACAACCGGATACTTCCCGGCTACACGGCCGGGAAGATCGTCTGGATGCGCAAGCACGAGCCGCGCGCCTTCGAGCAGATGCGCCGGTTCCTGAACCCGAAGGACTACATCCGCCTCCTCATGACGGGGAACCACGCCACCGAGGTCGCCGACGCCTCGGGCACGGCCCTCTTCGACGTGCGCAACCGCCGCTGGTCCGCTCCGCTCCTCGAGGCAGTCGGGCTTCGCGCCGACCAGGTGCCGACCGTCTACGAGTCGCAGGTGACGAGCGGCGGGTTGCGCCCCGAGGTGGCGTCGAGCTGGGGCCTCCCGCCTGGGCTGCCCGTGGTCGGCGGCGGAGGGGACGGGGTCACCCAGATCACGTCGATGGGCATCGTCTCCGAGGGGCCGGTCGGGGTGATCTTCGGGACGGCCGGGGTGGTCGGCGGCGCGGCCAACCGTTGTCCCGAGAACAAGGAGGGGCTGCTCCAGGTGTTCTGCGGAAACTCGCCGGACCGGTGGAATCCCATGGGCTGCACGCTCAACGGCGCGGGGGCGTTCCAGTGGCTCTTCGAGGTCCTGGCCGAGACGCCGGGCGCCAAGATCGACTTCGACGCGCTCGTCCGCCTGGCGGAATCGGCGCCTCCGGGGAGCGATGGCCTCCTCTTCCTGCCGTATCTCATGGGTGAGCGCTGCCCCTGGGTGGCGCCGGACGCCCGCGCCGCCCTGGTCGGCCTCACGCGCGCGCATCGCCTGGGCCACCTCGTCCGGAGCGTGATGGAGGGGATCGTCCTCAACATCCGGGCCGTGCTGGAGCTCATCCTGCGGGGCGGGGTCGCCTGTACCGAGATCCGCGCCTCCGGAGGCGCCACCGCCTCGCCGTTCTGGATGTCGCTGCTCTCCGACGGCCTCGGCCGCGACGTCGTGACCGTCACGGGGGCCTCAGAGGGTGGCGCCTACGGCGCAGCGCTCATCGCCGGCGTCGGCGTCGGGGCGTGGAGCGACCTCGATCGGGCGGTGTCGCTCATCCAGGAGACCCAGCGGGTGAAGGTGGACGCCACGCGGGCGCAGTTGTACGAGCGGCAGCTGGCGCCGCACGGCGCGCTGTTCTCGGCGCTCGACGGCATCCGGTCGATGACCGGGCCGCAGTAAGGCGCGGCTCCGCGCGGGACGCGGGGTCGCGGATCTGGACGAGGAGAACGAACTCGTAGAGCGAGGTGGGTATGGACAGCGACCAGCGGCTCGGCCGGTCGAGGCCGCTCGACAGCATCATCCGCGCGTCGGTGCGTTCCCTGGTGCAGGGACGGGAACGGCCGGTGCCCTGCGTCCCGGAGGAGGAGCGTTACCTCGAGCACGTCCTCGACCTGCCCCTCTCCCTCGACCTGTACGGCAAGCTGAAGGGCCTGGCGCGCGCGTTCGGCGTGACCAAGGGCTTCAGGTCGGTGATCGACACCTTCCAGGTGCCGGCCGGGCAGACGCCGGCCGGGTTCCGGATCGAGTTCGTGATCGACCCGGACTCGGTCGTCCGCGCCGATCTGGTGCGGGACATCTCCTACGACCGGAACGGGCAATTGCGCCCGACCCGCGTGCTCTTCAGCGCCGACAGCGCCAACCCCTACGAGATCGCGCCCATCTCCGGCCTGCTGGCCAACCTCACCTGCAACCCCGGGATCATCTACGACCTCTTCATCAACAATCCCAAGGCCAACGTCGGCAAGAAGTTCAAGACGCGGGACGAGGTGATGCAGGAGATCGGGCGCATCGTGGGGTCCGGCGTCGACATCAGCGTCGAGCTCAACAACCCATTCGAGGAGTCGGAGCAGAAGATCCTGGAGGAGGCGGAGAAGTTCCGGGAGATGCTCACGCCGTACCGGGTGGTCATCAAGGTCCCGCACACCGGTCCGGTGAACGCCCAGAACGTGGGCGAGCTGCTCGCCGGGGACAAGACCTTCCGCCGGCGGTTCGACGCGGGAACGACCGCGGACATGCTGCGCGGGCACAACCTGGCCCTGCTCTTGCGAGACCACGGGTTCCGGGTGAACTTCACGCTGATGTTCGAGCCGTACCAGGCTGCGCTGGCGCTGCAGGCCAAGCCGTACTTCATCAACAGCTTCGTCCGGATGCGGCTCCTCCAGAGCGCGGCCATGGCGCAGCTGGTCGAGCGCTACCGGGCGACCCAGGACGAGCAGTACCTCGTGAAGCTGCGCGCCTGGATGGTCGAGAAGGACTTCCTCCCGCCGGACGAGAAGGACCTCCCGGCGAGCTCCCTGCTCGCCATGGTGGACCGCATCCTCCGCTACCGCCAGTACCGCGAGGGCTGCGACGGGCTCGACGCCGTCCGGCACAACCTCCGGGTCCTCCGCACCACCCACCTTCCGGACACTCGTCTCATCGTGTGCAGCATGGAGGGCGAGACGATGTACCCCGATCTGGACGCGCTGCTCGCACAGGACGACATCGCGGACATGGCGGGCCGCGTGGTCATCACCGCAGAGCCGGGGTACCTGGCCAAGTTCACCACCAGCAACCAGGTGGTCTCGTACCAGCGCCGGTTCATGAACGCGGCGCAGGGGCAGCAGTAGGCGAATCGAGATCTTCCTGGGGCGGCAGTGCGCCGCCCCGGGAGCGGCAGTGCACGAAACCGCGGACGTCACGCGGGAAAGGAGTGCGTATGATTCTCGACAAGTTCTCTCTCAAGGACAGGATCGCGTTCGTGACCGGTGCCGGCCAGGGCATCGGTGCCGCCTGTGCCGAGGCGCTCGCCGAGGCGGGGGCCAGGGTGGTCGTCACCGACATCATCGGGCCCAGGGCCGAGGCCACGGCGGCACGGTTTCGCGAGCGCGGCCTGGCAGCCGAGTCAGCGGTGCTGGACGTCACGGCCTGGCGCGACGTGGACGCGGTCATCTCCCAGATCGAGAAGCGCCACGGGCGCATCGACATCCTCATCAACAACGCCGGCATTGCCATCAGCGAGGTCCCGGCCGAGTCGATGAGCAACGAGCAGTGGAGCAAGGTCCTCGACGTCAACCTCAATGGCGTCTTCTACTGTTCCCGGGCGGTGGCCAAGGGCATGCTGGGGCGGCGGAGTGGGGCGATCGTCAACATCGGCTCGATCTCCGCCGAGATCGTGAACCGGCCGCAGCAGCAGTGCAACTACAACGCCTCCAAGGCGGCCGTGCACCAGCTCACGAGGTCCATGGCCGCCGAATGGGCCGAGCGCGGTGTCCGGGTCAACGCGGTCGCGCCGGGCTACACCGACACGCCCCTGCTGTCCTTCGCCAAGGGCGGACCGGCCTTCAAGGTCTGGATGGATCTCACGCCGACCCACCGCCTGGCCCATCCCTCCGAGGTGGCTGCGGTGGTGCTGTTCCTGGCCTCCGAGGCGGCCAGCAACGTGACCGGGAGCATCGTCACCGTCGACGGCGGCTACACGCTCTGGTGAGGCGATGCTCCTTCGGGAGCAGCGCCTCGCGCACCGCGGCGTCACCGCGGTGAGGGATGGACTCCGATCCGCCGATCGGGTGGAGGATCTCGTGACCGACGCGCGCAAGAAACCGTCGTTTCTCGACCGAGGCGTCGGGCAGGTCGCCCTGGTCGTGGAGAACCTGGAGCGAACCGTCGAGGCGTACTGGCACCGGTTCGGCATCGGGCCCTGGCACTTCTACACCTACCAGAAGCCGCTCGTAAGCCGGATGACGCGCCGCGGAGCGCCCGCCGACTACGCCATGCGCCTGGCCCTGGCGAACCTCGGGTCCACCCGCATCGAGCTCATCGAGCAGAAGTTCGGAGATACCGTATACGCCGAATTCGTCCGGGCACATGGGTATGGAGTCCAGCACCTCGGTCTCCTGGTGGACGACATCGAGGCGGCCGTGCGGGAGGCCGAGGCGGTGGGCTACCGGGTCACGATGTCCGGGGCCGGCTTCGGGCTGGACGGCGACGGCGCTTACGCGTACCTCGACACCGAGGACGAGCTCGGTATCACCTTCGAGCTCGTGCAGCGCCCGAAGCGCAGGGTGGAGCCCGACAAGGTCTACCCCCCTCCCGAAGACCACGGGTGAACCGGATGGCTTGATGCCCGATGAGCACGTCGAGCACCGCACGAGATTGCTTCATCGGGCTCGATCTCGGCACCTCTGCGTGCAAGGCCATCGCGGTCGACGCGACGGGCGCGATCCTCGCCCGCGCCGGTGGGGAGTATCCGCTCTTCACGCCTCGGCCTGGCTGGGCGGAACAGGAGCCATCCGCCTGGTGGATGGCCGCCGATCTCGCCATGCGGACGCTCCGGGCGCACTTGCCGGCGCCCGACGCCGTGAAGGCCATCGGTCTGAGCGGTCAGATGCACGGTCTCGTGGCGCTCGACCGGGCCGGCCGCGTCATCCGTCCGGCCATGCTGTGGTGCGACCAGCGCGGCGTGCGCCAGTCCGAGGCGCTCACCGAAAAGCTCGGTGGGCTCGAGCGCCTCCTCGCGCTGACCACGAACCGGCTGTGGCCCTGCGACACGCTGGGGAAGATCCTGTGGCTCCGCGAGGAGGAGCCCGAGGCGCATGAGCGCCTGCATCGCTTCCTCAACCCCAAGGATTACCTGCGATTGCTGATGACCGGCGAGTACGCCACCGACGTGTCGGATGCCTCCGGGACGGGGATGTTCGACGTGAAGCGCCGGCGGTGGTCCCGCCCGCTCCTCGATGCCGCCGGCCTCTCGCCCGGGCAGGTCCCGACGGCGTATGAATCCCAGGCCACGACGGGGTGGCTGCGTCCCGAGGTGGCGGAGGAGTGGGGCCTACCGCCGCGATTGCCGGTGGTGGGCGGCGGCGGGGACTCCGTCGTCCAGACGACCGCGATGGGCGTGGTGTCCGAGGGGCCGCTGGGGGTGACGCTCGGGACGGCCGGCGTCGTCGCCGGGGCAACGCGCGCTTGCCCGGATAACCCGAACGGCCTCCTGCAGGTCTCGTGCGGCAACTCACCGGATCGCTGGCACACCATGGGCGTCAGCCTGAACGGTGGCGGATCGTTCCGCTGGTTGCTCGAGACGCTCCGCGAGGTCCCGGGCGCGGTGCTCGACTTCGACACGCTCACGCGGCTGGCAGAGGCATCATCCGAAAGTGAAGGACTCCTGTTCCTTCCACACCTCATGGGCGAGCGATGCCCGCGCTTTGCGCCCGGTGCGTGCGGTGCACTGGTCGGATTGACACGAGCCCACGGGCTGGGCCAGCTGGTCCGGAGCGCGATGGAGGGCATCGTCCTCAACCTGCGCGCCATTCTGGAGCTCTTCCTGCGGAGCGGGAGCAGGTGCGACGAGCTCCGCGCCTCCGGCGGGACCACCGCCTCGCCGTTCTGGCTGTCGCTGCTCGCCGACGGCCTGGGCCGCGACGTGGTGACCGTCACCGGGGCTTCCGAGGGCGGAGCGTATGGAGCGGCCCTCGTCGCCGGGGTCGGAGTGGGTGCCTGGGGTCACCTGGACGAGGCGGTTGGAGTGGTCCACGAGACCGGACGGGTCCGTCCGGATCCGGCTCGCTCGCCGTGGTACGAGCGCGCACTGCGCATCCATACCGCGGCCTTCGAAGCGCTCGAGTCCTCGCGGCCTTCGGCGAACCCCTCGCTCCGATGAGGCCGAGGACTTCCCGGGGTTCCCGCGCCCCGTCCTGATCGTCCAGGGGGACGCCTTCGACGGCAGCCGCGTGGCGGCCGTCGTGTGCGTCGAGCGATCCCTACGCGGCCTGAGCCCGGCGCCGCATGGCTCCCCGCTACTCTGCCACGTACGTCAGGTACTTCTGCGGGACACCCTCGTAGCCCCACGCCCTGAGCTGCCGCGCCCAGCCGCCGAGGTTCTCCTTCGACACGCGGATGAGCTTCATCTCATTGATGACCGGGACGTCCTTCTTCAGGTGGACCTTGTCGATGACCTTCTCGACGGAGACCTTGCCCCACTTGAAGGTGGGCTGGGCGAGAAGCACGGGGACGATGCCCTTCTCCACGTAGGGGAGCTGCACGGGCAGGGCGTCCACGGCGACGATCCTGAGCTTCCGAGGATCGATCTTGTCCAGCAGCGCCTCGCTGAAGAGCGGCCAGCCGCCGACCATGGCCCACCCCCCGAGCCCGGGATGGGCCCCGTTGACCCGAAGCACCTCGGCAGCCGCCTCCTCTGCTGTCTCGCCATGGTGGAAGGTGCCCACGAGCCGGATCCCCGGATACTCGAGCGCCGCCTTCTTGACGCCCTCCACCCGCTTCTTGAGGTTGGGAGCGCTCGGATTGCCGGCCAGGATGGCAACCTGCCCTTTGTTGCCCATCAGAGTCGCGAGCTCCGTCATCACCGCCTCGCCGATCGCCTGGTCGTCCGGCCCGTAGAATGCAAACCGCTTGGATTTCGGCGCATCGCTGTCGAAGGTCATGACCGGAATGCCGCGATCCACCGCCTCATCGATCGCCTTGGTGAGAATCTCCTCGTCCGAGCATGACACGATGATCGCGTCCGTCCCGTCGCTCACCGCATTGCGGATCCGTTCCGCCTGCGCCTTCGGATCCTCCGTCCTCGGAGTCCGCCAATCGATCCTGACGTCGATTCTCGTGTACTTCTCCGACAGGTCCTTTGCGGCAGCCTCGGCTCCAGCCCGGGCCGAGAGAAAGACCGGATTCGTGGAGCTCTTCGCGACCATGGTGATGTGGATGGGCCTCGCACCCTCGCGCTGCAGCTCCCGACACCCCGCGGCCGGAAGCGACAGGGCCACGAAGACCAGCAGACGTCCTGCTCTCCAAGCTTTCATGGGTTCTCGCCCCGCCTTCCCCCGGCTGGTGGGATTGCCTCGCGGTCGCATGGCGCTCACTCGGCGGTTGCGAGCTCGGGCGCCGCCCTGCCACGCCGCCGCTTCTCCGTTTCCTGCCGGATCTCGTAGGACTTCTCCTCCGTGATCTTGTAGGTCCAGACGAGGAGGATCGATATCCCGGCTGCGACGGCTGGAACGATCACGTCGAAGCAGCGCATCAGGAAGAAAGTCCTCGAGGTCTGCGCCCCCCCCAGCTCCACGTCGAAGCCGGTGCCGTTGAGAAGGTAGCCGGAGGCCCCGAACGCCAAGGCCATCCCGAGCTTCACCATCCACCAGTACACCGCGCCGAACATGCCCTCGCGCCGCTGGCCGCACTCGAGCGCATCCAGGTCGCAGACATCCGCGATCATCGAGCCCATGAGCGTGAAGAGACCGCCCATCCCGACGGCCATGAGCGGGGCAGGAATGAGCACCTTCCACGGCGCGAGAGGATCGTAGCAGAACCACTTCAGCAGGCTCCCGACCAGGGTGACGGACGTCGCGATCATGAACGTGGAGCGCTTCCCGAGCCTCTTGGAGACCCAGGTCACCATGGCGATGGAGGCCAGCGTGGAGATCGTGGAGATCGTCCCGAAGAGCCCCATGTACGTACCGCCGAGGCCCGTGTCTCCACCGCAGACATAGTAGATGGTGATGTACGAGCCGAAGGCTCCGATGAGCATGATGCCGTTGAACAGGAAGAAGGTTCCCCCGCAGAGCTTGAGGAACTCGACCCGCTTGAGGGTGATGAAGAAGCCATGGAGGAAGTCGCGGACGTTCTTGCGCACTGCCCGTAGCCCCGTGGCCTTCTGATCGGCCTTGGCTTCCTGCGGCTGGGACCGCTCGCGGCAGAAGATCGCCGGCATCACTCCGACCACGGCGACGAAGACCCCGATGACGATGGCGAGGACGCGCGCTCCCTGGACGCTGTCCGTGAAGAGGCGATCGTTGGACATGATCGCGAAGGACCAGGGGAGGGAGATCCACGCGAACTGCCCCATGAAGTTCATGACCGCCATGAGGCGCGTGCGCTCGTGGTAGTCCGGGGTCATCTCGTAGCCGAGGGCGACCCAGGGAGCGGCGAACACGGTGTAGAAGGTGTAGAAGGCGATGGAGCTGGCCAGGAAGACCCAGAAATAGAACATCTGGCTGTGGCCGGCGCGAAGCTGCCACATGAGGGCGAAGACCACGCCGACGGAGATCGCGCCGGCGAAGATGTACGGCCGGCGCCGGCCGTATCGGGACCTGGTGTTGTCGGAGACGAACCCCATGACGGGGTCTGCCAGCGCATCCCAGAAGCGGGGGATCGCCTGGAGCGTGCCGACCAGTGCCGGATTCATGCCCAAGCCGACGTTGAGCACGATCGACATGTAGCCGATGGCGCCACCCAGCAGATTGTTGGCGATCGCACCAAGACCGTAGGCGAACATCTGACCGGCAGGAATGCGGTCTTCGGGAGCCGTCTTGTGGTGTTGACGTGCACTCATCGAAAGGCCCCTCCTACGGCGCGGAAGACTCGTTGCGACACGCTCCGGTCCGCCGGGCTCAGGCCGAGTAGTACCTGGTCGCGCGTTTGCCGCCCTTGGTCTTGATCTTCCCTTGCTCGAGCAGGTTCCTCGCGGGCTCCGCCAGATCGCCGGTCGATTGGCGCAAGGCGGTGGCGATCTGCTCGATCCGCTCCCCCGGGTGCGACTCGATGTAGGTCCGCAGCCGTTCGGTCACGCGCGCGAGCCGTGCAGGAGAGCGCTTCTTCCCCTTGTGCCGGGCGTCGGCGCGCGCCGGAGCAGCGAGCGCGGAAGCAGCGCTGGACGCGCGCGGCGGGAAGTCCAGGCTCGCGGCGAGCGCCACCAGCAGCTCGTCGGTCAGGCGCGCGGTCAGCGCAGGAGAGCGCCTTCGTCCCCTGCGCCGGGCGCCGGCGCGGCGCGGGGCGGCACCAGCCGGAACGGCGCGTGCGGAAGCGGCGCTGGACGCGCGCGGCGGGAAGTCGAGCCTCGCGGCGAGCGCGTCCGCGAGGAGGCCGACGAGTGTGGACAACAGGTCAGCTGGATTGGAGGCGCGCGGCATGTCGGGGTCGCTAGCCCTCATATTTGAACTTCCCGTTCCTGTCCCAGAATCCCCAGTGGGGGCCGCAGCCGCCTTCCGGGCCGGCCTTCCACTCCTCGTCGAAGGAGGAGAAGTAGAAGACCTCGATGCCATCCTCCGCGGCCCACTGGAACGTGTTGAGCGCGTAGAGGAGCGCGCCCTCGACCGAGGGGACGGCGGCGCCGACGGGGTCTCCGTCACTGGGCCAGCCGGTCTCGCTGATGACGATCTTCTTGCCGCCCGCCGCCCGGCGGACGCGGTTGACCATCTCCTTCATGTACCCCAGCGAGTTCTCCAGGGGGCACTTCTCCCAGAACGGGTAGCAGTTGATCAGCAGCACGTCGCAGGCCTCGACCAGCCTCGGGTGCTCGCAGAACAGGTAGTAAGCGTCGACGTAGCCGACCGGGATTCCGGGCAGCGCCTTCTTCACCCGCCGGATGCTGGCGATGATCTCCTTCTCGCTCTGGTCCCCCCGGAGGAGGACCTCGTTGCCGATGGCGACGATGTCCGCATGGCCCGCCCGCGCCACCTCGAGGACGCCGGCGATCTCCCGTTCGTTGATCCCGGGATCGTCGCCGATCCAGGCCCCGACCAGAGTCTTGAGCCCCATCTCGTGGGCGATGCGGGGCGAGGCCTCGTTTCCGTCGGTGCAGGAGAAGGTCCGCACCCACCTCGCGTAGGGCCGGACGATCTCCATCCGCGCGCGGATCTGCTCGGGGCCGAGCTGGGTCCTGAGATCCGGCCCCTGCCCGTCGAGGTAGGCGCTGAAGCAGATGCCGTGCACCCGGTCGCCCAGCGCCTTCTTCATGAGCGCGGCCAGCTCCGGCCGCGTCAGCCCGGCAAAGGCGAGCGGAGAGGACGACCTGAACTTGGCGTCCATGACCCGATTCTGGTGAAGGATTCCCACGGCGTGCCCTCCTGCTATGGCGTGTCCAGCATCGCCTTCTTCGGGGCGCGGTCCGCCCGGAACAGCCCCCAGTGCTTCTCGACCTCGTCGGGGTGGGGGCCGCCCTTCCAGTTCTCGTCGAACGCCTCGAAGAACAGGTTCGCGACGTGGGCGCGAGTGGTCCAGGCGAGCAGCTGCTCGCGGAACACGCGCTGCTGCTCCTCTCCCGGTTCGCCCTTGATCAGCTTCCCCTGGTCGCCCTGGTCGCTCTTCCGCGTGGCCCAGCCCAGCTCGCCGAGGATCAGCGTCCGGCCCGGGTGGCGCTTGCCGACCTCGGCGTACTTCTCCTCCGTGAAGGCGAACGCGCGCTCGAGCGGCTGGCCGTTCCACATCGCGTAGGCGTGGACCATCAGGAAGTCGACCTCGCGGGCGACGGCGTCGCTCTCCGGGGTGACCCAGAAGCTGAAGTCGTCGGCGGTGGTCACCGGCACCGAGGTGCCCGCGCGCACCTCGCGCAGGTAGCCGACGAGGAGGTCGGCCGGGACCTTGTGATCCGTCCAGCTCACCTGGGTCTCGTTGCCGACGTTGATCGCCAGGACCACGTCGGGGTAGGCGTTCGCCATTCGAATGACCGCCGCCACCTCGGAGCGGTTGGCGGCGCGCGCCTCCGGCGAGGTCTCCGGGGCGATCCAGGCGCCGAGGATGATCCGGACGCCGGCCGCCTCGCTGCGGACGAGCCGAAGCACCGCCTCCGACGTCGCGTCGGCGTTGTACAGGCGCCAGAGGCTCCAGCGCGGCCGGAGCAGCGCCAGGTCCTCGCGCAGCTGGGCGGGCGTGGGCGCGGGCCCGCCGGGCCGCTGCCCGTCGCGGTACGGCCCGTAGGCGACGCCGTTGCCGATCCAGCGGCCGCCGGCGTGGAGCGAGAGCGGTCTCGGCGCCACGGCCGGCTTCGTCGTTCGCGGCGCGGAAGCGGCCGGGGTCGCGCAGCCAGCGGAGAAGGCAACGAGCAGCGCACAGGCGGACAGCGGTAGCGAGCGGGCGGTGCGCGGCGCCGGGCGGGGGGTGTGGAGGCGGCTCCGAGCGGGCACGGTCACTCCTCGCAGAGGTCGGCGGCCGAGATCGACACCAACACCTCGGCCACCGCGCCGCTGCGCCCCAGGATCTCGCCGCTCGCGGCCGCGTCGAGCCGGCCGCCCTCGACCCCGCGCTCCTCGCCGCTCTTCCAGCGGACGAGGACGGAGCGCGCCGGTGCGAGGCGGTAGACGATGGGCGTCTGGCAGAGCGTGAAGCCGAGCTCGCCCGCGGCGAGGAGGCGGCGCCGCGTAACGCCGTCGACGTCGAACCACTCCCACTCGGCCGGCGCGGAGAGCAGTTCCCGGCGCCGCAGCAGCGCGGGGCGGAAGGCGACGCGGCCCTCGCGCACGTCCACGCCCAGCTCGCCGAGCCGCGCCAGCACCTCCTCCTTCACCTGGCCGGTCATCCCCGGCTGCTGGGCGCCGGAGTGGCCCGGGGTGTGCGAGTACGGGTCGGTGGGGAAGGCGCCGAACTCGCGCGCCGTCTTGTTGAACCCGAGCCCGCCGCGAACGCGGTAGTAAGCGGCCGCGAGCCGCCGCACCAGGGCCGGGGCCTCTCCTCGGCGGAGCGCCTCGCCGTGCACCTCCTGGACGGCGAGGAGCAGCTTCGAGACCATGTGCCAGTAGATGCAGCCCAGCCCCTCGTAGCCGTACATGGTGCCGGAGCGGCCGGTGAAGCTCTTCAAGTCGAAGACCCGCACGAAGCAGCCGACCACCGCCTCGCCATGGGCGGTGGCGAGCGCGGCGAAGCGGCCCTCCTTGCCGAGTTGCGCCAGCACCTCGCGCACGTCCGCGGCGGTCCTCAGGCGCCCCGCGAAGCGGAAGTGGCCGAGCGCGTCCCTCGCCAAGAGCGAGCGATCGTTCTGTGCCACCAGCGCCGCGAGCAGCGGATTGCCCTCGACGTCGGCGGGCGGGATCTGGTTCTTCTCCAGGAAGCCGGGCAGCGCGCGATCCGGGTAGAGCAGGAAGCTGCGCTGGTCGCTGCGGAAGAGCCGGCTCTCGAAGAGCGCGTCGACGAGCCCCAGCGCCTCCTCGGCACCGAGCAGGCCGGAGCTGAGCGCCGCCACCTGGCCCTCCAGCATCTCGTAGAGGGGCGCGACCCGGGCCGCCCGCGGCGCCTCCGACAGCTCTAGCAGGTTGTAGGAGTGGTAGAGGCGGTCGGGGCGCCGGCTGGCCCGGATCGAGTGATCGAGGTAGCCGAGCGAGAGCCGGAAGAGGTCGGCCACTTCGCGCAGCGGGACGCCCCCCGCCGCGCCGAGCTCGGCCGCGTAGACGCGCTGGCGGTACGCCTCGAACGCCGCCTGCAGCGCGTCGAGCAGCGTGCGCCGGTCCCCATCGGAGACCTGGGCCTCTACCAGCAGGCCGCGGTGCTTCTCGAGGATCTGCCGGGTCTGGCCGAGCCAGGCGCGCACCGCCGCCGACAGCTCCGCCTGCTTGGCGCCCGCGCCGTCGAGGAGCCCGCAGAGGAAGACCAGGTGCCGGCGCAGCTGGCAGAGCGTCACCATCGACAGGCCGTCGCCCACCAGCGCGTTGTTGGCGTCGTTCCAGTCCGGCCGCTGGGTGTTCATCCAGATGCCGCCGTCCAGCACCAGGTTGGCGAGCTTGGCCAGCACCGGCACCAGCAGCTTCTCGAGCAGCGTCGCCCGGACCAGGCCGCCGCTGGCGTCGCGCAGCAGCTTGCCGTCGCCGCCCTGGCGCGCGACGCGCTCCTCGATGCGGCGCTCCTGGGCGTGGTCGAAGACGATGGTGGCGCGCGGGTCCCTGGCGATCTCGGCGGCGGGCTTCAGCCGGTAGGGCACGTCGGCGTAGGCGAACCACCGCTGCCCGAGCAGCTCCTCGAGCTGGCCGGGGTGGTGCTGCGCCGAGGCCTCGAGCAGCCGTCCCAGGTAGACGATCTGATGGTCGCCCCAGTACCCGATGTTGCTCCACTGGTTGCCCTCCTCGAGCACCTCCCAGTCGATCCCGGCGCGGCTCAGCCGGTAGGGGTTGAAGCCGTCCGCGGTGGAAGCGTCTACGAAGATCGCGATGACGCTCTCCAGGAAGTCCGGGTGGCTCCTGCAGAGCGCCTCCCAGTTCTGGAAGATGTCCCGCCAGTTGCCCTGGAAGTCGAGGGCGCGGGTCCCGTCCGGATTGCGCACCCGGATGGCGAAGCTGTTCCACGGCCGGCTGGGATCGCCGTGGCGCCGGCTGAAGAAGAGCGGAAGGTACTCGTGCGCCAACCGCAGCAGATCCGGATCGCCCGCAGCGCGCGCCCAGGCGAGGAGCTCGCGCACGGTGGTCTCGCCGGTCCGCGCCGAGAGCTCGGTGCCGAGCCGGTCGCCGAGCGCGCGGTTGCGCATCCGGAGGAACCCGGCGAAGTCGCTCCAGGCGAGGCGGTGGCCGCTCGCGAAGACGCCCCCCCGCATGTTGTTGAAGAGCACGTTGGCGTAGTGGTGGACGACCGCCGTCCTGTCGGCGGTCAGCTGCAGGCCGTCGGCGCTGGCGACGTTACGGCGCAGGGCGGCGGTGCCGAGCCGAACGTCGGCGGCGACCTGCTCCTCGAGCGGCTCGCCCGAGCGGAGCCTGGCCCGCAGCGCCTCGATCTGGAGGTGGTCGCGGTCGACGTCGGCGACCAGCCGCCAGCGCCGGGTCTCGCCGGGGGCGAGCTCCAGCGCCGCCTTCACCAGATAGGCGCCGCGCCGGCCCTTGAGAAGCGTCTCGGGGCGCACCGGCAGCCCGCGCCGGAACGCCGGAAGCTGGTCGGTCGAGAGCAGCACCTCGAACGCCGGCAGGCCCGCGCACCACACCGTCGTCGCCTTCAGCGACTCGGCCGGGACCGCCTGATCCACGATGAGAGCCTGGAGCGCGAAGAGCCCGAGCCGGGTCTCGGCGTCGACTTCGGCGCGGATGTAGGCGTTGACGAGGCAGCTCGCGCCCTGCTGCAGGGACTGCGGCACGCCGGAGGGCATCAGGTTCGTCAGGCCGTCGAGCACCTCCAGCCCGACCGGCTCCGGCCCGAGGTTCTGCAGGCTGGCGGTGCGGACGAACCCGAACGCCTCGCTGCTCTCCCAGCGGTAGCGGAAGGCGAGCCCGAGGCCGCGGTGGAGCTCCTCGAAGAGGACCTGGTTCGCGAGCGGGCTCTTGTAGAGGTTGCGCTGGACGACGGGGTCGTCGAGGTCGCGGCGGAACGGCTCCCACAGGACCGGCCCCCGCGCGGTGGCGACGCGCATGGCGGTGAACGGCCCGGTGAATGGGTGGCAGGTGTGCAGCTTGTCGTCGGTGACGTAGGGGAAGAGCGCGCCGTCCGGGTTGACCCGGCCGGCGGTCAGGCCTCCGCGGCTGGAGACGTACATCCAGTGATCGGAGTCGCTCACCACGCTCATCAGGAACGGCGGCATCCGATCGACGTCGCCGATCCGCAGCAGCTCCTCGCCGTCGACGATCACGACCCCGTCCTCGGTGGACGGGCTGCCGGTCGGGGCTTTGGCGTCGTGGGTCGTCGACGGAGGCCGCTTCATCGAGGGGCACCTCGGGGCGGACATTGTTTGTTCGGTGAGCGAACAAAGTCAAGGCCACCTGGGGGTCGTTCTCGGAGCGGCGCCCGCCCGTCAGGGGCGGCTGGCC